>ENA-OPYU01000190-OPYU01000190.1-human-gut-metagenome-genome-assembly--contig:-NODE-190-length-24896-cov-4.531067_pt1 | contig 24896 bp, 33 predicted proteins | sample MGYA00242637_ERZ504482 | MGnify/ENA primary metagenome ERZ504482 (study PRJEB26092, sample SAMD00036237) | human gut metagenome | host: Homo sapiens | study: EMG produced TPA metagenomics assembly of... | reverse complement strand
GTCTATTGCAGGAGTTTTCGGAAAAACAGAAATCTCCTGTACCTAATTAAAAAAATGGAGGTTTCTATGAAAGAAGAGCCAAAACAGGGGAGTGAGGCTTCTTTGCCTGAATCCTCTCCGATTCAGTGGCATCCGGCTTTTTACGCTGGAATTCAAATTGAATTTGGCAAAGAGGCTAAGTATCTTACCTTTGAATCCGAACATCTGCTGGGCTCAAAACCTATGCAGATTGATGTTATCGTGAAAAAAGAGGAAAACAGAACACTAAAGAAAAATATTGGCAGAATATTCCGCAGATACAACATTATTGAGTACAAAGGCCCTGGGGATTATCTGAGTATTGATGATTTTTATAAGGTATATGGCTATGCCTGTTTTTATAAATCTGATACCAGAAGTGCAGACAGTATAAAAATTCAGGATTTGACTATTACTCTGGCAAGCCAGGGGTATCCGGGCAAACTTATTAATCATTTGCGGCAGAAACGTGGCTACGAAGTACGGTGTATAGAACCTGGTATCTATCAGGTAAGAGGTGATATAATTCCTATACAGATTCTTGTGACCAGGCGGATGTCTCCGGAAAAAAATTCTGTGGCTGCGGAATCTCACTGACCATATACAGAGTACAGAAGAAGCAAAAAAGCTGTTGGAAGAATATAAGAAACATAAAACAGATAAACTTTACGAATCCATAGTGAACATTATTATGCATGCAAATAAGGATTTATTTAAGGAGATGGATATTATGTGTGAAGCATTGATGGAATTAATGAAAGACGAACTGGAAGAAAGGGAACGTCTTGGGGAAGCAAGAGGTGAGCGGCAAGGAGAAGACCGGGTGAATCAACTGATAGAAAAGCTGATAAGTCTTAACCGCATGGATGATATTGTTAGATCTGTATTAGACAGGTTATATCAAAAACAGCTTTTTGCGGAATTTCACCTTTAATGTACCTGCGAGTTTTCTTTTCATTCCATTGCACAACCTTTATCCCCATGATATGATTGCTGTAGACAGAAAGAGAGGTCATTAAAATGGGAAAGATTTTTTATATCATGGGAAAAAGTTCCTCCGGAAAGGATACCATTTACAGCAGAATTATGCAGGATGAAGAACTGCATTTGAATAAGATTATTCTTTATACCACCAGACCTATGAGAGAAGGGGAAGAATCAGGGAGAGAGTATCATTTTGTAGATGAGAAGGTTTTTCAGAAATTCCGGGAGCAGGGGAGAATTATTGAGTCCAGGACGTACCACACCGTATATGGTCCCTGGATTTATTTTACAGCAGATGACGGGCAGATTAATTTAGAAGAGGATGATTATCTGGGAATCGGAACTCTGGAATCTTATGAAGGCATGAAAAAAATATTATGGAGAAGAAAAGCTATGCCCGCTGTACATTGAAGTAGAAGACGGGGAGCGCCTGAAACGGGCAATCCGAAGAGAAGAGCAGCAGCAGATTCCGAAATATGAAGAAATGTGCAGACGCTTTCTGGCTGATGCAGAGGATTTTTCAGAAGAAAAACTGGAAGATGCCGGTATTTGGAAACGATTCGACAATAAGGAGCTGGGGAATTGTATAAAAGAAATTAAAAACTGTATACAAAAGTTGCAGTAGACGGAAAAGATATGCTATAATTGCCTATATCATTGGAAAAGAGGTGAGTTGCAATGCAGGAAGTAAAGAACGTATTAGGACATGAAGAGATTTTAAAGCATTTACAAAATGCAGCAGCCATGGAACAGGTTTCCCATTCTTATATTTTTGCAGGAGAGAAGGGAAGTGGAAAGAAACTTCTGGCAAAACTTTTTGCCATGACATTGCAATGTGAAAAACACGGAAAGGAACCATGTTTGCATTGTAGTTCCTGTAAAAAAGCTATGAACCAAAATCATCCGGATATTATATATATCAGTCATGAAAAACCGGCCTCCATAGGAATCGAAGATATCAGAGAACAACTGATTGGAGATGTGGCTATTAAGCCATATACAGGGCCATATAAGATTTACATTGTAGATGAAGCAGAGAAAATGACGGTTCAGGCTCAGAATGCTCTTTTGAAAACCATTGAAGAACCGCCGGCTTATGCGGTAATTCTGCTTTTGGTAAGCAATGAGGGAGCGTTGCTTCCTACCATTTCTTCCAGGTGTGTGACTCTGAACTTTAAGCCAGTGCGGGATGAAGTGATTAAGAAATATTTGATGGAAGAACTTCATGTGCCGGATTACCAGGCAGAGGTCAGCGTTGCCTTTGCACAGGGTAATGTAGGGAAGGCGAAACAGATTGCCACTGCAGAAGATTTTTCAGATATGATGGAGGCAGCTTTCCGTATTTTGAAAAAGGGAAAGGATATGGAAGTCTACGAAATGGTAGATGCCATTAAATTACTTTCCGAACAGAAGCATACGGTCTACGAATATCTGGATTTGTTCCTGGTATGGTTCCGGGACGTTCTGATGTTCAAAGCTACTCATGAGATGGATGGACTGGTATTCCGCCAGGAGTATAATGCCATTAAAAACAGGGCAGACAGCAGTTCTTATGAAGGTCTTGAGAATATTATCAAAGCCATTGAGACTGCCAAGGCGCGTTTGCAGGCAAACGTGAATTTTGATTTAACTATGGAACTTTGTTCCTGACAATCAGGGAGAACTAAGATGACAAGAGTAATTGGAGTTAGATTTCGCAATGTTGGGAAAATCTATTACTTTTCACCAAAGAATCTGGAGATACATGCAGGAGACCATGTGATTGTAGAAACTGCCAGAGGGGTTGAGTATGGAAATGTTGTGCTTCCCCCAAGAGATGTGGAAGATGAAAAGGTGATTCAGCCCTTGAAGGAGGTTATCCGCATTGCAAATCCTCAGGATGATAAAAAAAGAAGAGATAAACCGGAAGAAGGAAAAAGAGGCTTTCCAGGTATGCCTGAAGAAAATCAGAGAGCATGGCCTGGAAATGAAGCTGATTGATGTGGAATACACGTTTGATAATAACAAAATTCTGTTTTATTTCACTGCGGATGGAAGAATTGACTTCCGGGAATTAGTAAAAGATTTAGCCGCAATTTTTAAAAGCCAGAATTGAACTCAGACAAATCGGAGTAAGAGATGAAACCAAGATTTTAGGCGGAATCGGTATTTGTGGAAGACCCCTTTGCTGCCATACGTATCTGTCCGAATTTGTTCCTGTGTCCATTAAGATGGCAAAGGAACAGAATCTGTCCTTGAATCCTACTAAGATTTCCGGCGTCTGCGGCAGACTGATGTGCTGTCTGAAAAATGAGGAAGAGACTTATGAAGAACTGAACCGGAAGCTTCCAAATACAGGAGACAGAGTGACCACGCCGGAGGGATTAAAAGGCGAGGTGCAGAGTGTAAATGTATTGAGACAGTTGGTAAAAGTCATTGTAGATGTAGAGGATGAAAAGGAAATCCGGGAATATCAGGCAGCAGAACTGAAATTTAAAACAAGGCAGAAAAAGGAAAAACTAAAGCTGACAGAAGAAGAACTGAAAGCATTGAAAGAACTGGAAAAAGATAAATAGAGAGGATAGATCATGGACAGAGAAGATTTGATTCTGGAACATGAAAGGCTGGATGATCTTCAAAACGGATATATGCTGATACAGAATCCGAAACAGTTTTGTTTTGGCTTAGACGCAGTGCTGCTCTCCTGGTTTGCAAATGTAAAACCGGAAGAAAAGGTACTGGATATGGGGACGGGTACAGGAATCGTCCCCATTTTATTAAAGGCAAGATATCCCCAGGGAAAGTATACCGGTCTTGAAATACAGGAAGAAAGTGCAGATGTAGCCAGAAGAAGTGTGGCGTATAATCATCTGGAACAGGACATTGTGATTACTACGGGAGATATTAAGGAGGCCGCAGCCATTTATGGAGGGTCTTTTTTTGGATGTGGTTACTACGAACCCGCCTTATATGGTGGGAAGCCATGGGCTGACGGGAAATAATCAGGCAAAAATCATTGCCAGACATGAGACACTATGCACTCTGGAAGATGTGGTTTCCCAGGCGGCAAAGGTGCTGAAGCCAAGGGGACGTTTTTTATATGGTGCACAGGCCTTTTCGGCTTGCAGAAATTTTGTCAGTAATGGTGCAGCATAAGATTGAGCCAAAAAGAATGCAGTTGGTGCATCCCTATGTGGATAAAGAGCCCAATATGGTCTTAATCGAAGGGCTGCGTGGGGGAAACTCCAGAATGACAGTGGCAAAAAACCTTTGATTGTGTATGAAAAACCAGGAGTTTATACAAAGGAAGTGTTGGATATTTACGGACAGGAGACCAAGAAATGAGTGGAATGTTATATCTTTGCGCAACACCTATTGGAAATCTGGAGGATATTACCTGCAGGGTGCTGCGGAATTTTAAAGGAAGTGGACTTGATTGCAGCAGAGGATACCAGAAACAGTATTAAACTGCTAAATCATTTTGAAATCAAGACGCCCATGACCAGCTATCATGAGTATAATAAGTTTGATAAAGGCCGCTATCTGGTGGAGCAGATGCTGGAGGGGAAAAAATATTGCGCTGATTACAGATGCCGGAACGCCTGGGATTTCAGATCCTGGGGAAGAGTTAGTTGCCATGTGTTATGAGACCGGAATTCAGGTGACTTCACTTCCGGGGGCGGCGGCCTGTATTACGGCCTTGACTTTATCAGGACTTCCTACCAGACGGTTTGCTTTTGAGGCTTTTCTGCCCTCTGATAAAAAAAGAGCGGGCAGTGGTTTTGGAGGAACTGAAACAGGAAACGAGAACCATTATTCTTTATGAAGCGCCTCACAGGCTGGTGAAGACCTTGGAGGAACTTTTGGAAAAGCTGGGAGACAGGAAGATTTCCCTATGCAGGGAATTAACAAAGAAACATGAAACCGTATTCAGAGGGAGTCTTTTGGAGGCTTTTTCCTGGTACAAAGAAAATCCACCAAAAGGCGAGTGTGTTATGGTACTGGCCGGGCGATCCAGGGAAGAGATAGAGCAGGAGGCCAGGCAGAAGTGGGAGGATATGCCGCTGGAAGAACATATGGAATATTATATGAGCCAGGGCATTGACAAGAAGGAGGCCATGAAGCTGGTAGCGAAGGACAGAGGCATCAGTAAAAGGGATGTATATCAGGCATTGTTAAAGAACTAAAGCCACAGAACGGAGAAGGTTATGGATGAAAAGGAATACAGAAGAAGAGAGCGAATAAGAGAACAGCGGAAACAGGAGAGGATACGCAGGGTAAGGAGACAGAGAATTATATGGGGCGTGAATCTGGGACTGCTTCTGGCGCTGGGGTTGGCATTTACAGTACGGGGAATCCAGTCAAATGCAGCACAGGAGAGGGAAAAACAGGCAAAAAAGAAACAGGAGGAGAAAAAAGCAAAAGAGCCGGAAGTAATCAGTCTTACCATTAGCGCTGCAGGGGATTGTACACTGGGTACAGACGAATATTTCTATTATCCAACAAGTCTTCCTGCCAAGTTTGAAAAAGAAGGCGCGGCTTTTTTCTTTGAAAAGGTAAAGCCTGTTTTCGAAGCAGATGACCTGACTATTGTAAATATGGAAGGAACGCTTACAGAAGAAACAGATAGAAAACCGAATGAACAGTTTTGTTTTAAAGGTGACAAAGAGTTAGTCAATATTCTTACAGAGGGTTCGGTGGAAGCAGCTAATCTGGCAAATAATCATACCATAGACTATGGAGAGAAAAGCTACACAGATACCATAGAAGTGCTGGAGGAAGAAGGAATTTCAGCTTTTGGAAATGAGACAACATCCATTGTAGATGTAAAAGGCATTCAAGTGGGGCTTTTGGGAACCTATGAACTGGACCGACATATGGATTGTGAAGAAGAGATGATTCAGAATATTGAAAACCTCAAGGAAGAAGGCGCGCAGATGATCATTGCCAGCTTCCACTGGGGCATTGAAAGGGCGAATATCCCCAATGAAACTCAGGTTGCACTGGCACATTCTGCTATTGATCATGGTGCAGACCTGGTGCTTGGACATCATCCACATGTACTCCAGGGTATCGAAGAATATAAAGGAAAAAATATTGTGTACAGTCTTGCTAATTTCTGCTTCGGAGGAAATTCAGGACCAAAAGATATGGACACTATGATTTTCCAGCAGACGTTTACCTTTACAGACGGAAAACTACAGGAGGATAATGTGACAAACGTAATTCCCTGTAAGGTTTCTTCCGTGTATGAGACAGGTGTGAACAATTATCAGCCTATGCCCGTGGAAGGAGAAACAGGAGATGCGATTCTGGAAAGAATCCGGCAGTATACAGATGCATTGGAATAATTCATTCAGGATTTAATATTTTCAACCGAAAAAGCATAAATAGCAGATAGCCTGCATAAATTAGAGCAAAGTAATATATGTGGGTGAAAATATGCTGAATTTTCTCTGGGGAGCTATGCTTCTGATTGGAATTGTATATGGCGCGGCCACAGGCCGCATGAATGAAGTGACAGATGCTGCCCTTTCTTCTGCGAAAGAGGCAGTATCTCTTTGTATTACCATGGCTGGAATCGTGGCTATGTGGGTGGGGATTATGGAAATCGCAAAAAGCTCCGGGCTGGTGGAACGTCTGACCAGAAAAATGAGACCTCTTCTGGGATTTTTGTTTCCGGATGTACCGGGAGAACATCGGGCCATGGAATTTATCTCTGCAAATATGATTGCCAATTTCCTGGGACTTGGTTGGGCTGCCACACCCTTTGGGCTGAAAGCCATGGAAGAACTGGCAAAACTGGAGAAACAAAGAAAGTCTGTATCCCCGGGAACTGCCAGCAATGCCATGTGTACATTTCTGATTTTAAATATTTCATCACTTCAGTTGATCCCTGTGAACATTATTGCCTATAGAAGCCAGTATGGAAGCGTGAACCCCACAGCTATTGTAGGGCCGGGGATTGTGGCTACTGCGGTGAGTACTGTGGTGGCGGTGATATTTTGCAAGGTGATGGAGAGAAAATAATTACTCCATATCCCGTATAGACAACGCTACATAATAAGGAAACAAATCCTCCGCGGTTTTCAAAGGTGAATGCAGGATGCTCCTGAGCTTTTGCACCTGATAATTTACAGTATTCCTGTGGAGGTACAAATCGGCTGCAGTTTTCTCAAGACTGCGGTCATTTTTTATATACGATCTCAAAAGCTCTACATAGTGATGTTTTTTCTCATCCTGCTCTTCCAGGGGGCCTAATAGTTCGTTGGCATAGGAATGGAGAATATCTTTATCCTGTACGGAGAAGAGAATCTTAAAAAATCCCATGTCTTCAAAGCGAATAAAAGGTTCCTTCCGATACAGAGCCATTCTTACAGCAGTGGCAGCCCGGTCAAAGCTCTTATGAATATTAGAAATTCCCTTTACCCGGATTCCAACGCCCATATGGATTGCCTGGGCTTTGGCTGCGTCCTGGTAAGTTTCCAGAATAATATCCCGGATTTCCGGCAGAAGCTCTGAGTCCATATTGTACAGAACCATGAGCTCAAAATGGTCATGGCTGATAAGGCCGAATTTTACATGGCGAAGCCCCCGGCTGGTTTTAAAGCGCCGAACCCGGTTTAAGAGAATATCCTCCATTTCGCTGGCATTTTTCAAATCGTCCTGTTCGCTGTTGACGCAAATCATAACCACTGTGAAATATCCATCCAGATTATAATATTGTTCTAAGACCTTTCGATATTCTGCCTCATTCCCTCTGCGGAAAATAGCATCTGCAATGGCCTTGTCATGAAGAGCGCTTTCGTGTTGCTTTTGGATAATGCGGATGCAGAAACGCTGAACCATTTCTGTCATACTGATTTCCCAGGGCATGGTAAACAGGGGGAAGTCCACCTGGTTACAGTAGTCAATTACTTCCTGGGGAATGGTGTGAACATATTTTCCTACATTAATAATAAGCCCTGCAGTTTGTCTGGCAGCCAGACTGCGCACCAGGGTCATCAGCCAGTCCGGGTCCTGGGAGGCTTTATAGCCGGCTGTCACGGAAAGCTCGGAACCATGAAAATAGGGAATAATATATTCATCTTCCAGCATATAGACCCAGGTAACTTTGTTGCGGATGCTGCTTTGTCCAGCGCACAAAGACAATTTAAAGGGATTTTCGTTTTCTGTATAAAGATTTTTTAAAGTTGCAGACATAATAATAAGACTCCTTGCATATGGAATTTTGTGCTGATAATACAAATATTAACATAAAAATTTAGACTTTGCTACCATTTACAGGAAATAAATATGTATTATAATAATAGATATAGAAAACGAAGAGATGAAATTAAGAAGATACAGATGTTTATTTATGATAACAAATTGTCTTTGAATACAAGGACAAAAAACAAAAGGGGGGTTTTTTATTAAGAACGTAACATTAACATTAGGAAGAGCAATGGATGCAGAGGATTTCTTATTTGTAGCATTAAATGACAGTTCTTATGCAGATTGGAGAGCAAGCCGCAGCGCAGAAGACTTTATGGCTCAGATGCATGTGGAGAAAGCAGACCATGAAACCATTGGCGGAAGAATCAAAAAATTCTTTAGCAGAAGATAATAGAAAAAAGAGAAAAAGTTGCTTTATTAAGAAATAAGAAAAATATAGATAAATATTATGTCGAATAAAAGCATAATATATTTTGCGATACCCGAAACTTGAACAAAATGGGGAAAATACTTGACATCATTTGTTCAGGATAGTAAAATTACGTTAATGTAAAGAAGCCAGTTTACAGGATACTGGCTTTTTTAATTTTAGCAAAATAAGGAGGGCTCATAATATGAAGAAAAGAGCAAAATGGCTTGCTGTTGCATTGTCTTTAGCACTTACTTTATCCACAACTGCTTGCGGTGGCGGTAAAGACGGCGGAAGCAAAGACGATGGCGGCAAAGGTGGAGATTCTGCATCTGCAGAAGAAATCAAAGACCTGGTTACTTGGGAGACAGGTAACAGAGAGATGGAAAACGTATTCATCCTGGGTACTGAGATGGCAAATGACCTGAATGTTTTATGTAACACCAATGAAGGTCTTCTGGAAACAGACGCCAAAGGAAAGCTTGCTCCTGGTCTTGCTGAGAAGTGGGGAACAGAAGATGGCGGTCTTACCTGGAAGTTTGAATTAAGAGAAGGCGTGAAATGGGTTGACCAGCAGGGTAATGAAAAAGCAGAATGTACTGCACAGGACTTCATTACCGGTCTTGAGTGGGTTATGAACTACCACAAAAATGCTGCAATGAACACTTCCATGCCAACAGCTTTAATCAAAGGCGCTGGCGATTATTATGAGTACACCAAAGGTCTTTCAGAAGAGGAAGCAATGAACATCGATAACACCAAATTCCTGGAAATGGTAGGAATCGAAGCTCCGGATGATTATACTCTGATTTATCACTGTACACAGAATGCACCATACTTTGATACTGTAGCTGTATCTGCCTGCCTGTATCCTCTGGCACAGGGCTTTGTAGACGAAGTAGGTGTTGAAAATGTAAAATCCACTGGTATTGAAGGACTGTGGTATAACGGACCTTACACTCTTACAGAGTACATCCAGGGAAATACAAAAACTCTGACACAGAACCCATTATACTGGGATAAAGACTGCAAGCTTTTTGATACCGTTACTATTCGTATTGTAGATGATGTAACTGTTGGATATTCTCTGTATGAAGCAGGCGAAATCGACCACATTGACCTGGGCGAAGCAAACCTGAGAACAATCTACGAAGATGAGAGCAATCCGTTCCATGATCAGTTAGTAGAAAAAACACCAAAGAAATTTTCTTATCAGATGCACTTCAACTATGCTAAGAATAATGAAGACGGAACACCAGATGATAACTGGAATAAAGCTGTAGCAAACGAAGCATTCCGTCAGGCTATTTACTACGGATTAGACTTCACAACTTACATGGCAAGAACAAACTTCATTTATCCAATGCACTGCGAAAACAATGCATACACCATGAAAGGTCTTCTGTACTTCTCTGATGGAACAGACTATGTAACAAAAGTAGAAGAAGGTCTTGGACTTCCGGAATCTGACGGTGAAACACCAAGAAGATTAAATGCAGACAAAGCAGCAGAGTACAAAGCTCAGGCAATGGAAGAACTGAAAGCTCAGGGTGTAACCTTCCCGGTAGAAATGGATTATTACATTTTGGCTGGTTCTCAGTCTGCACAGGATACAGCAACTGTATTAAAACAGGCAGTTTCTGAATGCCTTGGTGATGATTTTGTTAAGTTAAATATCGGTACTTTTGTATCCAGTACAACAAAAGAAGTTGTTGAGCCAAGATTACAGTCCTTTATTATTAACGGATGGGGCGCTGACTACGGTGATCCACAGAACTACTTAGGACAGGAAACATATGGCGAAGACACTGCTTATTATTCACAGAACTACTCACATATTAATGAAGTAAAAGATGAAAAACTCATTGCAACTTACAAAGAGTTTACAGATCTGGTAAATAAAGCTAATTCTATTTCTGACGATATGGATAAGAGATATCAGGCATATGTAGATGCAGAGGTATTCATGTTGCAGCATGCTCTGTCTGTTCCTGTTGTTTATGATGTTTCATGGCAGCTTACAAAAGTTAATGATTATACAAGATCTAACGCTATGTTCGGTATCCAGAACTACATGTACAAAAACTGGGATACATCTGTAGAAGCCTATACTACAGAACAGTATGAGAAATTCGCAGAGGATTTCAATAAATAATGTTTAAATATACAATCAAGCGACTGTTACAATCTCTTGTAACAGTCCTGGTTGTTGTAACTATCGTGTTTCTGTTAATGAGAATGCTGCCAACGGATTATTTCTTTACAGAAGACCAGTTGATACATCTTACGGAAGAACAGAAACAGGAGCAGTTGCAGGCAGCCGGCTTATTAGATCCGGTTCCGGAACAGCTCGTCCGCTATTATGGGCAGGTTCTTCGTTTTGACTTTGGTGAGTCAAGAAGAATTCAGAGCGGCGTAGATGTTACAAAGGTTATCGGTTCTAAATTTACAGTATCCATGAAACTGGGATGTACCGCATTGATCATTGCTCTTTTTGTGGGTGTTTTCATTGGTATTATCCAGACTTTGAATAAGGACAGATTACTGGATCATGTAGGAACAGCATATACCGTTTTTGTAAATGCTGTGCCAAGTTTGGTTTCCTACTCATTGGTATTGGTATTTGGCTCTAAGGTGCTTGGACTACCCCCGTTGTATTCTACAAGAAATCCCGGAGAGTCTTCGATTCTGCCAATTGTGTGTCTGGCTCTGGCTTCTATTGCCAGCTATGCATTGTGGACCAGACGTTATATGGTAGATGAGCTGAACAAGGATTATATTAGACTGGCTCGTGTAAAAGGTATGTCTTCCGGTTCTATCATGGTGAAACACGTATTTAAAAATGCATTTGTACCGCTGGTACAGCAGATTCCGGCATCTTTCCTTTATACCATTGGTGGTTCTCTGCTGGTTGAGAGATTCTTCTCTGTTCCTGGTATGGGACCTCTTCTGACTGATTCTATCATCCGCTACGATGTAAATGTTGTTCAGACACTGGCAATCCTGTATGCGACCCTTGGTATCATGGGCGTATTCTTAGGAGATATTTTAATGATGTTGGTTGACCCAAGAATCAAACTTACTGGAAGAGGAGGTACACGATAATGGATAACAAGAAGAATAAAGATGATCTGTTCCGTTTTGTGGAATACTCTCCAGAAGCTGCAGAACGTACAGGCTATTCTGATTATTCTTATTGGAAGTCTGTATTCCAGAACTTTTTTAAGAAAAAGTCCGCGGTGATTATGTCCTGTGTATTCTTTGCACTGGTTATTTTCTCTTTTGTAGCCCTGTGGATTGGAAAATATGATTTTGCAACGTTAAAGGCAGACAGCGCTCTTGCTTTCACGGAGCCAAACAGTGAATACTGGTTTGGTACAGATAACCTGGGACGTGACTACTGGTGTCAGGTATGGTATGCAGCACAGACCTCTATTAAACTGGCTTTGATTGTTGCATTAGGCGAATGTGTGGTAGGTGTTGTGATTGGATGTCTCTGGGGCTATGTGCGTCAGTTAGACCGCTTCCTTACAGAGGTTTACAATGTGATTAACAACGTACCTATGATTATTTACATGACACTGATTTCTCTGTTAATTGGTCAGAGCTTTACCGTTATGGCAATTTCTTTGATTTGCTTCGGATGGCTGACCATGGCAAAGAATGTACGAAATCTGGTAATGATGTATCGTGACAGGGAATACAACCTGGCTTCCAGATGTCTGGGAACCCCGGTTTGGAGAGTTCTTACAAAGAATATCCTTCCTTATCTCATTAGTATCATTATTTTAAGACTTGCACTTTCCATTCCTGCGACCATTGCACTGGAGTCTACATTGTCCTATCTTGGTCTTGGACTGGGAATTGATAATCCGTCACTTGGTATTTTGTTAAGAAATGCCAGAAACTACTTTTTTGGGATCGTCCGTATCTGCTGATTTTCCCGGCAGTGATTGTTTCTTTAATTACCATTACTTTCTATCTGGTTGGTAATGCGTTCTCAGATGCGGCAGATCCTAGAAATCACGTATAGGAATGGAGGACCAGTAATGGCGAAAGAACCAATATTATCTGCTAGAGACGTGGAAATCCAGTTCAGCTTACGTGGAAAGCTGCTTACAGCTATCCGTAAATGTTCTCTGGATCTCTACGAAGGGGAAACCCTTGCAATCGTAGGCGAATCCGGTTCTGGAAAGTCTGTTTTTACAAAGTCTTTCCTGGGTATGCTGGATGCAAACGGAAAAATTACAAATGGTTCCATTATGTATCACGGAACCGATATTTCAAAATATACAAAAGAAAAAGAGTGGAGAACTATCCGTGGTAAGAAAATTGCCATGGTTATGCAGGACCCTATGACGTCCTTGAATCCACTGAAAAAAGTTGGAAAACAGATTCAGGAAAGTATTGAACTGAATCAGGGAATTAAAGGCGCTGAGGCTAAAAAATTGGCTATGGAAATGCTGACAAAGGTTGGTATTCCTGATCCGGAGCGCCGCTATAATCAGTATCCTCATGAGTTTTCCGGCGGTATGAGACAGCGTGTTGTTATTGCTATTGCAGTTGCATGTCATCCGGAGATTTTAATCTGTGATGAGCCTACAACAGCGCTTGATGTTACTATTCAGGCTCAGATTCTGAACCTGATTCGTGAACTGCAGCATGAACTGAAGATGACAGTTGTTTACATTACTCATGACCTTGGGGTTGTGGCAAATGTAGCTGATCGTGTAGCGGTTATGTATGCAGGACAGATTGTGGAATACGGACTGGTAAATGAGATTTTCTATGATGCATGGCATCCATATACCTGGGCGCTTTTGTCATCTCTTCCGCAGTTAGGGGTAAAGGGAGAGCCGCTTCCTACAATCGAAGGAACACCGCCGAACTTATTTAATACTATTAAAGGTGATGCGTTTGCACCACGTAATAAACAGGCGCTTGCAATTGATTTTGAGGAGGAACCACCATTCTTTAAAATCACAGAGACCCATCAGGCAAAGACCTGGTATTTAGATCCAAGAGCACCGAAAATCGAACAGCCAAAGGCAATTAAAATGCTGCGGCAAAAAATGCAGAAGAGAGGGTAATTTAATATGGCAGAAAGAGAAAAGTTAATAGAAATTAAAGATCTGCAGATTACCTTCGGCAGTGGTAAGAAGAAATTTGTGGCAGTTGACCATGTAAATTTTGATATTTACAAAGGAGAGACTTTCTCCCTGGTTGGCGAATCTGGTTCCGGTAAAACAACTATCGGACGTGCCATTACCAGAATTAACCCTGTATCTGCAGGAGAGATTTTGTTTAAGGGACAGAGAATCACCGGAAAGATTTCCAAAGAGCTGGACCTTGAAGTAATTAAAAAATGTCAGATGATTTTCCAGGATCCAATGGCATCTCTGAATGAGCGTGCAAAAGTTGACTATATTATCTCTGAAGGTTTGATTAACCATCATCTTTACAAAGATGAGAAGGACAGATATGAGAAGGTACAGGCAGCTCTTCATGAAGTAGGATTGCTTCCTGAGTTTGCTTCCCGTTTCCCTCACGAATTCTCTGGTGGACAGAGACAGCGTATCGGTATTGCCCGTGCGCTGATTATGCAGCCGGAGTTCATTGTAGCGGACGAACCGATTTCCGCACTGGATGTTTCCATTCGTGCCCAGGTATTGAATCTGCTTAATGAATTGAAGAAGACAAAAGGTTTAACCTATCTCTTCATTGCCCATGATTTATCTGTAGTAAGATTTATTTCAGACCGTATTGCAGTTATTCATAAGGGTAGAATTGTAGAGCTGGCAGAAGCGGAAGAGTTGTTTATCCATCCTCTGCATCCATATACAAAGGCGCTGCTTTCCGCAGTACCGATTCCGGATCCGGAGCAGGAAAAGAATAAAAAACTTCTGGTATATGATCCTTCTATTCATGATTACAGCACAGACAAACCTGTGTGGGAAGAAATCCTTCCGGGACACTTTGTATATGGTAATCAGAAAGAATTGGAAGAATACCGTAAAGAGATTTAATTTTGATTTTTGGATAGTCAGCCCCGGTTGGGTTTCCAACCGCGGCTGGCTATTCTTGACTGAAAGGAATAGAAATGATTAAGAAAATCCGTGCTGTATTTGAAAAATATATGATTCGACCTATGTTATACCAGTGCGCTACAAAGATTTCTATTGCGCTTGTGCTGTGCTTGCTTTGGGATAAGTTTATTAATCGGGAACAGTATTATTCTTTAGTAGAATTTGCTTTCTTTGTGGCGGGTATCTTTTTCCTGGCGCTGGCATGGTTCCAATACCTGAGATTAGATGGTCCCCGTTTTCACCATCTTTTGGAGGAAAAAAAGGGTAAAAAAAGGAAAAACGAAACAACATTTCACCAAAGACATTGTAGACTTGCAGATGAAAAAATTTATTTCTTTTAGTGAGCTGTCCGATGAGGAACGGGTTGTGTGCAGATTTTTATGGGGACTTACTCTGTGCAGCATTGTTTTTGATTCCTGCAGGGATAGCGTTAGTTTTGTGAAAAAAAGAAACTGCTGTATTCATATATATCGCGAATATTTATACATTTCCAGCTCAGCCTGCGTTCACTTTGAGCCTGTAGTCTCAAAGCGTACTCAGCAAATTCGCTGGAACTGTATAAATATTCCTGATAGCTGTAGAATGCGGCAGCTTTTTTTGCAGTGTTCCTTTGAATATATCTATATTCCTGATAGTTACTGGATGTTACAGCTCCTTTTTTATATAGTGTCGATGAGGCTACAGCCACTGATGATTCGGTTCCAGAGGTTTTTCTCTTAGGGGGAGTTCCTGGGGATGAGGATAGGTTGCCTCTGCTTCCCAGTAGGGCAGGCGTTCTTGTTCCAGTTCTTCTAAGTGGGAAAGACTGCCCTGAAGGTAGGCGTTAATTCTTCGCTGGCAGCCTTTTAGGCGTGTGGCAATGCCGCCTAGTTTGATGTCTAAGAGTTCATATCCAAAAGGTTTCGCATCTTTCATCCACAGTTCTTCTCTCACCATGTGCATAGTCTGGAGATTTTCCAGAAGTCTGGGGATAACTTTCTCTGAAATTTCTTCCATGGTGGATAAGTCTTTGGAATCGTAGGCTTTCTTTAAGCGGATTCCCAGGTTGGCTTTGTCTGCCAGTACCAGAGCCAGTGCGTGGTAAAATTCAAAAGTGAATGATATTTTTCCACAGTTGGCAATGCCTCTTCCAGTTTTTTGCAAGATTGCCGTAATGGGATTGTGTGTCTACACCTTGTAGGTGGTAATCAAACATACCTAGCATAACATCCTGATATAGCAGATATTTGGATGGGTTATCTGTAGCCAGATTGTTGCCTTTTCCCTGGAATAAGGAGTCAAACTCATCTAACAGCATAAAGCTGTCCAGGGATGCGTCTGTACAGTCGGCAAAGAAACGGGCAAAGTCAGGCAGGGACAGTTCCTTGTGGAAACACAGGCAGGCAAAAGCCATGAGTCCCGGATAAATGGCTTCCAGTGGGGTTTCTGCACCATTGTCCATCCAGCCTGTGGTGAATACTTCCTGAATGCCCTGGTTCTGACAGGCCAGAAGACCTTTGGCGGTACAGGTGATGGCTTTTTTGTAGTTTGGCGCAATACCATTCCAGTTCCACACACCGGCGGCAAATACAGTGCGGTTGGACAATTCTTTATGTACCCGCAGCATATTTTCATATACCGTTTGATTCCAGTTATAATAATCCCAATACACCAGTCCTAAATCCGGGTCCGGTTTTTTCCAGGAAGAAGTATCTGTTTCTTCATTTACTGCATAATAGCCCTTTTTTGTATTAGAGGTAATGTACATGTCGCTCCACATCATAGGTTTCCAGCCTAATTCCCGGCAGATTTCCAGCACTTTTGCGCTGTGTTCCTGAATAAGCTGTGAGCTGTCGCAGTATCCGTTTTCTTTCAGATAGTTTCCCAGACCCAGGAAAACAGCTTCGTCCATACCAATGTGAATATTACGGGTTTGGAAGCAGTCTTTTAAGGATGTGAGAATCTGGCGGATGAAATCGTATACCTGAGGACTGCCTACCTTCAGAATATCTGCGCTGTCTTTTAAAGGTTCAGCTTGAGGCCATTTCAGATAGTTGCGAAGGTGTGCCAGAGTTTGAATACAGGGCACCAGTTCAATACCGAAATTATGGGCATAGGCATCCAGTTCCCGGAGTTCTTCTTTTGTATAGCGTCCCCGGTAAGCGCCGAAATAAGGGAGACCGGGAACTTCGTAGGTGTCTTCTGTATAGAGAAGCAACTGGTTCATACCAGCCCTTGCCAGCATATGAATGAGCCTTTTTACCGCCGGGACAGAAGCCGCAGCATTTCTGGAACAGTCCAGCATAAAACCGTTTTTGGTAAAGTTTGGCGTTTCTTCTACATGAAAATCTTCCTCCAGATGGTGCAGAACCATATTGAAGGCTTTGAAGAAATGAGCTGGCTCCCGGCAGGTAATAGTGCAGGAATTGCCTTCTTTTACACAGGACAGGTTTTTCTGGTCACTGACAAAGTGTACAGCAATTTCAAGCTGCGGGGCAGTGTCCAGGGAATAGTCCTGCAGGAAAAGGTTGGCTGCCTGTCGGATATCGTCCAGGTTCAAAGTGTCAGAGTCTGTAGTGTAAGTAAGTAACATAAGGATACCTCCTAGATAAAATTTACTCCTGGTGGGTTCTGAAGAATTTTTTACTGCTCTTTGTAATAGTACAGAAGGAACAGAATGGTGGTAAGCCCCCCAGGAAATTGGATAACATAGTAAAATGCTGGAAACGCCCGGCCAGTGAGGTACTATCAGGAAAAATCCAGAGAATACGCAAAACGCACACGCCGCAGCAGGTCATAATCATGGGAACCAGAACATTTCCCATTCCTCTTAGGGTGCTGGAAAGAATCTCAATGAAGATAAACAGCACATAAGAGGGTACAATTAAGCGAATGATTTTCAGACCGATTTCAATAACCTCCGGGTCTGTGGTGAAAAGCTGCAGCAGATATTTTCCCCCCGTAGGAGCAGTACCGCAGTTACCAGAAGGGTAGCTATGAAATCAAGGAGCAGACAGGTGGCAACGCTTTGCTTCATACGTTTATACTTTCCGGCTCCGTAATTCTGTCCGATAAAGGTGGTAATGGCTACGCTGAAAGCGCCGGAAATCATCCAATATATAGCGTCAATTTTGCCAAAGGCAGTATAGGCAGCCATGGTGCTGGTGCCCAGACTGTTAAGCGCAGACTGGACAATCATGTTGGAAGCATTGTACATCACAGACTGAAGCCCGGCGGGGAATCCAATGGTAACAATGGAAATCAGCAGGAACTTATGGAACCGAATCTGTGGAATTTCCAGACGGTAAAGATCCTTAGATTTCATTAATGCCCGGATAACCAGAACCGCGCTGACTGCTTGGGAAACTACAGTGGCAATGGCAGCGCCTGCCACGCCAAGATTCATTCCAACAACCAGAATTACATCCAGGAAAATGTTCAGGAAGCAGCATACAATTAAGAAATACAAAGGTCTGGTGGAATCACCTACCGCCCGCAAAATCGCAGAGCCTACGTTGTAAATAAAGACAAAAATAATACCTGCAAAGTAAATACGCAGATAAATAATGGAATCCTCTATGACATCTGCCGGTGTTTTCAAAAGCTCCATCATAAAGGGAGCAAGAAGGATGCCTGCTATGCTGATAATGATTCCTCCGGCAACAGACAGGGCAGCCGCAGTGTGCAAAGTGTCATTTAATTCCTTCTCTTTTTTTTGCTCCGTAATAACGGGCAATAATGACCGTAGCGCCGGACGCAAGACCAACGAAGAAGTTTACCAGCAGGTTTACCATCTGTCCGGTAGAACCGCCTACCGCGGCCAGAGCTCTGGTTCCCACAAAACGTCCTACTACTACAGCGTCTGCAGTGTTATAAAGCTGCTGAAACAGTGTTCCCAGCATAATAGGAAAAAAGAAAAATAAAAGTTGTTTCCAGATTACACCCTCTGTAATTTGATTTACAGATGTGTCCTTGTTTTTCAATGAAATCCCTCCTCAGTTTGTAGAATCTGTCTATCTTCATATATAGCACAGACTTTTGAAAATGTCGATAATATTTTACTATTTTTTGGTGTCTCATATGGTATTCTGGAAATAGCAAAATGGGGCATTATATAATGGAAAAATAGAATAGGAGGAAGGTATTATGAAGATGCGGATTCGCAGAGCAGACCCGGCAGGGAATATCACGATTTTTGTCATGGATCAGGCAGAAAGAAAGGATTATGCAGCTATTTCCAGACAGCTTTTGGTGCGGGAGGATTTAGGAGCAGAACAGGTGGGATTTGTAGAGAAAAATGCAGATGGAACCCCTCATATGCAGATGATGGGCGGGGAATTCTGTGGGAATGCCACCAGAAGTTTTGGCTATCTTATGAGCATGTTGTCTGAGGAGAAGCCAGAAGAAATAACCGTAGATGTCAGCGGCAGCGCAGAGCTTTTAAAGGCAGAGGTGGATTTGGACAAGGGCACCAGCAGAACCCAGATGCCTCTGCCACAGGATATTGTGACCCTGCCGCCCATTCAGGGGGAGCAATATAAAATGGTAGTGTTTGAAGGTGTGTGCCACATTATTGTGGAAGATGCGCCAAAAAGCCAGGAATTTGTCAATGAGGTGATTGCAGAGGCTGAGAAAATCCTGGATTGTGACGCTTATGGTGTTATGTTCCTGGAAGGGGAGAAGATGACGCCGGTGGTTTATGTGAGGGAAACAGGCTCCATGGTATGGGAAAGCAGTTGTGGAAGCGGCAGTATGGGGGCTGCTGTTTATCTTTCCAGAGAAAAAGACAATGGAACATATGTCTATGAGCTTCACCAGCCGGGAGGCATGATAGAAGCTACCGTAGAGAAAAAAGGCGGAAAGACCGTTCAGTGCAAAATGGGCGGTCCGGTTGAGATTTCAGAGGAGATGACAGTAGAAATTACATGGTAAAATTAAAACATACTTATATACAAGTACGAAAAAATGGAAAACCATCCTATGGAGGGAATCAGGCATGGGGTCAGGACGCCGCTATGAAAAAGTATGGCTGTGGTGTCATTGCCGGAGCAGATTTGCTTTTGTATCTTAGTTTACATAAAAAAGCCTGCTTTGGGACAGGGAAATTTCCGAAAAAGACAGATACAGGAAGTATAGAAGAACAAGCGTATGAGGAATTTGTGCAGCATATGAGGCGCAGATATTTTCCAGTGATTCCCGGCCTTGGAATGCCCTGGTGGATGCTGATTCTTGGACTTAACCGGTATTTCTGGAAAAACCGTATACCTCTCCTGGCATCTTTTGGAGTACGTGACAGAAACTTCATCAAAAGAATTCGGGCAATGATGGCACACGATATCCCAGTTATACTGGCAATAGGCCCTAACTTCCCTCTTCCCTTAAAACGCCATAAGCTGGCTTTTTATGAAAAAAGGGGAGAAAAGTACCAGGAAGTCTGTAGGACAGCAGCGCACTTTGTCACCATCACCGGGATTTCAGGTGAATGGCTGGAGATTTCCTCCTGGGGCAGACCATACTATATCTGCCTCCAGGAGTACCGGGAATATGTGCGAAAGCACAGTTGCCCTTTGGTGAGTAATATTATTTACATAAGAAAAAGACGGGTTACAAGGTGATTTGTTTTCGCAGATATCTGCCTACTACATTGGCAAAATTGGAGATATCCCGGATATAGGCAAAGTCTTTGCCAAAGATGCGTTTTTCTGCCTGTAAATCCTCTTCCTCTCCGGCAAAAACTCCCAGAACGGAGATTTTCCGGTTTCTGAGTTTGCGGATTTCGGTGGCAGTGTCTTTCACTGCATATTCCAGGCAGTAAGGCTCTTTTTTCTTAGGTGCCTCTGTCTTTTTCCGGTATTTCACAGCATCCTGCCCTGCGATAATATCATTTGGTTTTCCGTCACTTAATACAATGAGAATCTTATTTTCTTCCGGACGGGCATCCAGGCTGTGTGCGGCTGCCCGCACAGCCAGTCCGTCCCGGTTGTTGGCAGAACCGTAAAATTCAAAAATCCGTTCATTCACTTCTCTGCCGTCTTCATAATCCCGAAATTCATTTAAGACCGTATAAGCGCCAAAAGTACAGAAACTTACAACCCGGTGGGGGATCTGTACAATGCTCAGTGCTTCGCTAATTATATAAGCCTGGAGGGCGACAAATCCCTGGCGGCTTTGCTGGGAACCGCTGGCATCAATTAACACTTCTACTACAAAATCAGTCTGGTCACCCAGAACTTCCCGCTGGAAGAGCCGGCGGTTTTCTGTGCGGTTGAGATTCCACAGTTTGTTTGGACAGATTTGTCCGTACTCACTGCTGCAGATTTCCCGTTCTGTTCTGGTAAGGAGAGCCCGGCGAAGGGTATTTGCCAGAACCTGGATATTCTGTCTTGTTACCAGTTGGTTACTTTTGAGAAGCCGCAGGTTTTCTTCTTTGATATTTTTTACATAAGCGGTTTTTGCAATTTTTTTCTGACTGGCTATGAAGAAGCCCTTTGGTAAGATGGAGGCGGCAGTTCTTGTGAATGCCAGTGCAAAGCTGGGAATTAAGGGCAGACTGCTCCTGACGGGTAAGGCAGGATTTTCCGTAATTTCGTTCCATATATTCAGCCATGCGGTTCACGGAATCCTGATCCAGCACAATAACGCTGGATTTTGGACGTTTCATTTTGCCATTGTCCTGGGCGTCCACATGTCCGCTGAAAATATTCACAGGATGATTCTGGGCGTCCTGGGAATCCTCAAGGCCGGATTTCTTGTCTGTATACTCTTTTTTATTTTCGTCGTAATTCTTTACATGTCGGGACAATCCTTTAAACTGTCTGGCAAAGCCCTTTGCATAAGCCATATGATAAATTTTTTCCCAGACACAGGCAGATATCCATGGTGGAAGAAGTGTTTTCCAGAGAAACAATCTTTTCCAGAATTTCTTGAATCCGGGGAGGCGCAGGCTGTTTGTACACCACATACTCCAGATAGCAGCCTTCAATATATTCCCAGTCCGTGTGGGACAGGCGGAAGGCATCTTTTTCCAGAGTGTCCAGGAAAGCTTTTTTACGGATATTCAAAATTCCTTTGCGTTCTTTGGACGCCTTTTTCCATATGGCGCTGTCAATACAGAGCTTTCCAAGGCACTGTAGGACAGAAGGCTCCAGCCCCTGATACACCTTTTTGGTGAAAAAAGCGGTTAAAAGCTTTGGAATCAAAATATTTTCTCAAAACATCCTTTTTCAATAGCGTGATAAAAAGCAATATAAGGAGATTTTTCAAAAAGGCGTTCGTCCAGTTCTTCCGGAGAAATTTCCAGGTCATAGTTCCCGCTTACGGTCCATATGAGATTTTCCAGTCTGGTTTGTACATCCAGAGAATGTTCCATATGCTCAGGCCCCCTTTATTACTGGTTTTGGAATACATCACTGCTGGTCCAGTCATCCGGAATTCTGGTCATCACAATATCCCGAATCAACTCCCGCTCAAAGCTGTCAAAGCATTTATTGGTAATTCCCATATCAATGGCGTCAGCAGGGTAAAGTCCACCAAACATCAGGCGTACAGCGCCAATCAATCCGCGCAAATCCACAGCTTTTGTGGAAATTTCCCCGTTTTTGGCTTTTAACTGCAAATCCAGGAATAAACCGGAAAACTGTTCCAGGGCATCTGGATGGATGGTGGGGAAAATACTGGTGAGAATCTGTTCCAGTCGCTCTTTGGTAAGGGACGGCATATTAATAACCATGAAGCGGGATACCAGGGCTTCATTTAATTCTTTGGTTCCTGCATAGCCATAGTTCATAGTTGCAATAAACCGGGTGGCAGGGTGAAGCTGAATCCGGTCATAACCGGGAACGTCCATAATGCGGCGGTAGTCCAGGGTAGCGTGAAGCACGGAAACCGCGTCATTTTTTGCCATATTGATTTCATCCAGAATACCAAAGCCTCCGTACTGGGCACACTGATAAATAGGACCCTTGCGAAGCTGAACTTCATTATTCTTAAAAGTATCTGTGCCGATGAGGCTGCTGCTGTCAGTGTTTACGTGGAAAGAAATATTGTAAATGGGTCTGCCAAAAATCCATGCCAGATTTTCAGCCAGCACATTTTTGCCGGTGGCTTTGTCTCCACAGAGAAGCAGATTTTCTCCTTCTAACAGTGCAGTGACTGCTTTTTCCAGAATATCCGTACCATAAAAGGGCATGGACGGTTTTGTAAGCCTGGAGGCTGCTTCCTTCTCAGTTGGATACATGGACTTAAAGGTATCAATACGTGCCTGTAAGGCAGGATTTAATTTCATCATAAGAACCTCTTTTCTTGGGTGCTGGATTTTCGTGATTCTATTGGTTAGTATAACGCAAAAAGAGGGAAAAACATAGGGATTTTTCGTTAGTTTCATGATAAAATGAGCTTTAGTAAGTAAGAATAGGATTTGAGATATGAGAAAGGAGCATGGTATATGTATGATTTGCATTGTCATTTAGATGGTTCCCTGTCTGAGGAATGTATCAGGAGTCTGGCAGAGGAAGCGGGAATTTCCCTGGAAGGGCTGGACTTGTCGAGAGAACTTCGGGCAGATGCAGACTGTAAAAGTCTGGCTGAATACTTGACAAAGTTTGATTTGCCGCTGAAATGTCTGGTTTCAGAGGAGGGTTTTGCCAGGGCGGTTCTGGATGTGATGAAAACTGCGGCAGCAGAGCAGGTGACTTACCTGGAAATTCGTTTTGCTCCTATGCTTTCAGTGACAGAAAACTTATCTGCAAGAGAGATTATAGAAGGCGCCCTAAAAGGACTTTCCATGGGAAAGAAGCAGTATGGAATGGACGGAAATCTGATTCTTTGCGGCATGCGGCACATGCCTGTGGAGGTGAATACCAGGCTGGTGGAAACTGCGGCAGAGTATTATGGATATGGAGTCTGCGCTGTGGATTTGGCAGGGGATGAAGCTGCCTTTCCGGTAAGGAAACAGGCAGGCATGTTTAAGCGGGCAAAAGAGCTGAGTATTCCTTTTACCATTCATGCAGGGGAATGTGGAAGCGCCCAGAGTATCTGGGATGCCATAGAACTTGGAGCTTCCAGAATCGGACATGGAATCGCTGCGGCAAAGGATGAAACCCTGATGCGATACTGCGCGGAACATGAGATTCCTTTTGAAATGTGTCCGGTGAGCAATCTTCAGACAAAAGCAGTGAAATCCATGGAGGAATATCCTTTTCTCAAATTCCTGGAAGCGGGAATACCGGTGACCATTAATACAGACAATAGAACGGTAAGCAATACCAGTCTGACAAGGGAACTGGAGCTTTTGCAGGGGTATTATGAAATGGGAGACAAGGTGATAGAGAAATTAATGGACAATGCCCGGAGGGCGGCGTTCACTGGTTGACATGAAAATGGCTTTCGTGATAAACTAATCGTACAATTACTAATTGTTTAATAAGTAATTGTACGATTAGTAATTATACAATTCCTGAAATGAGAAAGTATACCAGGGGGAATGGATATGTTTGTTGGAAGAGACAGGGAATTAAAGAAACTGGAAACCTTATATGAGCGGGGAGAATTTGAATTTGTTGTTTTTTATGGCAGGAGACGAGTAGGAAAAACAACTTTAATGAATGAGTTTTTAAAGGACAAAAAGTCTGCTTATTATATGGCTGTAGAAGGAACAAAGGCTGAAAATTTGGCGGGATTATCCAAATCATTGCTTTCCATAAAGGGAGAGGGAGGGGCTTTATCTTCTTTTCCCGATTTTGAAGTCATGCTGGAATATATTGACCAGTTAGCCAGAAGCGGGGAAAGGCTTGTGCTTGCGATTGATGAATTTCCTTATCTGGCGGCGTCTTATCCGGCTATTTCTTCTATGCTTCAAAGCCACATTGACCATTGCTGGAAAGACAGCCGCCTATTCCTAATTCTGTGCGGCTCTTCTATGAGTTTTATGGAGGAACAGGTGCTGGGGTATAAAAGTCCTTTATATGGCAGGAGAACAGCGCAGTTTAAGCTTCATCCCTTTACATTTTTTTGAGGCTAAGGAAATGCTTCCCTCCTATACTAATGAGGAACAGGCAGTTCTTTATGGTGCTACAGGCGGGATTCCGGAATATCTTTCCAGAAATTCAGACAAGAGAAAACCGTAGATGAAAATATTATTGATTTAATTTTTTGATGAAAGCGGGCGTTTGTTTGACGAACCCTCTAATTTGCTGAAACAGGAGTTAAGAGAGCCTGCTACTTAT
>ENA-OPYU01000189-OPYU01000189.1-human-gut-metagenome-genome-assembly--contig:-NODE-189-length-24926-cov-3.709867_pt1 | contig 24926 bp, 27 predicted proteins | sample MGYA00242637_ERZ504482 | MGnify/ENA primary metagenome ERZ504482 (study PRJEB26092, sample SAMD00036237) | human gut metagenome | host: Homo sapiens | study: EMG produced TPA metagenomics assembly of... | reverse complement strand
TTTTTTGTGGTTACTGGTCGCAATGCCTGCATGAGCGAATTTATGGATATAATCCGTACTCTCTTCTCAGGAAATCCCCATCAGGCCCTGATCTATTGTGATCTGTGCACTGATATCCGCCTTCATCTGCTCCCAGGCATCCGGATGATCCACATAATACTTGGGGCATTCCTTGCCTGTCACATCATAATGCCGGATCACCTGCTCTGAAGTCAGCCCAAATCGGGCGCACAGCCATGCAGCCAGCTTTACCACAGAATCATAAGTTTCCTGTTCAAAAACGCCGGTATCATCTTTATGACAGCACTCAATGGAAATACTGTCCACATTCCTTGAGTTAGTCGCATAAGACATCTCCGAGGTAGGAATACACTGGATCACTTCACCCTCCAGTCCTACTACAAAATGGCTGCTTACTTTCGCCTCATGAGAAATGGAAAGATTCTCAAAATAATCCCTGTTATTCTGGGCTGTGGCACCGGGATTGGCTGTATAATGGATTGCTATGTAATCAGCTCCATTCAGGGGCAGCTGAGGCCTGGAATACTCATTTGGAGTCAATAATTGTACATCTATGTAGGGAGCACCCTGGGACATCCATTCTTCCGGTCCATAATTCGTATGATCATTCGTTTTCTGGGATGTCTCTGCACTTTCCTCCTGCTTCTGTCCTTTCCTTACCATCAGAATAACCACTCCTGTCACAACCAGAAGCAAAAGAAGCACCAGTAATGCCAGACGCTGATTTCTCTGACGGATTCTGCCGCCCTTATCTGTTTTTTCTCTTTTGTTAAAAGAAGGCCGCCTTGAAAAAGACGGCCTTGCAGATTTTCTTTTCATTATTTGTCATCCACACTGTAGTTCGGTGCTTCTTTTGTAATGTGAATGTCATGTGGGTGAGACTCTTTCAGGGAAGCAGCAGAAATCTTCACGAATTTACCATTCTGTTTCAGTGCTTCAATATTCTCAGCTCCACAGTATCCCATACCGGAGCGAAGTCCTCCGATCAGCTGGAATACAGTGTCCTCAAGGTGTCCCTTGTATGCAACACGTCCTTCCACACCTTCCGGAACAAGCTTCTTGGCATTCTCCTGGAAGTAACGGTCCTTGCTGCCATTCTCCATAGCTGCAATGGATCCCATTCCACGGTATACTTTATATTTTCTTCCCTGATATAACTCGAAAGTTCCCGGGCTCTCATCGCATCCGGCGAACATACTTCCCATCATACAAACGTTTGCACCAGCTGCGATTGCCTTGGTAACATCGCCTGAATACTTGATACCACCGTCTGCAATAATCGGAATACCATACCTCTTGGCAACCTCATAGCAATCCATGACTGCTGTGATCTGCGGTACACCAATACCTGCAACTACACGGGTGGTACAGATAGAGCCAGGTCCGATTCCGACCTTGACTGCATCTACACCAGCATCGATCAGAGCCTTGGTAGCGGCTCCTGTGGCAACGTTTCCTGCGATAACCTGCAGCTCCGGATATGCAGCCTTGATCTCTCGTACAGCACGGAGGATATTCTCAGAATGACCATGAGCAGAATCAACAACGATGACATCAACATTTGCCTTCACAAGTGCGTCTACACGGGCAAGCACGTTGGCGGTAATACCAACAGCAGCCCCACAGAGAAGACGTCCCTGTTCATCTTTGGCAGCCAGAGGATATTTGATCTGTTTCTCAATATCCTTGATGGTGATAAGTCCTTTTAAGTTAAAATCATCATCTACAATGGGTAATTTCTCTTTACGGGATTTCGCAAGGATTTCTTTCGCCTCTTCCAGTGTAATACCTTCTTTGGCTGTGATCAGTCCCTCAGATGTCATGGACTCTTTGATCTTCTTGCTGAAATCTGTCTCAAACTTCAGATCACGGTTGGTAATAATACCTACCAGCTTCTTGCCTTCTGTGATCGGGACACCGGAAATACGGAATTTCGCCATTAAGTCATTGGCATCCTTCAATGTATGTTCCGGAGATAAGAAAAATGGATCTGTGATAACACCATTCTCAGAACGCTTAACCTTGTCCACCTCTTCTGCCTGCGCCTCGATAGACATGTTCTTGTGAATGATACCGATACCTCCCTGACGTGCCATGGCAATCGCCATATTGTACTCAGTAACGGTGTCCATTCCTGCACTCATCATGGGAATGTTCAGTTTAATCTTCTTTGTAAGATAAGTTGAAACGTCAACTTGATTCGGGATTACTTTGGAGTACGCCGGAACTAAAAGGACGTCGTCGAAAGTAATGCCTTCACCAATGATAGTACCCATTGCTTTTCCTCCCTTGTCTTATTGTGTCTTTGGTTTGTAGATTAGTGTAGCAAAAAACTAAAAGTGTGTCAATCTAGTAAATTAATCTAAAAATACTTTGCTCGGAGCAGTATTTCTCATGGTTTTTGCCAATATTTCATCTGGCTCGATAAATTACTTTGCAGGTATCTGCGCCATCGCGGCAGACAATTGCAAAACGCTTATGTTCCGGATTTCCGGAGGAAAAATCCTGTACTTTCAGCTTCTGGTTGCTGTTGTAATAGTCCATTCTATGTGAGTTAAGAGGTGCCATAATATCACATTCTGTGATGTTCAGGCTTTTTTACTCCTTTTCTCTTGGACATTTGCCATGATCTTGTCAATGTCAAGTTCTCCGTTTACAAACAGGTACTCAAATTCCAGATCAGTGCCTGGAAAGATAAAAAGATAGGCACAGACTCCCAGCACAATTGCCGCGATCAGAAGCGGGGGCATAATAAACAGTCCTGCGAGTACCAGAAGCACGATCAGTGCAATGATACCGCCTTTTACCAGCCTGTCCTTTGCGGTCCTCTCTTTTTTTACAAGCAGCTCGGAATATAAATCGCTCATATTACAATTCTCCTTTGCTTTTTTTGCCAGCCAGCATGTTGTTTTAAGTATAACACACAAAAGTTTTCCTGTGAACATTGTTCCTGATAAAACGCAGAATATTGTCAGTACACAGTTACTGTTCACTCCGTTCACAGTAACGCGCTTCGCGATGCACAGAAATCATGCATTCGCATGATTTTGCGCCGCAAATTCTCGGGTTTTCTGTGAACTTTGTTCACGAAAAAAACGCCTCGCGGACGTTAACCAGTGAACAGTAACAGTACACAGTTACTGTCAAAAAAATGACTTTTATTTGAATGCAAAAAGGGTCAGCGTCTTTGACACCGACCCTTATGAGTTCTGAATTATACTTTCAAAAATCCATTCATGGATTTTCCGTTCTGTTTTCCGTTGCTGGAAATTACATCATTCCCATACCCTGACCGCCAGCTGGCATTGCCGGAGTATCTTCTTTGATATTTGCAACAACAGACTCAGTTGTAAGCAGAGTAGAAGCAACACTTGTTGCGTTCTGAAGAGCACTTCTTGTAACCTTTGCAGGATCAAGGATTCCCTCGTCTACCATGTTTACATATTTGTCGTTCAGAGCATCAAAACCAACACCTGGCTCAGACTCTCTTACTTTGTTGATGATAACTGCACCTTCAAGACCTGCATTAGCAGCAATACGGAACAGCGGAGCTTCCAGTGCTTTCAGGATGATGTTTGCACCAGTCTTCTCATCTCCCTCAAGACCTGCTGCAAGTTTTGCAACCTCTTTGGAAGCGTGGATATATGCAGAACCGCCTCCTGCAATGATTCCTTCTTCAACAGCTGCTCTGGTAGCTGCAAGAGCATCTTCCATACGAAGTTTTGCTTCTTTCATCTCAGTCTCAGTAGCTGCACCAACACGAACCACTGCTACACCACCAGCAAGTTTTGCAAGTCTTTCCTGAAGCTTCTCTCTGTCGAAATCAGATTTTGTCTCCTCAATCTGAGCACGGATCTGGGCAACACGATTGGCAATTGCTTCTTTATCTCCCATACCATCAACAATAACAGTATTCTCTTTTGCAACTTTAACAGATTTTTGCACGTCCTAACTGAGCCATTGTAGCATCTTTCAGTTCAAGACCTACCTCGTCAGAAATTACAGTACCACCTGTCAGGATTGCGATATCCTGAAGCATTTCTTTTCTTCTGTCACCATAGCCAGGAGCTTTTACAGCTACTACCTGGAAGGTTCCTCTTAATTTGTTTACGATCAGAGTGGTAAGAGCCTCACCCTCAACATCCTCAGCGATGATAAGAAGTTTTGCTCCAGCCTGTACGATCTGCTCCAGCAGCGGAAGAACTTCCTGAATGTTGGAGATTTTCTTGTCTGTGATCAGAATATATGGATCCTCAAGGTTTGCTTCCATCTTCTCCATATCAGTGGACATGTATGCGGAAATATATCCACGGTCAAACTGCATACCTTCTACAAGGTCAAGCTCTGTGTGCATGGTCTTGGACTCTTCTACAGTAATAACACCGTCGTTGGAAACTTTCTCCATTGCATTTGCAACAAGCTCTCCGACTTCTTTATCTCCGGCGGAAATAGATGCAACGTTTGCGATCTGTTTCTTTCCGCTTACTTTCTGGCTCATGTTCTTGATTGCTTCTACAGCAGTATCTGTAGCTTTCTTCATACCGCGTCTCATAACGATCGGGTTAGCACCTGCTGCCAGGTTCTTCATTCCTTCGTGAACCATTGCCTGAGCAAGTACAGTAGCAGTTGTAGTACCGTCACCAGCTACATCGTTTGTTTTGGATGCAACTTCCTTGATCAGCTGAGCGCCCATGTTCTCGAAAGCATCCTCAAGCTCAATCTCTTTTGCGATTGTAACACCATCGTTTGTGATAAGCGGAGCACCGAACTGTTTATCAAGTACTACGTTTCTTCCTTTCGGTCCAAGTGTTTACTCTTACGGTATCAGCAAGTTTATTTACACCAGCCTCTAATGCTGTTCTGGCTTCTGCGCCATATTTAATCTCTTTTGCCATAATGAATCATCCTCCTGATTTCAAGTTATTTATAAGGTTTATGTCTTATTTCACAATTGCAAGAATATCGCTCTGTTTTACAATGATATACTCTTCACCGTCAAGCTTAACCTCTGTTCCTGAATATTTGGAATAGATAACCTTGTCGCCTACAGTAACTTCCATTTTCACTTCTTTGCCGTCAACAACTCCGCCAGGTCCTACTGCGATTACCTCTGCCTGCTGTGGTTTCTCCTGTGCCTGTCCTGGAAGAACGATACCGGATTTTGTTGTCTCTTCTGCTTCTAACTGTTTTAATACAACTCTGTCGCCTAATGGAACTAATTTCATGATCTATGTCCTCCTTTAGAATTGCTTTTCTTTTCCTTGCTAGCACTCATTATTGCCGAGTGCTAATCACTGTCCATTATATTATTGAATTATCGTTATTTGTGCAACTCTTTTCATAGTTGCATTTTTAAGTATATTCTTTTTTATTCTCTTTTATGCTCTTTTTTTCTCTTGTTTTCTCACTTTAAAAATTTTCTGAATTTTTTCTATTTCGAAGCTTCTGAAGACTGCCTGGTAAAGTTTTTTCGTGAAATCATGAATTCCAACGAAGTTTCCTGTTATACACAAAAAGAACTGCCCTCCAGAGCGTGTTTGAAAAATGCGTTCCTGCAATCTGCAACTTCACAATTTGCAGAAAGCCTTTTTCAAACACGTTCGAAGGAAAATCAGTTCTTCTGTACACTTGTTTATTATTTATTGAATTCATTCAGGCCTTTTTATTTCTCTGGGCCTTAATCTCTTCCAATTCATCAAAGATCACTTCATTGAGAACCTTGATATAGGTTCCCTTCATACCGGATGACCTGGACTCAATAACGCCTGCGCTCTCGAACTTGCGGAGTGCATTTACGATTACTGATCTGGTAATACCTACTCTGTCTGCAATCTTGCTGGCAACAAGAATTCCCTCATCTCCGTCAAGCTCATCAAAAATGTGGATGATAGCTTCCAGTTCAGAGAAAGAAAGTGTGTTAAAAGCAGATTTTACAACCTGTTTCTTTCGGTCTTCCTCAGCATTCTCTTCATGTACAGCCCGCATCATCTCAAGACCTACAACTGTAGTGCCGTATTCACTGACAATAATATCCTCAATATCATATGGACGATCCTTGCGGTACATAAACACCGTTCCAAGACGTTCTCCTGCAATATCAATAGGATTGATGATTCCCTGATAGCTGCTGGAAACATGCTCAAAGCCAAGTGTCTGAAGATTCACGTTCTCTTTGGTAGATAATACCCCTAAAAAACGCTCATTCAGCAGAGGGTCAACATGACCGCCCACCTCATCAGCTATCAGCTCCTGGATTTCCTCAACTCCCGGGCAAAAGCTTACACCAAGCACCTTGCCTTTCTTGCTGAGAACCAGGATATTAGAACTTAAAGTATCCATCAGAACCTGGCAGATATCATTAAAAACCACCTTACTGGAACTGCTGTTATGGAGAAGTTTATTGATTTTTTCTTGTTTTATCAAGTAACTGAACGCTCATTTTGTCCTCCCTTCGCTTTTGTTACATGAGAGCCTGTTTGAAAACCCACTCCCGCAATCTGTACGCTCCACTTTGCAGGAGATTTTGCAGAAAGCATTTTTCAGGCATGCTCTGACTTTACCTGTTATTCTAATACTACACGTTTTTCAAACTATTTACAAGCTATTTTTTACTATTTTCAATTTTGTTTAGCTTTTCTGAAAATATCACGTTTTTGAAACTATTCATCAAACAATGGAAGTAATAGAGCTTTATTTAAAAAATCCCCTGCAAAACATAATACAGCTGCCTTGCAGGGGATTTTCCCCGGAAATTCCTTAATTTGTTACTGCTCGCACCCTTCACAGCAACCTTAATTTTCTTTTTCATCCTTCGGCCTGGCTTCTACATAGCCACAGGTCTCCTGGCTGCACACCAGTTTATTTCCTTTTTCCACCATGTAGCTTCCGCACACCGGACACTTCTTATCCGACGGCTTCTGCCATGACATAAAGTCACATTCCGGATTATCTTCACAGCCGTAATACTTACGGCCTTTCTTCGTCTTCTTAAGCACCACTTCCTTACCACACTTCGGACAGGCTACACCAATCTTTTCATAGTAAGGCTTGGTATTGCGGCATTCCGGAAATCCCGGGCATGCAAGGAAACGTCCGTGAGGACCATATTTAATCACCATATGACGACCACAGTTATCACAGATCACATCGGTCTCTTCATCATGGATGTCTACTTTCTCCAGCTCTTCCTGGGCAGCATCCACATCATGTTTCAGATCCGGATAGAAGTTCCGGACTACTGTCTTCCACTGTACAGTACCATTCTCCACACAGTCCAGAAGTCCCTCCATGGTAGCCGTGAAATTCACGTCCACAATGCTTGGGAACGCCTGTTTCATAATACTGTTTACCACCTCGCCCAACTCTGTCACATAAAGGTTCCGCTGCTCCTTGGAAACATAACGGCGGCTGATAATGGTGGTGATGGTCGGCGCATAAGTACTCGGACGGCCGATTCCAAGCTCCTCCATGGTCTTTACCAGGGAAGCCTCTGTATAATGTGCCGGCGGCTGGGTAAAATGCTGTTCTGGCTTTAACTCTTTCAGTTTCAGCTTCATGCCTTTACTCAGACTCTGGCTTAACACATTTCCCTTCTTCATATCCTCTTCCTGCATATATACCGAAAGGAAGCCGTCAAATGCTACCTTGGAAGCGGACACAGTGAACGTATAGTCTCCACCAGCCACTTTTACAGAGGTAGTCTCATACTTTGCAGGAGCCATACGGCTGGCCGCAAAACGCTTCCAGATCAGCTGATACAAACGGAACTGATCTCGTGTAAGGGATTCTTTTATCTGTACAGGTGTACGGCTGATATCAGTTGGGCGGATAGCCTCATGAGCATCCTGGATCTTCTGGCCCTTCTTCACTGTCTTGGCAGTTTCTGACACATATTCTTCTCCATACTGGCTGCCGATGTAGCTTCTTGCTGCCGCATCTGCCTCGTCAGAAATACGTACAGAATCAGTACGAAGGTATGTGATCACACCTACAGTACCGTTGCCCTTGATATCAACACCCTCATAAAGCTGCTGTGCCAGACGCATAGTCTTCTGGGTGGAAAAATTCAGTGTTTTGGATGCCTCCTGCTGCAGGGTACTGGTAGTAAAAGGAAGCGGAGCATTCTTAATTCTCTCGCCTTTTTTTACTTCAGAGATCTCAAATTCTTCGCTCTCAAGAGCCTTAAGAATCTCATCCATCTCAGCTTTATTGTGGATATCCATCTTCTTGTCTGTTCCGTAGAATTTAGCCTCCAGAGGCTTTTTCTCGCCATCCACAAGGAATTCACCATTCAGGCTCCAGTATTCTTCCGGAATAAAAGAATTAATCTCCTCCTCCCTGTCACAGATGATGCGAAGTGCAACAGACTGCACACGACCAGCACTTAAGCCTCTCTTTACTTTCGCCCAGAGAAGCGGACTGATGGTATAACCCACCATACGGTCCAGCATTCTTCTTGCCTGCTGTGCATCTACAAGATTCATATTCAGACCTCGTGCATGCTTCAGGGAATCCTTTACAGCAGTCTTTGTGATCTCATTGAAAGTGATTCGGTGCATTTTATCCGGATCTTCTTTCAAAGCCTGCATCAAGTGCCAGGAAATTGCTTCTCCTTCACGGTCAGGGTCAGTGGCAAGATAAATCTTATCAGCTTTTTTGGCTGCCTTGCGAAGTTTGGCAAGCAATTCCCCCTTACCACGGATGGTTATATATTTCGGCTCGAAATCATTCTCCACATCTATTCCAAACTGACTCTTGGGAAAATCACGGACATGTCCATTAGATGCCTCTACCTCATAATTTGCCCCAAGAAATTTCTTTATTGTCTTTACTTTTGCAGGTGACTCAACTATCACCAGATATTTAGCCATACTACCTCTCCTACTTTGTATTCAGTCTACATACACTACAAATTATCCCCCTGATATTCTGTAGTATTGTCTGCCTGTCTCTCCCACAAGCCCCATTAGCTGAAGTTCTGTCAGAAGAGCACAGACTTTTGATGCTGAAAACCGGTTTTCGTATTAAATTATCCAGATTTCAGGTCGTAAATCGAGACCACTATACACCAAATCCAAATCCGGCGCAAGCCCCAACTTCTTTTTTTCCTACATTTTGAGGTCTGTTTTTTGCCTCGATTCCCCATTCCATAAGCATGATTTCCGGGCTGTAAGCGATTCCTGCACCATCAAAGATCAGTTTGTTGCAGCCTCTGCTCAGTTCCTCTGTCACAGCTCCTGGAAGGGCATAAACACTGTGTCCATGTTCCAGGGCAAAGTTTGCAGTGATCAGGGAACCGCTCTGTTCCTTGGCTTCTACCACAAGAACAGCATCGGAAAGTCCGCTGATGATCCGGTTTCTTGCCGGAAACGCCCAGTTCACAGGCGGAGAGCCCGGGGGAAGCTCGCTGATGATCCCGCCGCCTTTTTCCAGGATCCGCTGATAAAGCCATCTGTTGGAATTTGGATAACACACGTCCACTCCGCTTCCCAGCACTGCAAAAGTAGGAGTATCCGTATCCAGTGCACCTTTATGCCCCTCTGCATCAATCCCTCTTGCCATTCCACTGATGATCTGCACACCGTAGCTTGCCATGGTCCTTGCATATTTAAATGCCTGACATCTGCCATAAGGACTGCACATGCGGGCACCTACCACTGCTGCAGCAGGCTTCTTCGGATCTGGCAGGTTTCCGATGTAGTACAGCATTTTTTGGCATTCCGGAAAGTTTTCTCAAACGATCTGGAAAATTGGAATCCTCTATAGTTAAACATTTGATTTTCTGCATTGCTTCCATACTAAAATACCTCCCTGCATGCGGTTTTATGAATAAATTCATTCAGCTTCTGTACTTCTTATCAAATGCTTTGTAAGTAAGGGCTTCTGCAACATGTCTTGTGTGTATCAGTTCCTCCCCTTCCATATCCGCAATCGTGCGTGAAACCTTCAGAATCCGGTGATAGGATCTTGCACTGAGTTCCATAAGTTCAAAAGCATTTTTTGCCACCTGAAGGGCATTCTCTGTCAACACACAGTATTTCCGGATCTGCTTCCCGGACAGTTCTCCGTTAAAACAGATTTTCTCATTCTGGTAGCGTTTCTGCTGTATTCTTCTGGCTTTTTCCACTCTTTTCCGGATAAGGACAGAACTTTCTCCTGATTTTTCTTCTGAGATCTGGGAAAAATTAACCGGCGGCACATCTGCACATAGATCGATCCGCTCCAGAAGGGGCTGGCTCAGCTTATGAAGATAATGACTCACCTCGCCAGGTGTGCACCTGCATTTATTCATATCCGGATAATAGCCGCAAGGACAGGGGTTCATGGCTGCTACCAGAATAAATCCCGCCGGAAACACATAAGTTCCACTTGCCCTTGACAGCTGGATCTGTTTGTCCTCCAGTGGCTGTCGCAGCACTTCCAGGCTGCCTCTTGCAAATTCCGGCATTTCATCCAGAAACAGAACGCCTCTGTGAGCCAGGGTCACTTCACCGGGGCCCGGAATTCTTCCGCCTCCAGCCAGAGCTGCAGACGAACTGGTATGATGCGGGCTTCGAAAGGGTCTTGCCTTAATTAATGGTCTCTTTGGACTTAAAAGTCCGGCAATGCTGTAGATTTTTGTAAGCTCCAGGCTTTCCTCAAAAGTAAGAGATGGCATGATCGTAGGTATTCTTTTGGCAAGCATGGTCTTCCCAGTGCCTGGAGGGCCGATAAACAGAATGTTGTGAAATCCGCTGACTGCAATCTCAGCAGCTCTTCTGGCACTCTCCTGACCACAGATTTCCCCGAAATCCACCAGACACTCTTCTGCCTGATTCTCTTCGAAAGTTTCTTCCGAAAACTGAATTTTTTCTCCAAATGCATCCGGATCTGAGACAAGCTTCAAAACTTCTTTTATATTCTGGACTCCGACCACTTTCATATCCTTCACCAGAGCTCCTTCTGCCAGATTTTCAAACGGTATGATACAGTACCGGCATCCCAGTTCCCTTGCCCGGATCACTCTTGGCAGCACTCCGGATACACTCCTTACCTCCCCATTCAGACTGAGTTCGCCAACCACCATTACATTCCGAAGAAGCTGTGGTTCTATAAATCCTGATGCTGCCAGCACTGCTGCTGCCACGGGCAGGTCAAAACCGGCCCCCTTCTTTTCGCAGATCAGCAGGTGCCAGATTCACCGTCACCTTCTTAGGCGGCAGACTGATCCCATTACGTTTTTTAACTGCTGTGCGCACTCTGTCCTGTGCTTCTTTCACCTGGGTGCTGGGAAATCCAACCATGGTAAAACAAGGCAGACCGCTGCTTACATCAGCTTCCACCTGAACCGGGCAGACTTCCATTCCGGAAATCGCCGCTGATAAAACACTTGCAAACAATCTTATCCCTTTCTGCAGATACAGTCCTTCCCCATATACGAATCTGCTCTGCCATTTCAATGTATCTCTGGAATAAAAAAGAATAAAAGTTAAAAAGATATGATTAAAAGATATATAAAATTCATTATAGCCCATTTTGCTCTGAATTGCAATAGTGCATTTCGTTCTGATTTATACTTTCTGAAAGGATTCGGGGACAGACGGTTTTCGTTGTTCGTTACATTTGGTCCCTGCAGACTCTACAGAAGAAAAGAGGTGAACCTATGAAATTTCAGAGAATTCAAGACCTTCGGACAGACGCTGATCTGTCCCAGAAGCAGATCAGTGATATCCTTCACATCAGCCAGCGTTCCTACTCCCACTACGAAACTGGCTCCAGGAACATTCCAATCGAAATGCTGATCCGCCTTGCAAATTATTATGAAACCAGCATTGACTATCTGGTTGGCCGTACTGATAATAAAAAAGTGCCGTAATTGCAAAGATACTGAACAGGTACAAAATGAGGGGGATGCGATTTCCCCCTCATTTTCTATACCATAAATAAAGTTATTACCATTCACTCGTAACATTCCGTAAAGTATTTTTACATATATCCGTTACTTTCCTTCACTTCGAAGCTTTCCTTCCGTATCTGCAATTTTCTGAATATTTGCGACTTCATATTCATTAAACACAGAAGTATCTGCATCAAAGGTCTCCGGCTCCACAGTTCCCTTATACCAGGATTTACTGTTAAAATAATCCGCAATTCTCTGTGTCACAAATTTCCTGCCATGTCGGGCATAAATCTCATTTTTCGCCAGTTCCAGCTGGTCAGATGAATAGCCTGACAAATCCTCATCTGTAAGGTATCGGCTGTTGCTGTCCGGGAATATATAATCCCTGGAAGAGAGATCCATTTTATCTGTATTATCAGCCGGAGTCACGGAAGGTACCTGTGTCACAGAAGCGGCTTTCTCCCTTGTAAGGACCCCATCTACCTTTGGTGTCACCCCGGCACCCTCTGCAGCGGAAGCTGTATTAAGGCGCAGATAAAGTTTGCCCTGATCAAAGGTCATATTTCCACGCACCTGGTTTCCCCAGGAATCTGTAAAGGAAAGCTTTGCTGCATTTCCAGCCACTTTTGCAGTATCCGAAGCTTCCGAAACCTCAGTGCCGGCATTGTCACCAGCCTGAGAAAAAGTAAAAGTAACAGACTTCAGGGTAAGGTCGTCTATAGACAGTGTCACCAGTCCATCCTTGCTGTACCAGGTTCCCATATAATCACTAGCCATGAACGCCGGTGCCCTGGTAATCACTGGAGTCGGTGTCACTGTGGCTGTAGGCTCCGGTGTGGGCGTAGCTGTAGCCGCTGGAGTCGGTGTCACTGTGGGCACCCTTTCCAGAGCCTCAATGGCAGCCTTCTTCTGCTGCTCCTTCTGAATCTTTTTCTTATGTTCGGCAAACAGAAGCCCCGCTGCTCCAATCATGATAAATATGGCGATCAGAGCAAACAGCGTTGCTTTTAGTACATCTTTGTTGTGCTTTTTCACAGGCAGTCACCTCCTGTTTATTCCTGTTTATTCCTGTCCGTTCCAGCAATAAGTGCAAAGCTTGCACGGTTCAATATCAATTGACTTCTTCAGATCATCCAGACGATGATATTTCAGGGATGTAAAATTCAGTTCCTTGCGGATTTCTTCCAGCATTTCTTTGTAGTTTGTAGAATCCGGATTTGCATAATCCTGCAAAATCCTGTCTGATACATTGTCCCCTTCACGTTTCGCAATGATCCTTCTTGTGATCAGATCCATCTCTGACTTAGAGCGTGAGAAATTCAGGTACTTACATCCATATAAAAGCGGCGGGCAGGCAGGTCTGATATGAACCTCCTTAGCACCATTGTTATAGAGGAATTCTGTTGTCTCACGAAGCTGGGTACCTCTTACAATAGAGTCGTCAATCATAAGGAGGCTTTTATCTTTGATCAGTTTATGTACTGGGATCAGCTTCATTCTGGCGATAAGATTTCGCTGGCTCTGCTGGGTCGGCATAAAAGATCTTGGCCATGTGGGCGTATATTTAATAAACGGACGAGCAAACGGCACACCAGAGCGGTTAGCATAGCCGATGGCATGTGCAATACCGGAATCCGGTACTCCTGCAACCAGATCCGGATTCACTTCTCCGGCATCTCTTCCTGCCAGAATATCACCGCATTTGTAACGCATTTCCTCTACATTTACCCCCTCATAAGTAGAGGTTGGATATCCATAATATACCCAGAGAAAAGAACAGATTCGCATCTTGTCTCCTGGCTTCTGCAGAACCTGGACGCCTCCGGGTCGGAGTGATAAAATCAATCTCTCCAGGTCCCAGCTCTTTCAAGTCTTCATAGCCAAGATTAATGTAGGCATGACTTTCAAAAGAAGCACAACATGCATCTTCCTTCTTGCCGATTACAAGAGGAGTTCTTCCATAACGGTCGCGTGCTGCGTAAATGCCCTCCCCTGTCATGAGAAGAAGGGTCATAGAGCCCTCGATCATTTCCTGGGCATAGCGGATTCCCTCAACAATACTGTCTTTCTGATTGATCAGCGCTGCAGTTACCTCTGTAGGATTCACACTGCCACCGCTCATCTCCAGAAAATGGGTATGCCCGTCTTTGAAGCATTTCTCTACCAAAGCTTCTATATTATTGATCTTGCCTACTGTTGTAATTGCAAAATTTCCCAGATGGGAGCGCACCAGAAGAGGCTGCGGTTCATTGTCAGAAATACAGCCTATTCCAAGATTGCCTTCCATCTCTGCCACATCTTTGTCAAATTTGGTACGGAACGGTGAGTTCTCAATATTATGGATCACACGGTTAAATCCACTGCTCCTGCTATAAACGGTCATTCCGCCCCTTCTTGTACCCAGATGGAGTGATAATCAATTCCCAAAAAAAAGATCCATTACACAATCAGACTTTGACGCAACACCAAAAATTCCACCCATTTTTCTTTAGTCTCCTTACTTTTTTCTCCTTTATAACGCCTTTTCTGTAGGCATCCAAAAGCTGTTTCAGCTCCTGAATTCGTTCTTTCAGTGCCTTACCGTTATCCGTATCTCCCACAAGGGCACGCCTTGGATTATAGCGGACAGCCACACGGTTGGACACAATGTCCCTCTCTGTTTCCACTGCATCTTCCGCCGAAGTAAAAGGCTCATGGGCAGTCAGGCTCAGACCATAGGAACTGTAAACAAGAGTATATCCGGCAATACCGGTCACATTCCGGTATGCCTCACAAAAACCACCGTCAATTACGATCACCTTACCATCACATTTCACCGGATTCTCTCCCTCCAGCTGATGAACAGGCACGTGACCATTGATAATATGCCCTTCTTCCGGATCCAGCCCGAATTCTTCCAGCATACGATTTACTACCTCTTCTTTTTCCCAAAGGTGATAGTAGGCATTCTTTTTCTCTTTGTGTGTCTCTTTATCTGCGATAAAATAGCGCTCGAAGGTGGTCATTTTATCTTTTCCATAAAGGGGAGAATTAGGCCCGGCCCAGATATACCACAGAATATCCTGGCTTGCCTTCTTCTCCTTCTCATCTACGGTAAAAAACTGCTTTTCTTACGTAGGCTTCCAGTTTATCATAAAGTGCCTTGCCTTTACAAGTCTCACCGTAAATCTCAACTTCTTTCAGAGTTCCATCCTCGTTCAGCGGAATACTTCCATGGAAAAGAAGGTTCCCGTTATAGGTCTTATAAAGGCCGCCTTTATCCAGAAGCAGCTGCATGTGGTTCTGAAGCTTCTCGCAGTTCCGAAATGCTGAGCTCAGGCGCTCCACTACTTCTTTTTCCCTATCTGTCAACTCATAGGGATGTTCCCAGTCAATGGTTGGAAAATGGGTGTCCAGAAGATTATGCACGCTTCCATCCGGCAGCTGCACAGTGCCCTTCTCCGGATCAATCCCCTCCAGAACGCATCGATTCTCCATATGAAAATCCGGATGTTCTTTCGCCAGTACCCCTTCCAGCTTAAACTGGATAATGGAAATGGCTTTGTGCAATTTTCCTGCTCAGCTCTTTCTCAAGAGCATTGTAATTGGAAGGATTGCCATGTACTTCAAATACCTGGCAGGGATCATCCCCGTAAACCTCCATGGCAAAAGCAGCAAGAGGCATCATATTGATTCCATAACCATCCTCCAGAATATCCAGATTGCCGTAACGGATACTGTTACGGATCACTGTGGCCATACAGGCAGCCTGTCCTACAGCGGCGCCCATCCATACCACATCATGGTTTCCCCATTGAATATCCAGAGAATGATAATCCATCAGTCTGTCCATAATAAAATGAGGACCGGGACCTCTGTCATATATATCGCCAAGCACATGAAGGTGGTCTACAACCAGTCTCTGGATCAGTTCAGCAAGAGCGATAATGAAGTTCTCTGCCCTGCCGATATCTATGATGGTATCCACAATGGAATCATAATAAGCCTCTTTATCCAGAACTTCTGCTTTCTCCGTGATCAGCTCTTCGATCACATATGCATAATCCGAAGGCAATGCCTTACGAACCTTGGATCTGGTATATTTGGAGGCAGTTGTCTTGCACACCTCAATGAGACGGTACAGGGTGATCTTGTACCAGTTCTGCATATCAGACTCTTTTTTCTTCACATAGGCAATTTTTTGCTTTCGGGTAATACACAAGAGTTGCCAGGGAACGCTTTATCACTGTTGCTTAAGGTATGTCCAAATACATCATCTATCTTCTTTCGCACAGCTCCCGAACCGTTTCGAAGCACATGGGAAAAAGCCTCGTACTCTCCGTGGATATCGGAAAGAAAATGCTCGGTGCCTTTTGGAAGATTGAGAATGGACTGAAGGTTGATGATCTCTGTAGAAGCCTTCCCGATGGTTGGGGTAGAGCTCCGCCAGACGTTGTAGGTAGCGCAGTTCTTCTGTTTTCATGGAACCTCCTGAAATTCATATTACTCTTATTTAACCAGCGTTAGTAATTGTGACGCACATCTTGCAGAAAGCCTTTTTCAAACACGCTCTAGAAATCAAACAATGAAATCTGATTGGACTGTGGAATATCTCCAAATAATCCAAGTTTATCCATCAAATCAATTACGGTCTTGCTGACCTTGGTCCTGTCACGGAAATCATCCTTGGAAAGAAATCTTCCCTGTACAGCAGCATCCACTACAGCATCTGCCGCCTTATCTCCAAGACCTTCTATAGAATCAATGGACGGCATCAGTTTTCCTTCTATGATCTGGAAACGATGTGCCTTCGCCCGGTAAATATCAATGGGCATAAAATCATAACCTCTTGCATACATTTCCTGGACAATACGCATATCTTTCAGGGTATCCTGCTCTTTTTTGGATGCAGCGTCCCCTTTTCTTGCGTATCTCTGCCATATAAAACTCCAGCTTTTCTTTTCCCATACACATCAGTTCATAGGAAAAAGCTGTGGCACGGATACTGAAATATGCACCGTAATAAGCCAGCGGCTGGAATACCTTGAACCAGGCGATTCTGTATGCCATCATAACGTAAGCTGCCGCATGGGCTTTCGGGAACATATATTTGATCTTCTTACGCAGGACCAGATGTACCAGTCCGGAACGCCGTGTTCTTTCATAGTGGTGATCCACTCATCCCGGGAGACCTTTTCCCTTTACGGACGCTCTCCATAATAGTAAAGGCAAGACCACTTTCCACACCCTGACCGATCAGGTAGATCATAATATCATCTCGGGTACAGATTGCCGTGGAAATAGTAGCTTTTCCCTCTTCGATCAGTGTCTGCGCATTTCCCAGCCATACATCCGTACCGTGGGAAAGTCCGGCAATACGGACCAGATCAGAAAAATATTTCGGCTTGGTATCCACAAGCATCTGCATGGCGAAATCAGTACCAAATTCTGGAATTCCCAGACAGCCAAGCTTGCAGCCGCCGATATCCTTCGGATCAATTCCAAGAGCTTCTGTACTGGCAAAAAGTGACATAACCGCCTTGTCATCAAGAGGAACCTCTCTTGCATTCAGGTCTGTCATATCCTCAAGGGTACGGATCATGGTGGGATCATCGTGTCCCAGAATATCCAGCTTCAGCAGGTTTCCATCAATGGAATGGTAGTCAAAATGGGTGGTGATAAATCCACTGCTGGAATCGTTCGCCGGGTACTGGACCGGGGTAAATTTCTCTATTTCCTCTCCCATTGGGAGTACAATAATTCCGCCAGGATGCTGTCCGGTGCTTCGCCGGATACCGGTACACCCCTGTACAATACGGTTGATCTCGCAGGAACGCTTGTGCTGTCCCCGCTCTTCAAAATAGTTCTTTACATATCCGAATGCGGTTTTATCCGCAAGGGTACCGATGGTTCCCGCCTTGAAGGTCTGACCTTTTCCGAATATAACCTCTGTATAATGATGGGCATTGGACTGATACTCTCCTGAGAAGTTCAGGTCAATATCAGGCTCCTTATCTCCTTTGAATCCAAGGAAGGTCTCAAAGGGAATGTCAAAGCCCTGTTTGGTCATCCTGGTGCCGCACTTTGGACAGATCCTGTCTGGCATATCGCATCCCGCCATACCGGAAAAAGCCTTGATCTCCGGAGAATCAAAGTCACTGTACTTACACTCCGGATTGGGGCACAGATAATGGGGTGGCAGAGGATTTACCTCTGTAATACCAGACATGGTAGCCGCTAAAGAAGAACCTACAGACCCTCGGGAGCCCACCAGATAACCATCTGCATTGGACTTCCACACCAGCTTCTGGGCAATAATATACATCACCGCATATCCATTGGAAATAATGGAATTCAGCTCTTTGTCCAGACGGTCTTCTACGATCTTGGGAAGCACTTCACCATACATTTCATGGGCTTTCTGGAAACACATATCCTTTAAGTCCTGGTCAGAATTCTCAATAACCGGCGGATATTTATCCGGATGGATCGGTGACATTTTCTCTATCATATCCGCAATCTTCACTGTATTTGTAATTACCACTTCCTCTGCCTTCTCGCTTCCCAGATAGGAAAACTCCTCCAGCATTTCCTCAGTAGTGCGAAGATAAAGAGGTGCCTGATTGTCGGCATCCTTGAAGCCGCTTCCAGCCATGATAATACGACGGTAGATTTCATCCTGGGGATCCATAAAGTGAACGTCACAGGTAGCAACAACCGGCTTGTTAAACTGTTCACCAAGCTTTACAATTTTTTTGTTGATCTCAATCAGATCCTCTTTCGAATGAATCGTATCATTCTTTTCATCCTCCACCATGAACATATTGTTCCCAAGGGGCTGGATTTCCAGATAATCATAAAAGCTTACCAGCCTTGCGATTTCCTGCTCCGGTGCATTGCGCAAAAGAGCCTGGTAAAGCTCACCAGCCTCGCAGGCACTTCCAATAAGAAGTCCCTCCCGATGTGCCTCAAACACGCTCTTTGGCACACGGGGTCTGTGGTTAAAGTACTTGATATGGGACTGGCTTACCAGCTTGTACAGATTGATACGGCCGGTCTCATTCCGCATGAAAATAACGGCATGGTAAGTAGGCAGTTTCTTAATGGTGTCCGGGGAAACCTTTCCCTGCTCATTCAGCTTGTCTACATCCGTAATATCTCTTTCCCTGCACATTCCCACGAATTTCTCGAAAATACGTGCCGTACACTCTGCGTCATCAACTGCACGATGGTGATGATCTAGGGAAACGCCAACTGCCTTGGCAACGGTATCCAGCTTAAAACGGTTCAGCGCAGGCAGCAGGAATCGTGCCATACCTACCGTATCCACATAGGTGAAATCATTTGGGATGCCCATGCGGTTACAATTCTCTATAATAAAACTCATATCGAAATCTGCGTTGTGGGCTACCATTGTAGCTCCTTCACAAAATTTCAGGAATTCCGGTAAAATTTCTTCAATTGGACGGGCATTCATAACCATGCTGTCATTAATACTGGTCAGCTGCTCAATTCGAAATGGAATTGGAACCTGAGGATTAACAAATGTGGAAAAACGATCTGTGATCTTTCCATTTTCCACCAATACAGCACCAATTTCAATGATCTTACAGGTAAGGGGGGAAAATCCTGTGGTCTCAATGTCGAAAACCACGAATCTTCCGTCCAGGGACTGCTTTTTTCCGGGTTGGTGACCATACCCTTTAAGTCGTCTACCAGATAGGCCTCCATACCGTAAAGCACCTTAAAATCAGAATCCTTTGGCACGCAGCCTCCCCACGCATCAAAGCAATGGTTTGCCTCCGGGAAAGCCTGCACCACACCATGATCTGTGATGGCAATGGCAGGATGGCCCCCACTCGTAGGCACGTTTTACCAGCGCTTTTGCCTCGGTTACACCATCCATATCGCTCATTTTCGTATGACAGTGAAGTTCCACACGCTTCTGAGGGCTGGTGTCCACTCTGGAGCTGCGGAAATCGGAGATTTTCTTAATTCCGGAGATGGAGCCTATGGTAAGCTCACCATCGAAACGGTCAATAGAAGTAACGCCTTTGATTTTCAGGAAGGCACCTTTTTTCACATGCTCTTTGATCTCCGGCACCTGCTCATTGCGCAGGAACATTTTTACTGTGATGGAATCTGTGAAGTCCGTAACTGGGAAAATCAGTATGGTCTTCTCATTTCGAATCTCTCTCGTTTCCACATCCATAACCTGACAGCGGATGATAACCTCTCCCATTTCCTGCACAATATTTTCCAATGGAATAGGCTCGTCCTCGAAATCTCTTCCATAAATAACGTCCGGATTTGGATCCTTGCGGAAGCCACCACGGAAATCGCCCCATTTGCCTTTCTTTTCGAATGGCTTTTTCTCGAAAGGCTTCTTTTCACTGGCTGCCTCTGCTTTCTTCTCCGACCTGGCAGCGGATGTCTTGCCGGCTGCGGCCTCTTTTCCTGATTTTTTCCTCAGCTGCAGGAGCTGGTGCTGCGCTCTCTTCTTCTGTGGAAAGTCTGGCATGCTTCAGCACATTAGCTACTTCCTGACGGATCTGGATAGCTGCAATTTTTGCGGTACCTGCTCTCCTCCGTCTGCACATAATCCAGAGAAACTTTCAGGTCCATTCCGCAACGCTCGCAGAATACTTTGTGAAGATATTCAATAAGTATCTCACTTTTCTGTCTGGAAATCACAGAATCCGGAAGTGCCATATTCAGGCAGTCATCTTCTGGAAATGTGATCTGTGCCTGCTTGAACAGATTGTATTCCAGCATGTTGTAATTGCGAAGCTCCAGTTCCATGCTGGAGCGGTAGGTATCCAGGAAATTCTTTGGCGTGTACTGTCTGGACAGATGGAACTTCTCGATTACCTTCACACTCACTTCAAGACCAGGAAAGCACTGTCTCTGAATCTGCTCTTCCAGGCTGAAAATATGCTTTTTATGGATCCAGCGGTCGCTTTTCAGGTAAACCCGGACACAGGTTTTGGCAGAGTTGCAGGCAACCTTGGTGACGATCACCTCTTCCAGAAGTTCACTTAATTCCTGTTTTAATTTTAAGTTTGGAAATACGTCAAAAAATTCTTTTTCCATTTATAGAATATACACCTTCTGTCATTTCTGTGTCTTATTGCTATCCCAGTTCATCAATTCTTCTCTCAAGGTATCCAGCAGCTGGTCTTCCGGCACTTTCTTCACAATCTCACCGCCTTTGATCAGAAGACCTACACCTACGCCGCCTGCAATTCCGATATCGGCTTCTTTCGCCTCTCCCGGGCCGTTTACCACACAGCCCATAACAGCTACTTTAATGTCAAGAGGGATATCCTGCACCATAGTTTCTACTTTATTTGCAAGACCGATCAGATCGATCTGGGTGCGCCCGCAGGTTGGACAGGATACTACTTCCACGCCGCCTTTGCGAAGTCCAAGGGTTTTCAGGATACGTCTGGCAGATTTTATCTCTTCCAGAGGGGCACCAGTCAGGGAGACGCGGATCGTGTCACCGATTCCCTGGTATAAAATAATACCAAGCCCTATGGCAGATTTGATATTTCCAGAATAAAGGGTTCCTGCCTCTGTAATTCCCACATGGAGAGGATAACTGGTCTGTTCCGCAATCAGTTCGTGAGCCCTGGCGCACATCATAACATCAGAAGATTTGATGCTGATCACCAGATTGTCGTAGCCAAGCTCTTCAATAATGTGCACCTTGTCAAGGGCGCTTTCTACCAGACCTTCTGCGGTAACACCGTGATATTTCTCCACCAGTTCTTTCTCAAGAGAACCGCTGTTTACCCCAACACGGATGGGAATATTCCGCTCCTTCGCCACATCTACAACTGCCTTGATACGCTCTGTGCTTCCAATATTTCCGGGATTGATACGGATCTTGTCGGCACCGTTCTCCATGGCCGCAATCGCAAGACGATAATCAAAATGAATATCTGCTACCAGCGGAATGTGAATTTGTTTTTTGATCTCTTTCAGAGCCTTTGCCGCTTCCATGGTCGGCACTGCACAGCGGATAATGTCGCAGCCAGCAGCCTCCAGGGCAAGGATCTGCTCTACGGTTGCCTGCACATCCTCTGTTTTTGTATTGGTCATAGACTGGATCAGGATGGGATTTCCGCCTCCAATTTTCTTATTTCCTATCTGAATTACTTTGGTATGGTCTCTGTACATACGAAATTCCTCCATATATTATGAACATGATATTCTTTGATTACTGTTCACTGATAGCATTCTTTGCAGTTCACATTTTACACCGCAGGCGCTTATCAAACTTTTCTATGCAAAAAGGCACAAAAGGGATGTCTCTGACACCCCTGCTGTACAGTTATTTTCACAGCATTCTGCAAGTATTTTCAAACAGGCTCCAGAGCCTGTTTTCTTTGCAATTTAATGCTGGATTTCCAACAATTTATTCTTCAAGTCTTCTTCCATCTTGCGCATTTCCAGTTCTGCCTGGGCTCTCTTGGCGCGGCCCTCTTTCTGAATATTCATGACATCATCCAAAGTAGCGATCAGCTCCTGATTGGTCTGCTTCAGAGTCTCAATATCCACGATTCCGCGCTCAGATTCCCTGGCAGTCTCTGTGGATGCAAGGTGAAGTGCCTCCGCATTTTTCTTCAAAAGTTCATTTGTCAGGTCTGTTACCTGGCGCTGGGCCTGGGCTGCTTCTGTGGAATGGGCGATTCCAAGTGCCAGCACCATCTGGCTCTTCCAAAGTGGAATGGTATTTACAATGGTTGTCTGGATTTTTTCTACCATAAGGGTGTCATTGTTCTGCACCAGACGAATCTGCGGTGCTGTCTGCAGGGAAATGGTTCTGGTCAGTTCCAGATCATGCAGCTTCTTCTCGAAACGATTGCACTTACTGTCCAGATCCTTGGCTTCCTGCGCATCCTCCGGAAGTCCGCTGACTGCTGCTTTTGCCTCCAGATCTTTTAATTTTCCCTCCCGTACTTCCTGCAGCTTCTGTTTTCCTGCAAGGATGTACATGGTCAGTTCTTTATAATAGTTCAGGTTCTGAGCATACATTTTTTCCAGAACTGCGGAATCCTTCATGAGACGCATCTGGTGATCCTGAAGGGAGGTAGTGATCTTCTGCACATTTACCTCAGCCTTGGCGTAGCGGTTCTTCATATTTTCAATCTTGCTGCCCTGTTTCTTGAAAAAGCCAAGAAAGCCTTTCTCCTCCTCAGCAGCATCAAAATCGCGAAGCTCGCCTACCACCTGGGTGATCAGCTCTCCAACCTCACCCAGATCCTGTGTCCGTACATTTTCAAGAGCTGCATCGGAAAAATCAGCCATTTTCTTCTGGGTTCCGGCACCGTACTGGAGGATCTGGTTAGTATTCTCAATGTCAATTTTCTTAGCAAAGCTGTCTACCATCTGCTGTTCTTCCGGGGAGAGAACGGTCTGTTCCATTTCCTTTTTCACAGCTTCGGCTTCCGGCTCTGCTGCAATCTCTGCCTTTGGCTCTCCCAAATCCGGTTCTAATGTAAGTGTAGGTGCGTTATCTTCAAAACCTGTAAATTCGTTTCCCATAGCATCCTCCTTGTGTATTGGTCTGCCCATATTTATCAGCAGCCTTCAGTTTGGCATTTTCGTTATTTTTATAACACGCTCTAACCCCGCTGCAAATCTTATCTTTTCATATACTTAACATTCCGCACACTGCTAGAGCCTGTTTTTTTCAGCCTCTTTTCTCATACGGGTAAGTTCGTCCTCAGTCAGCCCTTCCTGTGCCAAAACTGTGTTCAGAACAGAAATATCACTGGATACATCCATAGCCGTGTCTTCAAATATGGAATCCAGAAGCTTCTCAAAAGCCACATTCAGCGTATCAATAGTCTCTTCGATTTCTTTCTTGGAAGAAGTAATATTCTCTCCCTGAACCGGCTGGCTGTCCATTTCTTCATATGCATTCAAAAGCTTCACGGTCATAGGAAGATAATAATCCATAAGGCGGTTCAAATCCGGAATAATCTCCGGATGAGCCTTGGCGCGTTCAAAAATCTTCGCTATGATCAGCTCCATACGGGAGATTTTTCTGGAAATCTCTTCTCCTGGAATGGCATCATTGCTGCGGTGGATTTTATCAAGAAAGTCATTTCCCTTGTCCAGAACCTGCCGGACTTCCGGGGAAAGTCTGATTCTTTCCGCAGCATCCCGTTCTGCTTCCACACACGCCCGGGCATCTGCCTGTTCATGCTGGTTAAATTTCTGCCTTTCTTTTTCCTCTGCCTGCTGACGAAGCGCTGCCTCCTGGCGTGCACGCTCTTCATCCTGCTGATGATTTCTTTCTTCCAGCCGCTTCTGAGTGCTTACATATTGGTCGTAAGTCTCATTACTTGTGATCAGGCAGGTTTCCTGTTTATCAACATGTCCCTGAAGGAACCTAGCCTTTGCTTATCATACGTTTGATATCTTTTTTTAACAAATTTCACCGGCTTGCCGACTGCCTGTGCCAGCTGCTGGAAATTGCAGTAGGTGTGAGTGCCAAGAGCCTTGATATACTTGTTTCGGCGGCTTAAACTGGTAAGACTGCTGCAGCCCTGTCCAAGAAGAATACCTCCGCCGACCGTAAATGCCGCCAGAACAGCCGAAATTCCAAGCATTACACTGCTGCTAAAGCCAGCTCCAATTCCCCCAACTACCATTGTAGCAATTCCAAATGTTCCAGTAAGAATCCCACCAAACACTGTCTTCAGAATTCCCCCGACCTTGATTCCATTCGTCGGTAAATACAACGCCAGATCCGAATTCTGGTGATTGGTATCCTGCCTGCCTGTACCATTTCTCTGGAAGTTTCCATTACGCAAATCATTCCCTTTCGCACCGGCATATCCTTGATAACCAGTTCCATGATCCTCCCCGGTTACTCCGGTTTTTCTTTCCATCCTTCTGAAAATTCCCAGGACCGATTCTCTCTGTAATCATAAGAACTGCCGCTGCGGTAATTGGTATATTTCCCACTGCCCACAGTATTATTAAGCGCATCCCGAAGGCATCACTCCATTATCAATAGCCTTATTCATGC
>ENA-OPYU01000188-OPYU01000188.1-human-gut-metagenome-genome-assembly--contig:-NODE-188-length-25057-cov-3.916847_pt1 | contig 25057 bp, 22 predicted proteins | sample MGYA00242637_ERZ504482 | MGnify/ENA primary metagenome ERZ504482 (study PRJEB26092, sample SAMD00036237) | human gut metagenome | host: Homo sapiens | study: EMG produced TPA metagenomics assembly of... | reverse complement strand
TCAGAAGGTCAAGCGCTACCGCCGCAGCTTCTACAGCCGCGGTACACGCATCAAAAAATGCATCGGCATCGTGGTGCTGGTGCTGGCGGTGCTGGGCGCAGCCTGGCTGGCAGCACCCCACGTGCTGGACTGGGCTACCCACACCTGGTATACTGTGGTGAAGAACCGTGATCTGGAAGCTGAATCGGCATCCCGCGCAGCCGCCTCGTCCGAAGCAGCTGCATCCTCGGCGGTACAGGAAGCGGCTTCGTCCCAGCCGGAGCCGGAACAGCCCAAGGAGCTGGACGGCAAGGCCATTACCGGCGGCAGCTGGGCCGCAGTGGATGTGAGCACCCTTGCCGATGATGCGGCCATCCGTGCAGCGGCGCAGCAGCTCAAGGCGCAGGGAGCGGATTACGGCCTTGTGACCCTGAAAACACCGGATGGCAGCATCTGCTACGCTTCGCAGGTGCCGGCTGCCGCCCAGAGCATTGCCGACACCACCGTGGACCCGGTCCGCATCGCGGCCATCTTCCGGGAGGAGGGCGTGATCCCTGTGGCCCAGCTTGCAGCCTTCAAGGACCCCATCTCCTCCCGCACCGACCGCAGCATGGCCATCCACTACGGCGACGGCCTGTGGCTGGACGCCCAGAAGGACGGCAATGCATGGCTGAATCCCTACTCCGCTGCGGCAGTGGAATATGTAGGCGATCTGGTAGCCGAGGTGCAGGGCATGGGCTTTGAGCAGGTAGTCCTGACCAATGTCCAGTTCCCGAAGCTCAGCCGCAAACAGGACTACGGCGAGACCAGCGGCGTTTCCCGCGCGGATCAGCTCAAGGCGGATATCGCCGCCCTGCAGAGCCGCTTTGCGGGCAGCATGACCCTGTGGTTCAGCTACACGCTGGATCAGTGCAATACCAACAGCGTGTCGCTGGATGTGCCCGCTGTGACGCTGGGCATGGACAACCTGCTGGTGACGGCAGACAAGGCGATGGACGCCGACAGCCGCACCGCACTGGAGCAGTCTGCCGCCGGACAGGGCGTGCAGCATCTGGTGCTGCACAGCGCCGACATTTTCCAGTAACGTCTCTGGTTTTATAAGAGGGAGGAATCTGCTATGAATACCAAATCCTGCTTTGCACCGGCCCACATCCTTCTGCCTTCGGAGCAGATCCCACTGGAAAAGTGGGGCTGCATTGCCTGCGATCAGTTCACCAGTGACCGGGATTACTGGCAGAAAGCCGAGGCTGCCGCGGCAGGCAGCCCCAGCACCCTGAACATGATCCTGCCGGAGGTCTATCTGGAAGACGGCGATGCCGATGCACGCATTGAGAAGATCCATGCCACCATGGATGACTATGCCCGGAACGTGCTGACCCGCGCGGTGGACGGCTTTGTTTACGTGGAACGCACCGAGCAGAGCGGCAAGGTGCGGCAGGGCCTTGTGGGCATGGTGGATCTGGAAGCCTACAGCTACCGCCGGGGCGAGAAATGCACGGTGCGCCCCAGCGAGAGCACCGTGGAAAGCCGCATCCCGCCCCGCATGAAGGTGCGCACCGGTGCCGCGCTGGAAACGCCCCACATCATGATGCTGGCGGACGACCCCGGCTGCACCCTCATTGAGCCGGTGGCGGCGCATAAAGCCGAACTGCCCAAGGTATACGAGGGCGAGCTGATGCTGGGCGGCGGCCACATTGCGGGCTGGGCTGTGGAAGACCCTGCCCTCATTGCGCAGATCGAAGATGCGCTGGCTGTGCTGGGCAGTCAGGAAGAATTCGACAAAAAGTATCCGGATGCCACCCGCCGCGACCCGCTGACGCTGGCCGTGGGCGACGGCAACCACTCGCTGGCCACTGCAAAGGCCTGCTGGGAGGAGCTGAAAAAGACACTCACACCGGAGCAGGCAGCAAACCATCCGGCCCGCTGGTGTCTGGCCGAGGTGTGCAATGTGCACTCGCCTGCGATCGAGATCGAGCCGATCCACCGCGTGCTGTTCAATGTGGACTGCGCAGCGGTGCTGCTGAGCCTGATCACGTGGAGCGACTCCAATATGGCCGGCTGCAGCTTTGGCGGCAGCAAGCAGCAGCCCTTCACGCTGGCCGGGCCGCACATGTCCAACGTGCTCAGCTTTGAGGACCCAACCGCACCGCTGACCGTGGGCACCATTGACGAATTTATCGAATACTATCTTGAGCACCACAAGGAAGCCCGCGTGGACTATGTGCACGACGAGCCTGCTGTGCGCGCCCTGTGCAAAAAAGGTGCTGTGGCATTCCTGATGCCGCCGTTTGCCAAGAGTGACCTGTTCAAAGGCGTTGTGATGGGCGGCGTGCTGCCGCGCAAGACCTTCAGCATGGGCCACGCAGAAGAAAAGCGGTACTATGTGGAGTGCCGGAAAAATTACGGAATAATTATTGGAGAACCATGACATTTAAAGAATTGAATCTGTCCGCCCCGCTTCTGCGCGCTGTGCAGGAGGCAGGCTATGAGACCCCGTCGCCCATTCAGGCGGCGGCGATCCCGCCGGTGCTGTCCGGCCGGGATCTGATGGGCTGCGCCCAGACCGGTACCGGCAAGACGGCTGCTTTTGCGCTGCCCATGCTGGACCGACTCACGGCCAATGCGCCCCGCAGAAAGGGTGCCATCCGCGCCCTGATCCTGACCCCTACCCGTGAGCTTGCTTTGCAGATCGGCGAAAGCTTTGATGCCTACGGAAAGTATCTCAAGCTGCGCAGCACCGTCATTTTTGGCGGCGTGGGCCAGGCACCGCAGGTGGAAGCGCTGAAAAAGGGCGTGGACATCCTGATCGCCTGCCCGGGACGGCTCAACGACCTGATCGGTCAGGGATTTATCGATCTCTCGAACCTTGAGATCTTTGTGCTGGACGAAGCCGACCGGATGCTGGATATGGGCTTTGTGCACGATGTGAAGAAGGTGATCGCAAAGCTGCCCGGGGAGCGTCAGAACCTGATGTTCAGCGCCACCATGCCCACCGAGATCGAACAGCTGGCCGCAGGCATCCTGCGCAAGCCCGCCTTCGTCAAGGTGGACCCGGTGTCCAGCACCGTGGACCGCATCCAGCAGAGCCTGTACCATGTGGAAAAGGGCAACAAGAAATTCCTGCTGCCGTGGCTCATCAAGAACCTGCAGCCCCCGGTGGTGAACGCGCTTGTGTTCAGCCGCACCAAGCACGGCGCGGATAAAATTGCAAAAGACCTCACCAAGCAGGGCATCCCGGCGGCGGCCATCCATGGCAACAAGAGCCAGACCGCCCGCGTGACCGCGCTGGAAAACTTCAAGGCCGGTAAGACCAAGGTGCTGGTAGCCACCGATATCGCCGCCCGCGGCATCGATATCAGCGAGCTGTCCCATGTGTTCAACTACGACCTGCCCGAGGTACCGGAGACTTACGTGCACCGCATCGGCCGCACGGCCCGCGCCGGTGCCGACGGTACGGCGGTCAGCTTCTGTGCACCTGAGGAGCAGGAGTATCTGGCAGGCATCGAAAAGCTAAACCGCCGCAAAATTCCTGTGGTGAGCGGCCACCCGTGGGACGGCGTGCCCGCGCCGGTGCGCCCGGAGCCGCCCGTGCGCCCGGAGCCGCCCGTGCGCGGCAAAAAGCCCAAGGCAGCCGCCGCTGAACCGGCAGAAAAGCCTGCCGCAAAGCAGCCGAAGCCCGCAAAGGCCGAAGCAAAAAACGCAAAACCTGAAAAAAAGGCTGCACCCGCACCCAAGGTGCAGGCAAAGCCCCGCAAAAAAGCCGAAAAAACGAGGAACCACTCATGGATGATACCAAGCGTACTACCGGCGGACGCAGCAATGACCGCCGTTCCAATAATAACAGCCGCCCGCGCCGGGAGCAGAACGCTCCTGCCCGCGGCAGCAATGCGCAGCCCAAGTTTGACCCGCATTTTGTGAGTGCCCCGGAGGCCACTCCGCTGCGCCCGGGCCAAAAAATGACTCCGGCTGCACCGCCGCCCCGGCCATCCGTACGGCTGCACAGCCTGCTCAGCAGAACAGCAGCACGCAAGGCCAGAAGAGCCGTCGCAATGACCGCAGCGACCGTCCGGCCCGCCAGAACAGCCAGCCTGCCGCCCAGAGCCAGAGCGCAGAGCAGGGCCGCGGTGCAAACAACGGCCAGCGCGGCCGTCAGAATGCGTCCCGCAATGCACAGTCTGCACCGGCCCGTGCCCCCAGAGCGGAGAGCAGCCGCCGCGGCCGTGCCGCTGCTGCAAGGGACGAAGGACCCGGGCCTTATGCTCATCAGCCGTCGTCCGCCGCAGCAGAAGTTCACGAACTTTGAGGAGTATATGAACGCCCACGGCGGTGCAACTGCACCCATTGAGGACCACAGCGACGAAGTATGAGCAAAAATTGAACCGTTTGCCCCAATGGCAGTGCCCGCTGTGCGGGGAGAAACTGACCGGCGACAGCACCCTGAAATGCACAAAAGGCCACTGCTTTGACCGCGCCAAGGAGGGCTACTGGCATCTGCTGCCGGTGCAGAGCATGCGCACCAAGGCCCCCGGCGACAGCAAGGAGATGGTGGCCGCCCGCCGCGCGTTCCTGAATGCCGGATACTACGGCATCTTTGGCAAAGCGGTGGGTGAGCTGTGCGCAGAGTACGGCCAGCCTGCCAGCCCGGAGGCGGCGCTGCATCTGCTGGATGCAGGCTGCGGCGAGGGCTGGTACGACCGCTGCATCGCGCAGGCGCTTGCCGAAAAAGGCCGCCGGGTGCAGCTGGCGGGTTTTGATATCGCAAAGCCTGCGGTGCGTCTTGCGGCCAAGGCCCTGCCCACGGCACAGTATGCGGTGGCATCCAGCTTCAGCCAGCCGGTGCGCACCGGCTGGGCCGATCTGCTGCTGAACTGCTTTTCGCCCTTTGCACAGGAGGAATTCCTGCGGGTGCTGCGCCCGGGCGGACGGATGATCTATGTGGTGCCCGGTGCCGAACATCTGTACCAGATGAAGGCCGTGCTCTACGAAAAGCCCTATAAAAACCCGGTGCAGCAGATCGCCTATGGCGGTTTTGCCGCCATTGGGGAACGGGAAGTGACCGGCCGCGTCACGGTGCCCCACGAACAGCTGGAAGCGCTGTTCGCCATGACACCCTATTACTGGAAAACGCCGCGCGGCGGGGCGGAGCGCCTTGCTGCGCTGTCCCAGCTGGAAACCGATATCTCGTTCCGGTTCCTTGTATTTGAAAAGCTGTAATGATAGCAGTTTGCGTTTTTAATGCACAAGCAGCATCCGCAAACTGCATATCGCAAATATGCCGTTTTAATAGGCACTATTTTTGAAACTTGCGATAAAAAGCAGAAACGCTCGTCATGCAGAATTGTGTGACGAGCGCTTTTTTGCTTCAGTTTCTGTCAAAAGCCCCATCCCCGAGGGGGCTGTCGAGCGAATGCGAGACTGGAGGAGTTCCGTGTGATAGGTCGTCCACGAAAAACACTGCTGGCCCCCACCGCCGGAGGATAGGAGAAGTCCGGCAGGTGAGGGCAGCAGTGCTGTATCAGGATAGAGAGATCGCTTAGTGTTTTTCGCCCTTGGGCAGCAAACCGGCACGCTCCAGGGCCGGACGCAGGGCGAGGTACAGGATGACCGCACACACGGTGGAGGCCACGCTGTTTACAAAGGTGACGCCGCCTGCAATTTTGGTCAGCGCCTGTGCCACGGTGTATTCCTGACCAAAAATGTACACATTGCGGAAGTAGCCCAGGAACGGGTCGGTCAGCACGTTCAGCAGCAGGCCGGAACCGGCAGAAACGATCACCTTGACGAGATAGCCGGAGCTGTGCTTGTCGAGGTCGCGCAGCTTGAATGCCTTGTGCGCCACGGCACCGCAGGTGATGCCGATGATGAACTTGAGCACAAAGGTGGTGACGGCGTAGCCCGGGTCACCGGCCAGAATATCGGCCAGCGCCAGACCAATGGCACCGGCCAGACCGCCGGACACACCGTCCAGCAGCAGGGCGGTCAGGGCGGTGAAGGTGTTGCCCAGATGGAACGAAGAGCCGCCGTAGAACGGCACACGGAAGAACAGATAGGCCACAAGGCTTAAAGCGGCCATGACACCGGTCATGGCCAGCTCCTTGGTAGTGAAGGTGCGCTTGTACAGCACACTTGCAAACAGAATGACGATGACAACGACTGCCAGAAGCAGCCACATTGCAGTAGTAGACATGATTTTACTTTCCCTCCAATTTTCCAAAATACCAGCCCAAACCCATGCGAACTTGTCAGGGCGAGGCCCTTCCATCTTGCCTGCGGCAAGACCGTTCGGTCGCTTCAAAGCCCCACTGGGCTTTGATTGCTTCGCAACCATTTACCTACAATCCTACTTGACATTTGGGCGTCCAGCGGGTATGCTCCTATTATACGCAGAACTGACACCATGAAAATACCCAGAATAAAGTTTTTTCATGGTGTCAGTTTGACGCAATACCCAGACAGGAGGGATAATTTATGGTCCATCTGACCACGGCGCTGGATGCTTCTTCTGGCGTGCCGCTGTACGAACAGCTGTACCGCAGCCTTGCCGGAGAGATGCGAAGCGGCACCCTTGCGGCGGGCACCCGGATGCCCGGCAAGCGGCGGCTGGCGGCAGAGCTGTCCGTCTCGGTGAATACGGTGGATGCCGCCTATCAGATGCTGGCGGCGGAAGGGTATCTGGAATCGCGGGAGCGCAGCGGCTTTTATGTACAGGAATATCTGGCCCTGCCGTCCCGGCCTGCCGGCGGGCCGGAACAGCCCGCACCGCCAAAACCGGAACCGCCTGTGCTGCCGGTGCGGTACGACCTTTCCACCCGCGGGGTAGACCCGGAGCTGTTCCCGTTCCGCACATGGGCGCGGCTGCAAAAGGAGCTGCTCTATTCTTCGCCCCAGCTGCTCACCCACGGCGATGCGCAGGGCGACCCGGCCCTGCGGCAGGCGCTGGCGGAATATCTCTCTGAATACCGCGGTGTGCAGTGCGGGCCGCACCAGATCGTGGTGGGCGCGGGATTGGAATATCTGCTGGGCCTGCTGGCACCGCTGCTGCCCGGCCCTGCAGCGGTGGAAACGCCGGGCTACCCCCGTGCTTTGCAGGTGCTGCAGAACAACGGTGTGCACTGCTGCTGCCTACCGGTGGACGAGGACGGCCTTTCGGTGGAAGCACTGAACCGGTCGGATGCAGCGGTGTGCTACGTCACGCCCAGCCACCAGTTCCCCACAGGCGTCACCATGCCTGCGGGCCGCAGGGCCGAGCTTCTGCACTGGGCAGCCCGCAGGCCGGGCGGGCGGTATATTATAGAAGATGATTACGATTCGGAGTTCCGTTTTGATACCCGGCCTCTGCCCAGCCTGCAGGGCATGGCGGGTGCAGACGGCCCGGTGGTGTACCTCTCCACCTGCTCCCGCAGTCTGGCTCCCAGCATCCGTATCGCCTATATGGTGCTGCCGGAGCATCTTCTGCCTGCATGGCGGAAAAAATACCGCCTTTACTCCGGCACGGTGAGCCGGTTCGAGCAGCAGACGCTGGCCCGCTTTATCACCGAGGGCTACTTCACCCGGCATCTGGCCCGGGAGCGGGTGGCCTACAAGGCCCGGCGGGACGCGCTGGCGGCAGCATTGAACACTGCCTTTGCTCCCGGCGAGCTGACCCTTGCGGGCCTGCACACCGGACTGAACCTGCTGGCAAAGCTCAAAGACCCGCCGCCGGATGCTGCGCTGCGCTGCGCGGCGGAAGCCGAAGGCGTGCAGCTGAGCCTGCTGAGCGATTACGACCTGACCGGAGAAGCACCCTCAGCGGCGGGCACGCTGGTGCTGGGTTATGGCTCGCTGAAGGACGAGGCCTGCGCCTCGGTGGGTGAAACATTGAAAAAGGTCTGCATGGCAGCGCGGGAAACATCCGTGACCGTGTAAGTGCCGCTGGCGGCATTCCACTGGCCGGGCAGGGCCTGCGCCGCCACAGCGGCGCTGTTGTTGGCAAGAAATTCCAGTGTGCGTTCCAAAGCGTCATAGTCCAGCGCGGTCAGGTCGGTGAGCAGGGCCGAACTGCTGGCACGCAAGGCATCCGGCAGGGTGGCGGGCAGCAGGTCCAGATCCTGCCGGAGAAACGCATCCCACACGGCAGCGCGGGCCGCTGCGGTGCGTACTGGTGAAAAGGCTTCGTCGGCCTGCAGCTGGCACAGGAATTCGTGCGCGTCCCCGGCGGAAATGCCCTGCACGGCCCGGCTGCGACCATAGCGGGCAAGCTCTTCCTCGGTCAGTGCGCCGGTAAAGCCCACCCGCACCGGCCCGTACCGGCTGGCAATGCGCTCCAGCACATCGGGAGAAAAGGCCAGATACCTTGTGCCCTCCGGCAGGGCCAGCACCTGTGCCAGCGCTTCGCGGCAGCGGGCAGGGCCAGCGGCGGCATAGCAGCGGGCAAGGGATGTTTCTTCTTCTGCAAAAGGCACAGTGAGCACGGCAGGCACGCTGAGCAGATGCACGCAGTTCTGGCTGGCGTTCAGGTAGGCCAGCACAAAGCCGGGCTGTTCGCCGGAGACGCACAGCAGCACAGTGAGCTGGTCGGTCGTCCGGGGCAGCTGGATGGGCACACCGCTCTCGCTGCGGGCAGCCTGCCGCAGCTGGGTGCGCAGCTGCTGACGGGACAGCAGCACCGTGCCGCCCACCAGCGGCACCAGCACCAGCAGCGAAGCAAACAGTGCTGCCCAAAAGGGCTTCCAACCTCCACTGCGCATGGGATACACCGCCTTTCCTTTGCATAAAGCTTTGGCCTGCAGGCAAGACTTTATGCAGAAAAGGAGGCGTTTGCAGATGAAAAACAAAAAAGAGACAGCACCGACCACAGAGAAAGAACGGGAGAACTTCTGGCTGGAGATCGGCCCCGCCAGCGCCTATTACGGCACAGATTCTTACGAGACCGCGAAAGAAAACGGCGATGCCAGCCCGGATGGCAAAGCCCGGGGGTTTGAAGGCGCAGAGCCGAAAGAAAAGTAAAATAAATTTATGGCAGCGCTATGATGAGGGAGGATAAAAGTAATACCAAAACAAAATTCATCTGTCGGCATAACAGATGAAAAAGCAGCGTATGATATACAAAATGTCTTGCGCACAAGGACAGAATATGGTATAGTCTTTCTATCGCGCACAACTGTGCGCCGGAAGAACTGAAAAAGACGTGCACGGCGGGGAAAGACCGTGCACTCTGGAGAAGCCCGCTTGTAAAGTGGGTGCCGAAGGTGTAAGGCCGCAGGGAAAGCGGCTGTATCTCTCAGGCAAAAGGGACAGAGCCATCGTCTTTGCGCAATGGGGCGCAGCCGGGAATGCGGCGCACCCCGGCTGCGGAAAATGAGAGCGCTCCGAATTTTGCGGGCAGAGCCTTTGGTGGGTTCTGTCCGCTTTTGTTTTGTGTATAGGGGGAAAGAGAGAATGGTCGAGATGATCACGCAGGTGAACAATGCCATCAATGGCGTGGTGTGGGGGCCGTTTGGTCTGGCACTGCTGTTCTGCACCGGCTTCTGGATGAGCGCCCGCACGGGCTTTTTCCAGTTCCGCAAAATGGGCTACTGGCTCCGGCACACCATCGGCGCGATCTTCACCAACAAGGACATCACCGCGCACACCAGCAAGGAGGATATGGCCATCAGCCAGTTCCAGAGCATGTGCACAGCGCTGGCGGGCACCATCGGCACCGGCAACATCGTGGGTGTGGCAACGGCCATCGTTTCCGGTGGGCCGGGTGCCATCTTCTGGATGTGGGTCATGGCATTGCTTGGCATGATGACCAGCTTTTCGGAAAATGTGCTGGGCGTGTACTACCGCCGCAAAAACGAAAAAGGCGAGTGGTCGGGCGGTGCCATGTACTACCTCACCGATGGTCTTGGCGCAAAGAAGGGCTGCAAACAGCTGGGCAAGGTGCTGGCAGTGTTGTTTGCCTGCTTCTGCATTCTGGCTTCCTTCGGCATTGGCAACATGAGCCAGATCAATTCCATCGCGGGCAACATGAACGCTGCTTTTGGCGTACCGACCCTCGTCACCGGCCTGTGCCTGATGGTGGTTACGGCCCTTATCGTCATTGGCGGTTTGAAGCGCGTTGCCGCTGTTACCGAAAAGCTGGTGCCGCTCATGGCCCTGTTCTACATTGCAGGCGCGCTCATCATCGTAGTGCTGCACGCTGGCAACATCCCAGCGGCATTTGCGGCTATTTTCAAGGGTGCGTTCAACCTGAACGCGGCAGGCGGCGGTGCGCTGGGCTACGGCATCAGCCAGACCATCACCTGGGGCTTCAAGCGCGGTGCCTTCTCCAACGAAGCCGGTCTCGGCTCTGCCGTCATGGTCAACTCCGCTTCCAACGTCAAGGAGCCGGTGCATCAGGGCATGTGGGGCGTGTTTGAGGTGTTTGCCGATACCATCGTGGTCTGCACGCTCACTGCTCTGGTCATCCTGACCACCGGCGTGGTGGACCTGCAGAGCGGCGCTGTACTGGCCGGTGTGCAGGACAACGCATTGGTGGGTCAGGCCTTCACCGCCGCATTTGGCAGCTTTGGCCCCAAGTTCATTGCTGTTTCCATTCTGCTGTTTGCCTACTCCACTACGCTTGGCTGGAGCCACTACGGCACCAAGGCCGTGGAGTATCTCTTCGGCACCACCGGCAGCCGCATCTACAAGGTGGTCTTTGTATGCATGACCGTGGTGGGTGCCACCATGAAGCTGGGCCTTGCGTGGGATCTTTCCGACACTTTCAACGGTCTGATGATGATCCCGAACCTGATCGGCGTGCTGGTGCTGTCCGGCACTGTGGTGGACATCACCCGCAACTACTTCGACCGCCGGGTGAAGGGCAAGGACATCGAACCCATGTGGTCGGCTTTCCTGGAGTACCAGAAGCAGGAGGAGGCCGAAGCCGCCGCAGAGGAAGCGGAGCTGGAAAAGGCCGCAAACGAATAAAATACCCAAAAGCAGGCATGTCTGTGAATGAGGACAGCCCTTGCTTTTGTCTGCTGCCCTGCCTTATAATAAATTAAAAACAGGGGAGGGAACAACCATGAGCGAATTTTACCCATCTGAAAAACAAACTCCTTGCCGAACAGGTGGAGGACGAAATTTACCACTATATTCTGGACACGCCGCTGGAACCGGCACCAAGCTGCCCAATGAATTTGAGCTGGGCGAAAAGTTCGGTGTGGGTCGCAGCACGGTGCGCGAAGCCGTGAAGCTGCTTTCCAGCAAGGGCATCGTGGAGGTGCGGCGCGGCTCCGGCACCTATGTGGTCACGACTGCCAAGGGCCTTTCGGACCCGCTGAACCTGCGCAGTGTGCAGGACAAGAACGCGCTGGCACTGGATCTTGTCAATGTGCGCCTGCTGCTGGAACCGGGCATGGCCGAGATGGCAGCGCTGAACGCTTCCGACGAGGACATCGAGCGCATCCAGCGCCTGTGCGACCGGGTGGAGAGCAAGATCCACAGCGGTGATCTGTACATTGAGGACGACATCGCATTCCATACCTGCATTGCCGAGAGCAGCAAGAACATGGTGGTGGAACAGCTCATCCCCATTATCGATACGGCGGTCATGATGTTCGTGAATGTTACCCACAAAAAGCTGACGGAGGAGACCATCCTGACCCACCGCATGATCACTGAAGCCATTGCCCGGCATGACCCCATTGGCGCCCGGTCTGCCATGGTGATGCACCTGAACTTCAACCGCAACTGCATCCGAAAGCTTTACGACGGCGAATGGGAAACCTGATGCCGCCGCATTTTACGTCCCCGCACAGTGCAAGGTCTGTGCGGGGACTTTTTATGCCTGAAGTTGTCTGATGACTTTTTAAGACGAATGATACAGAAAAGTCGAAAAACTGATTAGATTATATGATGTATCCAAGATTTCAGAGCAATATGCACGAAAAACTGGGCTGGTTATTGTTATAAAGTGGGTTCTGACTGCGACAACTTGCAAACGAGGCGGGATTCGATTAAAATGAATATGTAAGATGTCCGACAGTCAAAAGGACGATTTGCAAAGCAGAAAAAAGAGTATTTTGGAGGTACGATCATGGAACTGCGTTCTCAGGCAGTGCGTAAACTGGCACCGGAAAACGATCCGCTGAAGATCGGCATGGGCTGGAAGGTGGACGACCTTGCAAAGCCCCAGATCATGGTGGAGAGCACCTTTGGCGACAGCCACCCCGGCAGCGCCCATCTGGATCAGTTCGTGAAGGAGGCTGTACAGGCAGTCAACACCCACGGCGGCAAGGCTGCACGCTATTTTGCAACCGATATGTGCGACGGCATCGCACAGGGCCACGACGGCATCAACTACTCGCTGCCCCACCGTGACGCCATCGTGAATCTGGTGGAGGCTCAGGCCAACGCCACCGTGTACGACGGCGGTGTGTTCATCGCCAGCTGCGACAAGTCCATGCCGGCCATGCTGATGAGCATTGGCCGCCTGAAGGATATGAGCGCCATCGTGGTCACCGGCGGCGTGATGGAAGCCCACACCCTGCCCAAGAAGTACGTGGTCAACGACCCCGCCTGCGCCATCAACGACCTGCTGACGCTGGAACAGATCGGCAAGTTCGACGCATGGGAAAAGACGGGCGTGATCCCCAACGAGCAGCTGGACTACTACAAGCACAATGCCTGCCCCAGCTGCGGTGCCTGCTCCTTTATGGGCACCGCTTCTACCATGCAGATCATGGCCGAGGCTCTGGGCCTGATGCTGCCCGGCACCGCCCTGATGCCGGCCACCGCCCCGGAGCTGAAGCAGGCTGCCTATGATGCCGGCGTTCAGGTGATGAAGCTGGTGGCCGAGGGCATCAAGGCCAAGGACATCGTCACCATGAAGAGCTTCGAGAATGCCATCATGGTGCACGCCGCCATCTCCGGCTCCACCAATGCCACCATGCATCTGCCCGCCATTGCACACGAGTTCGGCTTTGAGATCGATGCCGACACCTTTGACCGGATGCACCGCGGCGCACACTATCTGCTGAACATCCGTCCCTCCGGCGACTGGCCCGCACAGTACTTCTACTATGCAGGCGGCGTGCCCCGCGTGATGGAAGAGATCAAGTCCATGCTGCATCTGGACGTGATGACTGTCACCGGCAAGACGCTGGGCGAAAACCTGGAAGACCTGAAGAAGAACGGCTTCTACGAGCACTGCGACGAGATCCTGCAGGAAAAGACCAAGGGTCTGGGCATCAAAGTCACCCGCGAGGACATCATCCACAGCTTTGACAACGCCAAGGGCACCGACGGCAGCATTGCTATCCTGAAGGGCAATCTGGCCCCGGAGGGCAGTGTCATCAAGCACACCGCCTGCCCCAAGAACATGTTCCACGCCACCCTGCGCGCAAAGCCCTTTGACAGCGAGGAAGAGTGCATCAGTGCCGTTCTGAACAAGCAGGTCCAGCCCGGAGATGCCATCTTCATCCGTTACGAAGGCCCCCGCGGCAGCGGCATGCCCGAGATGTTCTACACCGGCGAGGCCATCTGCGCCGACCCGAAGCTGGCTTCCAGCGTGGCGCTCATCACCGACGGCCGCTTCTCCGGCGCAAGCCGCGGCCCGGTCATCGGCCATGTCAGCCCGGAGGCCGCTGTGGGCGGCCCTATCGCTCTGGTGGAAGAGGGCGATCTCATCCGCATCGATGTGCCGAACCGCCAGCTTGCCATCGTGGGCGTGAACGGTGAGGAAAAGACCCCCGAAGAGATGGAGGCTATCCTTGCCCAGCGCCGTGCCAACTGGAAGCCCAAGGCTCCCAAGTACACCAAGGGCCTGCTGAAACTCTACTCTCAGCACGCCGTCAGCCCCATGAAGGGTGCATATATGGAGTAAAAACGCTTCGTTTGCGATAAAAAACCAAAAACAAAAAATCAACTGTTCAGCGTTGTTTTGCTGAACGGTCTGGATAAAAGTTACGCCAAAAAACAAAAAAAGCGGATATTGCTTCACCTATAAAAACCATCGAAATCCGGTGTCCGTCTGCGGGGACGGCGCTGAAATAAGACCCAAAGCATACAAAATATCAAAAATGGAGGAAACGTTTATGACAGCTGTTGCAACCCCGGACGCCGCACGGCTCGTGTTCGCCGCGGTGGCGGGCCTGATCCTTTTGCTCATCCTTATCATCAAGTTCAAAGTCCACGCCATGATCTCCATCCTGATCGGTGCGGTGGGCATCGGCCTGATGGCCGGTATGCCCCTGTCTGACATCATCGGCTCGGTCAACGAAGGTATCGGCAACACCTTAAAGGGCATCGCTCTTCTGGTGGGCCTTGGCTCCATGTTCGGTGCCATTCTGGAAGAATCCGGCGGCGCACAGACGCTGGCCGTGACCATGGTGCGCAAGTTCGGCGACGAAAAAGCCGCATGGGCGCTGGGTATCACAGGTCTGGTGGTGGCCATGCCGGTGTTCTTTGATGCCGGTCTGATCATCCTGATCCCGCTGGCCTTCTCTCTGGCAAAGCGCACCAAGCGCTCGGTCCTGTACTATGTCATCCCCCTGCTGGCCGGTCTGGCGGTCGGCCACGCCTTCATCCCTCCCACGCCGGGCCCCGTTCTGGTGGCCAGCATGCTGGGCGTTGATCTGGGCTGGGTCATCCTCATCGGCATCTTCTGCGGCATCTTCGCCATGATCGCTGCCGGTCCCATCTGGGGCTCCATCTGCGGCAAAAAGTATATGATCGAGGTGCCCGAGCACGTTGCACAGCAGGCAGACATCGACGAGAGCAAGCTGCCCAAGTTCGGCACCATCGTGGGCATCATCCTGATCCCGCTGGTCCTCATCATTGCAAACTCTGTGGCAAAAGTGGTGCCCGCTCTGGCTGGCATCCAGCCCGTTCTGGCCTTCCTCGGTGAGCCCTTCATGGCTCTGCTGCTGGCTACCATCGCTGCTATGTATCTGCTGGGCACCCGTCACGGATATAACAATGCCCAGCTGGAAAAGATCATGACCAAGTCCCTTGAGCCCACCGGCATGATCCTGCTGGTCACTGCCTGCGGCGGCGTGCTGCGCTACATGCTGCAGAACTCCGGTCTGGGCGATGTCATCGGCAACGCCGTGGCAAACGCCAGCCTGCCGCTGGTTCTGGTGGCCTTCATCGTGGCTGCTCTGGTGCGCATCTCCGTTGGTTCCTCTACCGTGGCTATGACCATGGCAGCAGGCATCATCTCCGCCATGCCCGGCATCAGCGAACTCAGCCCGCTGTATCTGGCCTGCGTCACCGCTGCCATCGCCGGCGGCTCCACCGTGTGCTCTCACTTCAACGACTCCGGCTTCTGGCTGGTGAAGAGCCTGGTGGGCATGGACGAAAAGACCACTCTCAAGACCTGGACCATCATGGAAACTCTGGTGGGCGTCGTCGGCTTCCTGGTGGCACTGGTCATCTCCTTCTTTGCCTGATCATCCTCATCTGCGGGGCTGTGCCTGCACACAGTCTGCGCAATGCTTTGCAAATTCCTGAAATCTCCTCAGCACAGCAGACCCCCGGGCGGTTCACCGCCCGGGGGTCTGCTGCTTTCTGCTGCACCTTACAAAAGCGGAAGGTCCGGCCCGGAGGCCAGCTGGATGAAGGCGTCCATTTCCCGGGTGCAGCATTTATCCTTGTGGTAGAACATCTGGCGGTACATGGTCAGCCGGAAGTCTGACACCTCCAGAATGCGCAGATCTCCTCTGGACGCAGGCTCGGCCACAGCGAAGCGCGGCAGCAGGGAAATGCCGGAGGAGCGCTCCAGCATCTTGATGATAAAGGAGGTATCGCTGATCTCAAGGCTGGGGGTCAGCTCGATCTGGCGGGAAGCCAGAAACCGGTCAAAGGTGCGGCGGTAGTTGGCGTTGCGTTCGGTGAGGAAGAAGGGCTTGTCCAGAAGCTCTGCTACCCGGTACGGGCCGGGGTGGCCGAGGTCGATGTCCCGGGGAAGCCACGAACACCACCTCCTCCGGCACCTCGTTGCACTTGTGCCAGCTGTTGGAGTAGCGCGGCTCGTCCAGAATGCAGATGAGGTCCACCTCGCCGCGCTCCATCTTTTCGATCAGCTCTTCCGGGGAGCCGGTAGTGACCGAAGGCTGACTTTGGGGTGTTCCACCCGGAACTGATGCATCAGGCCGGGCAGACGGAAAAAGCAGAGGGATTCCAGCGTGCCGATGTGCAGGCAGCCCTCCAGCTCGGCATCCTCGCTCAGGGCGCGGCGGGCGTTGTGGATGGTATCCAGAATGCTGTTGGCGTATTCCAGAAAGCACTGACCCTGTGCGGTCAGGATCACCCGCTTGCCCATGCGGTCGAACAGGCGCACACCCAGCTCTTCTTCCAGCGCTTTGATCTGCACGGTAACGGCAGACTGGGAATAGCCCAGACTTTCCGCTGCCTTGGAAAAGCTCTGGAACTGGGCGGCACGGATCAGGGTGTTCAGCTGGCGCACTTCCATGGCGAAGCTCCTTTGCTATTAAGATTTTTAAACAATAACTTTATTTTTATGAATTTGAATCATGCATATGTCTATGTTAAACTAAATGTGTCAACACGTCAAGTGAAAATTTGACGTTTCGTGAAAGGCTGGCCGTGCGGGCTGCGGCGGAGAGAGCGCTGTCAGGTGCCGCACAAAGGTCAGAATAGGAAAAGGAGGATTTTATTCTTATGGAAAAGAAAAAATTCAAGCTCGGACTGCTGCCGAAGCTGCTCATCGCCATCGTGCTGGGCATCATCATCGGCCAGTTCTTCCCGGTGTGGTTCTGCCGGGTCGTCGTCACGGCATCCAGCATCTTCAGCTCGTTCCTGAAGTTCATCATCCCGCTGATGATCGTGGCCTACGTCACCATGGGCATTGCCGACCTGAAGAGCGGCGCAGGCAAGCTGCTGCTCATCACGGTGGCTCTGGCCTACGGCTCCACCCTGATCGCAGGCTCGGCATCCTATCTGGTGTCTGCAAGCCTGTTCCCCAGCTTCATGAGCGAAGGCGCTCTGGAACAGATCGCCGCCACGGCTGACAACTCTCTGGTCAGCTACATCTCCATCTCCATCCCTCCGCTGCTGGACACCCTGTCTGCCGTGGTGCTGGCCTTCGTGCTGGGCCTGTGCCTGTCCACCTTGCGCGGCAAGACCATCGGTGATACACTTTATAATGGCATGAAGGACTTCTCCGGCATCATCGATCAGGTGCTGCACAGCGTCATCATCCCGCTGCTGCCCCTGTACGTCTGCGGTACCTTCATCGACATGACCAAGTCCGGCAAGACCTACGCCATTCTGGGCATCCTGTGGAAGGTGTTCCTGGTGGTCATCATCATGCATCTGGTCTGCATCTTCCTGCAGTTCTGCGTTGCAGGCGCTGTGAGCCACAAGAGCCCCTTCAAGATGATCCGCAACCAGATCCCCGGCTACACCACCGCTCTGGGCACTCAGTCCTCTGCAGCCACCATCCCGGTCAACCTGCAGTGCGCTGCGGCTGATGGCGTAAGCGAGCAGATCCGCAACTTCGTGGTGCCTCTGTGCGCCAACATCCACATGGCAGGCTCCATGATCACCATTACCGCCTGCGCAACTGCCGTCTGCCTGATGAACCAGCTGCCCATCAGCCTTGCTACCGTGGTGCCCTTCATCATGACGCTGGGCGTTGCCATGGTGGCTTCTCCCGGTGCTCCCGGCGGCTCCATCATGACCGCTCTGCCCTTCCTGTACATGATCTTTGGCGCTGAGGCCGGTGACCCCAATGGCCCCATCTGCGCCATCATGGTGGCTCTGTACATCACTCAGGATTCCTTCGGCACTGCCTGCAACGTCTCCGGCGACAACGCCATCGGCGTGATCGTGGAGACCATCTACCAGAAGTTCATCAACAAGAGCAGCGCAAGCGTCTGATGCGCGGCGCGGTTTTTGACCTGACAGGAGTGACACCCCATGGCATTTATCAGTGTTTTTGATGTTCTGGGCCCGAACATGATCGGCCCCTCCAGCTCCCACACCGCAGGCGCGGAGATCATCGCCTTTCTGGCACAGAAGATGATCGCCCCGCCGCTGAAGCGGGCGGACTTTACCCTCTACGGCTCCTTTGCCAAGACCTACCACGGCCACGGTACCGACCGCGCCCTGCTGGGCGGCATCATGGGCTTTTCGGCCGATGATACCCGCATCCGGGATTCCTTTGCCATTGCCACCGACCGCGGCCTTGGCTACAGCTTCACCCCCAATGAGGTGGAGACCGACATCCACCCCAACACGGTGGATATCCGCATGGAGAATGCGGCCGGTCAGGTGATGACCGTGCGCGGTGAATCGCTTGGCGGCGGCAAGGTGCGCATCGTGCGGATCAACGGCGTGGAGGTGGACTTTACCGGCGAGTACAATGCCCTCATCGTGGTGCAGAAGGACAAGCCCGGCGTGGTGGCGCATATCTCAAAGATCCTCAGCGACCGCGGCGTGAACATCGCGTTCATGCGCCTGTTCCGCGAGGGAAAGGGACATACGGCTTATACCATCGTGGAGTCGGACGAGCGCCTGCCCGAGGGTGTGGATCAGCTGCTGCTGGCAAACCCGAACATCAACGATGTAATGGTCGTGCAGCCGTAAGGAGGGACGAGCGATGAACATGGATTTCAAGTCCGCCAAGGAGCTGCTGGACCTGTGTGAGGAAAACCAACTGCCCATTTCGGAAGTGATGCGCCAGCGGGAATGCCTGCTGGGCGAAACGCCCCGGGATGCTGTGGATCACCGCATGGCAAAGGCATGGGAGATCATGCGTGCTTCTGCCACCCAGCCGCTGAAAAAGCCCATCAAATCCATGGGCGGCCTGATCGGCGGCGAGGCCAAAAAGCTGGAAACACATTATAATAAGAAAAAAAACATCTGCGGCGACGTGCTGCAGAAGGCCATGACCTACGCCATGGCCGTGCTGGAAGTGAACGCTTCCATGGGCCTGATCGTGGCTGCACCCACCGCAGGCTCTGCAGGCGTGGTGCCGGGCATGATGCTGGCCCTGCAGGAGTGCTACCGCATCTCCGACCAGCGCATCGTGGATGCCCTGTTCAACGCCGGTGCCGTGGGCTATCTTGCCATGCGCAACGCCACCGTGGCCGGTGCCGTGGGCGGCTGTCAGGCCGAGGTGGGCATTGCGTCTGCTATGGCTGCTTCTGCCGCCGTGGAGCTGATGGGCGGCAACCCGCAGCAGTGTCTGGATGCAGCTTCCACCGTGCTGATGAACATGCTGGGCCTTGTGTGCGACCCCGTAGGCGGGCTGGTGGAGTACCCCTGCCAGAACCGCAACGCTGCCGGTGTGGCCAACGCCCTCATTGCAGCAGAACTGTCCCTGAGCGGCATCCGCCAGCTGATCCCCTTCGACCAGATGCTGGACGCCATGTACGCCGTGGGCAAGCGCCTGCCTGCCGAGCTGCGCGAGACCGCCCTTGGCGGCTGTGCCGCCACCCCCGCCGCCTGTGCCGCCTGCGGCCTGTGCAGCGGGAACTGATCTTTCAACATGCAGCGCCGCCGGTGTGGAAACGCCCGGCGGCGTTTTTGCGCGTTCGTGACCGGAAATGCCGGCCCAAACGGCGGGGCTTTGCATCTTTTTGTGCAAACACACCGAAAAGATGGCCGGGATGACTGGCGCTTGTCTGCGAAATGTGATAAACTAAACGCAGAAGTGCTCTGCGCAGCCCGTGCAGAGCGGCAAAAAAGATGATAAGTGAGGTCGTTTGTAATGAAGATCATTCGTGCAAAAGATTATGCGGATATGTCCCGCAAGGCAGCCAATATCATTTCGGCACAGGTCATTATGAAGCCCAACTGCGTGCTGGGTCTGGCGACTGGCGGCACCCCCGTGGGCGCGTATGCACAGCTGGTGGACTGGTACAACAAGGGCGACATCGATTTTTTCCTGAGGTGACCACCGTCAATCTGGACGAGTACCGCGGCCTGCCAAGGAGCACCCGGAAAGCTACTGGAGCTTTATGCACCGCAACCTGTTCGACAAGGTGAACATCGACCCTGCAAAGATCAACCTGCCGGACGGCACCAACCCCGATGCAGAGGATGCCTGCGCAAAGTACAACCAGATCATCCACGCTGTGGGCGGCATCGACCTGCAGCTGCTGGGCATCGGCCACGACGGCCACATCGGCTTCAACGAGCCGGGCGAAGCCTTTGAGCTGGAGACCCACTGTGTGAACCTGACCGCCGAGACCATTGAGGCAAACAAGCGCTTCTTTGACGGCAATGTGGATCTGGTGCCCAAGCAGGCTTATACCATGGGCATCAAGACTATCATGCAGGCACGCAAGGTGCTCATGGTGGCAAACGGCAAGGGCAAGGCCGAGATCGTCAAGAAGGCATTCTTCGGCCCCGTCACTCCGGAGGTGCCCGCAAGCATCCTGCAGATGCATCCGGACTTCACGCTGGTGGGCGACGAGGAAGCTCTGAGCCTGATCTGATCGTTCCGCGCTCTGACTGCCGCACGGTGCAATGCTGTGCGGCAGATTTTTTTGCTGCCAACGGCTTTACAATCGCGCAAAAAGGCGGTATTCTTTTATATATGACACTTTTCTCAGGGAGGAAACCATGGATATCCGCCAGCTGCACTACTTTCTGGTATTGTGCGATGAAATGAATTACAGCCGCGCGGCACAGCGGCTGTTTTTGTCACGGCAGGCACTGCGGCAGAGCATCTCTGCGCTGGAAGCCGAGCTGTGCGGGCCGCTGTTCCTCAGCGCCCACCACAAGCTCACCCTTACCGACCGCGGCATGAGCCTGCAGCGCCATGCCGCGCCAGTAGTGGAGCAGTTCCAGCAGATGCAGGCATCCCTGCGGGCCGAGATCCAGTCGGCGCAGCCGGTGCGCATCGGCATCAGCGTGTCGCTGGTGCCGGACTACCTGCCCGGATTGGAGACCCAGCTGGACAAGTTCCGCCAGCAGTATCCCCATGTGGAGATGCGCTTCCGCATGATGGACAACGATGCGGTGGCGGACGATGTGGAGCAGGGAGAGCTGGACGCGGGTCTGGTCATCGATCTGGGCTGTGCTGCGCCGGTACTGGCCCGCACCACCCTGCGGGCAGACCCTGCCTGCCTGCTGGTGCCCCGGGGGCACGCGTTCTGGGATAAGGAAAGCATCCCGCTGGCAGAGCTGCGCGGTCAGCGGGTGCTGCTGCCCAGCTTGCGGCAGGATCTGTTCAGCCCGCTGTGGTCGGCCTGCGCCCGGTTGGGCTTTGCGCCGAATGCGGAGATCGGCCCCAGCTTTTATCAGGCCTATTATCTTGTGCAGGAGCAGCTTTGCACCTGTCTGACCCGCTATGAACCGGGAGCCAGACGGGAACTGGACCGTGTGCGGGATGTGCTGCTGGAAGATCTGCCCCCGCTGTGCGTCTCACTGGTGCAGCGGCGGGATCATTCCTCTGCCTACATCGACCTGCTGCGCAGCTACCTGATGGAGGTGCTGGGCGGTTCGGCCAGCCTGCCGCCCCGCCGCGGACGGCCCGCAAAGCCGTTCTACAATTTCCCGGTGCTGTCCAGCGCTGCGGCAAAGGCTGCACCGGCCCACCCGGTGCCCGGCACCCAGCTGGATTTTGCCGGCGGCACCAACTTCCGGGAGCTGGGCGGTTACGAAGCCGACGAGGGCAAGCATATCAAGTGGGGCCAGATCTGGCGCGGCATCCCTACCTGCAAGCTCACCGGTGAGGCCGACCGCGCGAAGCTGGACGCGCTGGGCCTGCGCCTGATCCTTGATCTGCGCAGCAGCGGGGAAGTGCAGAAAGAACCGGACTACGTACCGGACGGTGCACGTCTGGTGCAGATCTGCGGCCTGTGCGCCGAGGACGGCCACGAGATCTCCTTTGCGCCGGATGATATCGCCGCCCTGATGAAGGGCTATGAAGAAAGCGCCGACGGCAGCACCTTCGTGCAGGCTATGTACGAGCGGATGCTGTTTGGCAACAAGGCGTTCAAGGAGCTGTTCCGCGCGCTGGAAGCAGGCGAGACCCCCATCCTATTCCACTGCTCGGCCGGCAAGGACCGCACCGGCGTGGCGGCCATGCTCATTCTGCTGGCACTGGGCGCTTCGGATGAGACGATCTGTGCGGACTATGAGCGCACGAACCTCTGCCGCAAGGCTGAGATCGACGCAGTGCTGGCGGAGCACGCCGAAGAGATCACGGCAAACCCGGCCTGCCGGATGCGCTATTACCGCAAGGCGGGCGTGGACCCCGGTCAGCCGCACCCTTTGTGCTGCGCACCATCCGCGCAAAATACGGCAGCGCCGAGAACTATCTGGAAGCCGAATACGGCCTGACCCCTGCGCGCCTGATGCGGCTGCGCAGGATGTATCTGGAATAAACGGGAACGGGGACGGCATCCGGTGTGGATACTGTCCCTGTTTTCTGCACAAAATGTTCTGCGGGGCAGGGTTTTCCTCTTGACAAGCGGGCAATTGTTTCGTACTATAATTAGTAGTATGGAATAAAAGACGCTGTGTGCAGGTCGTTCCCGTGACCCGTGTCCCTTACAGGCAGAGCCTGCCTGTTTTTATATAAGATAGAACTGTAGATAGAAAAGCTTGCAGCCTGTTCGTGCGGCATTTGCCGTGCGTGTGGTCTTGTTGCCACTTTTTGCATTGAAAGCTCACTTATAAAAAAGTGTTTGCAGCCTACACCTGCCCTACAGCGTCTCCTGCTTATGATTCAGAATTTTGAATTTTAACAAAGGAGAGTGAAATGCGATGTCCACGATCATCTGGATCGTGATCTTGATCGTCGCGCTTGCTGCGGGCATCGGTGCAGGCTATTTTATTGGTTACAACAACCGTAAAAAGACCGCCGAAGCCCAGATCGGCAGCGCAGAAGCCGAGGCCACCCGTCTGGTGAACGAAGCAATCAAGACCGCAGAACAGAAGCGCAAGGAAGCGGTTCTGGAAGCAAAGGACGAGGCCTTCAAGCTGAAGGCCGAGGTGGATGCCCAGAAGGCAGAAGCCGATAAGGAGATCAAGCAGCGCCGTGCGGAGATCAGCCGTCAGGAGAACCGCATCGACCAGAAGGAAACCGCCCTCGACCGCAAGACCGAGGTACTGGAAAAGAAGGAAGAGGAGCTGAAAAAGCGCGCCGCTGAGGCCGAGGAGCGTCTGGCCGAGATCGAGGCCCTGCGCGCCAAGGAGATGGAGCGGCTGGAAACGCTGGCCGGTCTGAGTCAGGAGGACGCCCGCGAGGTGCTGCTGCACAAGGTGGACGAGGAGCTGACCCACGAAAAGGCCGTGCGCGTTGCCGCCTACGAGACCGACCTGAAGGAAAACTGCGACAACATCGCACGCAACCTGATCGGTCAGGCCGTCAGCCGCTGCGCTGCCGACCACTGCAGTGAGACCACCGTCAGCGTGGTGCCACTGCCCAGCGACGAAATGAAGGGCCGCATCATCGGCCGCGAGGGCCGCAACATCCGCGCTCTGGAGACCGCGACCGGCGTGGACCTGATCATCGACGATACCCCGGAGGCCATCACCCTGTCCTCCTTCGACCAGACCCGCCGCGAGGTGGCCCGCATGACGCTGGAACGCCTGATCGGTGATGGCCGCATCCACCCCGCCCGCATCGAGGAGACGGTGGAAAAGTGCCGCCACGAGCTGGAGCTGCAGATGAAGCGCGAGGGCGAGCGTGCCGTGATGGAGCTGGGCATCCATGGTCTGCACCCGGACCTGATCAAGCTGATCGGCCGGTTGAAGTACCGCACCAGCTTTGGCCAGAACGCCCTGACCCACAGCATGGAGGTGGCATGGGTGGCCGGTCTGCTGGCAGGCGAAATGGGTGTGAACGTGACCATGGCACGCCGTGCTGGTCTGCTGCATGATATCGGCAAGGCACTGGACCACGAGATCGAGGGCAGCCATGTGCAGATCGGTGTGGATATCTGCCGCAAGTACAAGGAAAATACCCAGATCATCCATGCCATTGAGGCTCACCACGGCGACGTGGAGCCCAAGACACCGCTGGCCTTCATCATTCAGGCTGCCGACGCCATCAGCGCTGCACGCCCGGGTGCCCGCCGCGAGAACGTGGAAAGCTACGTCAAGCGTCTGGAAAATCTGGAGGAGATCTCTTCCAGCTTTGAGGGCGTGGAGCAGGCCTTTGCCGTGCAGGCAGGCCGCGAAGTGCGCATCATGGTCAAGCCCGATGTCATCAGCGACGATCAGGTGATCCTGCTGGCACGCTCCATTGCCAAGAAGATCGAGGACACGCTGGATTACCCCGGCCAGATCAAGGTCAATGTGATCCGCGAGAGCCGCGCTGTGGAGTACGCAAAATAAAGTTTTGCCCAAAAAGCTGCCGTGCAGATGCACAGCAGCTTTTTTCTGCTTGTAATCCGGCGGCAAAAAAGGTATCATGGAGAAAAACAGACCGAAAGGGGAGAACCACTATATGAAACATGCAAGAAAATGGCTGGCTTGCCTGCTGGCGGGTGCACTGGCACTGGCGGTGCTGGCCGGATGCAGTGCACTGATGGACGGCACGGTGCAGAAGGATACAGAACAGGCCAAGGCCCTGATGAAAGAGGTAGACTCCAGCCTGACCTATAATACCGATCTGGAAGATGCAGCCAGCCGTCTGGCAGACTGGCTGGTGGAGGACTCCACCCAGCTGACCACCCAGTCCGGCCTGCTGACACGCAAGGTGCCCATGACCACCGGCTCCGGTGCCATGCTGGATACGAATGTGTACGATTTTATCGATCATTCCACCAGCTTTCTGTTCCTGCCCAGAGGCGTGGTGATCGGCCTTGCAATGAACAACGAATGGGGCTTTACCGGCTACTTATATGCTCCGCCGCTGAGCGAGGCGGGCAGCGCACTGCGCAGCTATGCGGCAGGCTGCAAACAGATGGGCGCGGTGTTCATTGAATACGGCGGCGAGACTTACGTAGTGGCTATGTTTGCCTAAAAACCGAAAAAACGGTGTTTCCCTGCTGAGAATGGTGCGTTTTCAGCAGGGATTTTTTGTGTCTGGCCTGTGCACAAAAAACAGGTTGAAAGTACGACTTATGCACAAAAAATGAAAATACGCAGGTGAAATCTCTTCATCTGTTTCCCCGAAAAACACAAAAAACTCATGTTTTCG
>ENA-OPYU01000187-OPYU01000187.1-human-gut-metagenome-genome-assembly--contig:-NODE-187-length-25110-cov-3.001361_pt1 | contig 25110 bp, 33 predicted proteins | sample MGYA00242637_ERZ504482 | MGnify/ENA primary metagenome ERZ504482 (study PRJEB26092, sample SAMD00036237) | human gut metagenome | host: Homo sapiens | study: EMG produced TPA metagenomics assembly of... | reverse complement strand
AATTGGTGTCCAGGCCGTTGAAAAACCTGGTCGAAAAAATATGCCCGCCAGGTTACCACCACCAAGAAAATCACCCCTCATAAACTCCGCAGTACCTACGGCACCGCCCTCTACCAGGAAACAGGCGATATTTACCTTGTAGCGGACGTTTTAGGCCATAAGGACGTGAATACTACCAAGAAGCATTATGCAGCCTTAGACGATTCCAGACGGCGTCAGGCAGCCACTGCTGTAAAGCTGCGTGAAGATTAACATCTGCTTCACACGTACAATTGTTGTAATCACCGCATTTAATTCACATAATATTATTATTGTAAATCAATTCAAAACTTTCTGCAAAATCTCCCACAAAGTGGGGCGTGCAGATTGCAGGAATGATTTTTCAAACACGCTCTAAGGCGCAGCTCAAAAAAGGACATGACCCACAGTCGAGTCATGTCCTTATGTACCTCTAATTTGGTTTTACTGAATTTATAGCTGCAATATCATATTATCCGAGATTATAATGCTACTGCAATCTTATCCTGTAATGCTTCCGGAATCTCTTCTTTGTCAAGCGAAATACTTACAACTATTGAAATTCCATATTTCTCACCGATCTTGTCCAGCTGATCAAGTGTATCTGTAACATCAGCGTCTTCCAACTTGGAAACCTTGAGGAAACTGTCCAGATAAATCTGCTCAAGATCATGATCCTGAGAAATAATACCACAGATGAAACCTACGAATTCATCTGCATTCTTCAATGGATAAGAGGAGACGTCGATAAGACGTACCTTATTGTTAAGCTCATACATATGTTTGGTACTCTTGTCAAGGTAAACAATGCTTCCGTTGGCTTCTTTCACCGCACCGTTTACTCTGTCTAAGAGCACTTTTGTTTTGCCTTTGCCTTTCTTTCCTACGATCAGTTCAACCATGATGTTTTCCTCCTTAGACAATATGATATTAAATTTTTACCAAAACCTTGTTTAATATGTTTCATATTATAGTATAATTTTTCTAAATTTTCAAGAGTTTTTTTAATATTTCTGTCTATTTTTCTCAATTGTGGCTACGATTCATAAACAGACTGACTAGTTTATATTCTGCAAAAGGGACGACATCTGCTCATAAAGCTCGTCTTTTGTGGAGGCACCCATTACAATGGAAATGTACGGCTTTCCATAAGCATTCTGGCTCAGCAACGCCAGACAGTTGCCTGCATTGTCCGTAGTACCTGTCTTTCCACCTAGAATAGTCACATTCTTAGGAGGGGTAGCTTCTCCTGTGAGATAATGGTCTGTGGCAAGTAATGTGGTACTTGCACTGCTTCCGTCCGCATGAGTATATTCTACGGTATAAGATCCGGACTGTGTGATCTGAGTAAACTCCGGATAATTCAAAGCTTCCTTTAGCATCAGATAGATATCATAGGGAGTGGTATAATGGTTTTCGTCCTGCAGACCATGAGGATTGGTAAAATGAGTTCCGGTACAGCCAAGTTCCCTGGCATAACTGTTCATCATCTCCACAAACCCCTCTGTAGAACCACCCACATGCTCTGCAATAGCCGCTGCTGCATCATTACCCGAATAAACCAACAGACAATGAAGAAGCTGATCAAGAGTCACCTGGTCACCTGCCCAAAAGCCGCAAACCTGTGAACCCTCCTCCAGATTCAGATTCTCCTGTGTAATGGTTACTACATCATCCATATTTCCATATTTCAGTGCCAGCATAGCTGTCATGATCTTGGTGATACTTGCCGGGTATACCTTTTGAAGTGCCTGTTTGGAATAAAGCACCTTTCTGTCATCCAGATCCAGAAGAAGTCCTTTCTGATTTTCCCCAAGGGAAACACCATCCATAGGAACATCTGATACGACCACACACAGATTCTTGGCAAAACCATCAGTTCTCAGGCTGTCTAAGTCTGTAATTCCACCAGAAAACTCTCTGGAAGCTACATATGCCTCCTCCAGCTTATCAAAAATCAGTTCCATTTCGTAGAACATAAATTGCACCGATCCCAGTACCGCCAAGCACAACCAAAAGAAACAGCAAAAGAACAGTATTTCTGATCCTCTTTCTTCTGGAACTTCGAAATCTTGCCTGTTTACGTCTTGGGTTTTTCTTTTTGCGGCTGTCATAAATATTCCTCTTTCTTATCAATTTCTTTTCTCTTAAGTTCTTTATTATAAGTACTGCTCTGCAGACCTACATTCATCACAAGCCCCATACCGATAAACAAGCTGACTAGGGAAGTCAGACCATAACTTACAAAAGGAAGAGGCGTACCAGTATTAGGTGCCAGTCCAGTAGCAACGCAGATATTCAAAAAAGCTCTGTATAGCTACCACACTGCCAATTCCGCAGCAGATAATCTTCCCGGCCAGATCCTTGGCCCTGAGGCTCATCCTGATACATTCAACTGAAATCAACAGCAATAATACGACCAAAGTTGTACATCCTATAAATCCATACTCCTCTCCGGCAACTGCGAAAATAAAGTCGGTCTGGTTCTCTGCAACAAAGTTTCCGGCATTTACAGAAGAAACCTGGTCATCCCCGGTAAGTTTTTTTCCAACCAGTTCTCCGGAGGCAATCGCCGTCTTCGAGTTATTCTGCTGTTCAATATCCTCCTGGTATTCCTCGTTTTCCGGGTAAAGGAAAGACATAATACGCGTTCTCTGATAATCCTTGATCAGGGTCTGATCCGGCTGTACAACAATGGACCAAAAATATGATCAAAAGGGGAACCGCGATCAGAATCGCACCTCCGATGATCTTGTAACTCAGTCCTGCTATATACAGCAGAATACAGAAAATAATGGTTACCGTAATGGTATTTTTCATATCCGGCTGTGCATAAATAAGAGCCAATGGAACAGCCAGAAGGAGCACTGATTCTGCCAACACCCTGAAAGTATTGATATCATCTTCATGATCCATAAAAAACTTGGCAAAAAACAGAATAATAATAACCTTGGAAAGCTCGGTAGGCTGAAAACGGAAACCACCGATATCCAGCCATCTGGACGCACCTCCTGCCTCACTTCCGAACAATCGTACACCAATAAGCATAAGCAGATTGAAAACCATACATGATCCACTGGAAATTCAATATCCAGGAATAATCCATTAACGATAAGATCACCAGCAACACAAGCCCCATCACAACGCCCAAAAGCTGTTTGTTTCGAAGATCTGGAGACGCACTTGCTACCAGCTGCACTCCAAACAGACTGATCGCAGTCAGAAGGATCACTAGTTTAAAATTGTAAAAACGTAGCTTATACTGTTTAATCATAAATTTATCTGTCCTTTTTTCGTCAACACAGGAATATACGCCATTAAAACAGGCGGTTTCCTGTGATATCTGTATTTTCACTTTAGTTTTCCTCTATGGTCACATACTTCTTTACTGTATGTACCAGGTCACTTTTTAACATTTTCATCATCTGTGGAGAGCATTCTATGCGTTCTGAGATAAGAAGAAGTTTCATCCTGTCGCGAGCATATCCTGCTGAACGCCTTCTTTCATTTAAAAAGGTCTTCATGCAAAATCCCTCCATTCCAGAGCATTAGTTGACATAACATTATTACAAACAACCAACATGCTATTTTGCGTAACTAATTATTACCTGAATATCAATGTCTTTTAAACAGTCTTGAAAACATACCTTTCTTCTGTCTGAGTTCTGCAAAGGGAACTTCCTCTCCCATAAGCCGTTTGCAAATATTTTGGTATTCCTCCTCCGCCTGAGAATTTTTACCAGAAAGAGGCTCACCCTGATTGGTTGCTATCACAATCTGTTCGTCATCTAAAAGAGTTCCAATCAGATCTACAGCCAGAATCTCTGTCACATCATCCACAGACATCATATCTCCCCTGGCGATCATGTCAGGACGAAGACGGTTGATGATCAGATGGATATCCCGCAGATCATTTGCTTCCAAAAGCCCAATGATACGATCCGCATCGCGAATTGCAGATACCTCCGGTGTCGTCACTACAAGAGCTTTATCTGCACCTGCAATGGCATTCTTAAATCCCTGCTCAATTCCAGCCGGACAATCCAGCAATATATAATCAAACTCTTCTCGCAGATCATCCGTCAGTTTGATCATCTGTTCCGGTGATACGGCAGTTTTATCCTTGGTTTGCGCAGATGGCAGCAGATAGAGCTCCGGATGGCGCTTGTCTTTGATCAGAGCCTGTTTCAGACGGCAGCTTCCATTCACCACATCTACCAGATTATACACGATCCGGTTCTCCAACCCAAGCACAACATCCAGATTACGAAGACCAATATCCGTATCCACAACCACGGTTTTCTTTCCCATCATAGCCAGACCAGTTCCTATATTGGCAACTGTAGTGGTTTTTCCTACACCGCCTTTTCCGGATGTAATGACAATGACTTCACCCATTTCTTCTGATTCCTCCTAAACAAAATGTTCCAAAATCCTGGTATTTCTCTTATGGATATGCCTGCCGGAACACTCCCGGCAGGCATATCCAGTACTGCTGATCAGACTATGAACAGCAGCAAAATCGGTTTTTAGTCATTCGATGTATCACTGGTATCTGTAGAAGCAATACCTGTGAGAATAGAATCTTTATCTGCAAGATTGTACATATATTTAAAAATATCATTAGCAATCAGACATGCATTACCGGAGCTGTAACCATTGGCAATACGGATTGCCACTGCATACTCCGGATCAGAGGCCGGCGCATAACCGATAAACAGACCATGGTTTGGATGACGAAGATCCAGCTCTGCTGTACCGGTTTTACCTGCCACTTCTACTCCAAGACCATCAAACTGGGAATGAGTCTGGATCACACGACGCATACCATCATGGATCACATCCCAGATATTTGAAGATATATTTACCACATCCTCAATTTCCGGCTCATACTCCTGGATCACTTCTCCCTTCGGGTTCATTACTTTGTCCAGAAGGGTCAGTTTAAATACATTTCCGGAAGTAGCCATAACAGTAGCATAACGAGCCAGTTCTGATGTGGTAAACAGGTTATTTCCCTGTCCCATATAAGATGGAACTGCTTTGGCATCGGAAACCTTCGGAGTTGCCTCTGAAAGCTCGATTCCAGTCTTCCGGTCCAGACCGATCAAAGAGGCATATTCCTGAAGCTTATTCAGACTCTGCACCTCGGAGAACTCATTATCCCCAACTTTTCCTAGCTGAAAACCGATCATGTTAAAAAAATAGTTACAGGACTGCTCGATTGCAGTACGGATATCCAGACTTCCATGACCATTCTTATACCAGCAATTAATAGGCGGATCTACATAGTCAAAAGTTCCGGTACATTCAATATATGTACCTTCGTCAATAATTCCTTCTTCCATTCCTGCAATTGTTGAAAGAAGCTTCAGTGTGGAACCTGGTGCAGTGGTTTGCTGGGTCGCTTTATTGAAGAACGGACTGGACTGGTCAAGTGCCAGCTTTGCGTAATAATCTGTATCCATATCATTGGTCAGACGATTATTGTCATATCCGGGATAGGAAACAAGTGCAACCACATCTCCAGTCTTTACATCTACAACTACAGCGGACGCTGAGCATGGCATTAATGCCAGCTGTGCAGGCTCTATCTCCAGAGTGTATATCTTATTGATCATAAAATCATAAGCTCCCATTGCTCCGGAAGCCAGATTCTCATAATCATCATCATTTTTGTCAAGGACTCCCTGCTCATAAAGCACCAGGCAGATTTCCTGTCCGGAAATTGTATCTTCCTGCAGCATATATTTGTAAAGGAGCTTGGAAAATCCAGTATCCGTACTGAGATAGTCAATAATATATTCTGTCAGTGCCTGATAAATTTCCTCAGAATCCAGATACTCTCCTTCCGGTGAAAAGCTGCTGATGTCGATCCAGCCCTGGCTTGTGGCATAAGTCAGGTAATCCTTCAGGCTGATGGTTTCATCTGTTGTCCATGCTTTGTAAGTAGCATCTGATGTATCGATGGCATCTTTGGAAATAATTCCAAGCGTGTCTCTAAGAAGGTCATTACAGATGTAAGACAAATATTCCTGTGTTTCTTCATCTTCATCCTTATAGGCTGGCGGGTTTGAGCCATTCAGCTTCGTGCTTATTGTATCCAAAAAACTCTCTGCTGCTTTTGTTGAAATTTGGCATATAAAATTTTTTTCTATGTCAGAGGCATCCTCATTGCTGAATTTGGTGATATCAATCACACTGTTGGAAATCAGGGCATTGTATACATCATAAATAGGAATACGGATCTGACTGGCATCTGTGACATACGTGTAATCAAAAGTCTTTGCCGCATCAATTTTCGTCAGAAGAACACCAGCCACACGCTGTTTGAGGATCTGATAGATTGCCGATTGCCAGTCAGTATCAATAGTAAGCTGCACATCATCTCCCGCAACCGGCTCTACTTTGGTATCCTCATCAATTTTCAGAACCTTTCCAAGGTTATCAACAGAAACCGTCTCCTTGCCGTCTGTTCCCTGAAGGGTAAGTTCCATATACTGCTCAATTCCAGCTTTACCTACGATCGCATCATTGGAATAATCCGGATTCTGTTTCCGAAGCTCTGTCAGCTCCTCAGAGGAAGCCTTACCAGTATAGCCAAGGATTGGCGCCATGCTTTCATCATCAATATACTGGCGGATGGAATCCTCAACCACATCAATTCCCTGCAGTCCGGTCTTATTCTCCATGATCGCAGCTACCGACTTCTCACTGACATTGGTAGCAATGGTAACCTGCATATATTTCTTAAAGCTGTTGGTATTCAGTTCGTAGCGGATAGTTGCAATATCAAGCATTTCCTGCTTGGTCAAAGTAAGAGGCAGACCATGAGAAGTCAGTTCATCCTCTGTATAAGCACGATCACCGCTAAGAACAATAGAAAATTTCTCAGAACCAGTGAGAAACTCCATCATCTGATCGGCAGTCGCCGTCTTCTGTTCATCTTTTAGATCATCGATCAATGCCTGTCCATAAATATCCGCACGGAAACGATTCAGGATAAAACCCTCAGCAACATCAAAAGTATACTCTCCATTCTTATCTACCACAATATGGAAGGAATGGGTGATATCATCTCCATTGCTGTGAAGGATCTGAAGCACCTGATAGGCTACACCATTTAATGTAAGATTCTTCTCCCTTGTAGAAGTGTAAGTTCCATTATCCTCCAGCGTCAGAGAATAGGAAAGCACATTAGATGCAAGAATATCTCCGTTTCTATCCAGAATATTTCCGCGGGTGCTCTTGATCACACGCTCCTTGGTTGTCCTGGCCTGGAATTTGCTGATATAATCCTCACCCTGAATAATCTGCAGATCAAATAATCTACGCACCAGAACAACAGACATTATCACAAATACCAAGATCAGGACTGTTGTTCGTTTTAAACTGATTTTCTTGAAAATTCGTTTATTTTAGTACCCAAATTGATCTCACTTTCTTTCCTGGTTATGTTCATGTAGTGATAGTTAATGTAACGGAAAATCCGGTATACAATCAAGGTAATAAATACCGTGTAAAACATTTCCGGTATAATGATCCTGTACAGATAAGTCCCAAGTCCCAGTCTGCCTCTTAGAAGGAACTGCAGCCCATAAACAGCCAGATTATATAAAAGATCTGCAATTGCAGTCAGAAACATGGGGACCTTCACATCATCATCGTAATAAATCCTGTGCGCATATCCACTTAAATAACCGATATACATATAGAGCAAAGCATAAAATCCAAATACGGATCCAAAGAACAGATCCACCAAAAAACCCTGCAAAAAAAGCCTGCCCCAAAGGCCGCTTTTACGCCCACGCATAAGTCCCATGGATACACAGAAAACCAGCATCAGATTAGGCGTTACAGAGCCAATAGAGATCAGATCCATAACCGTACACTGCAGAAGAAAACATATTACAATCGTAAGAAAATAGACCATCTTACCCTTCATCTGCGCCCTCCTGTCCGTCTACTGCACTGCTGTCAGTATTGCCGCTACTCTCCTGACTGCTGTCGCCAGAGGTACTGTCAGAACTGCCGCTGTCAGAATTACCTTCCACCTGCGCGGTTCCGTCTACCAGATCCTGCTTATTCACAGTAATAACAAATACATCTTTCAAATGAAGGAAATCCACAGGTGTTACAATGGTTCCTGTCTTAGTCAGATTATTGCTGTCTACCTGCACTTCGCTTACATAGCCGATAAACAATCCTTCTACAAATTTCTCACTGATATTGGAAGTGACAATACGTTCCCCGACAGTCACCTTGTTCTCCTGATCATAAAGCTGCTCAAAGCGAAGCTTTCCTTCATCAATCAGTTCCAGGTCTCCGTTTACAATACAGTTATCAGAAGTGCTTACTGTCATGGCACTTACACTGCTGTTGTCATCAATAATGGAACGGACAGTAGCCCAGGAGGAACCCACTTCTGTGACAATTCCAACAAGCCCCTTGCCTGCGATCACATTATTATCGACCCTTATCCCATCATCAGAACCTTTGTTGATCATAAAGGTATCGTACCAGTTTCCAGGATCTTTGGAAATGATAGTCGCAGCTACCTTCGGATAGTCCTCATAGGTCTGATCCAGATTGTAAAGCTCTTTCAGTCTCTGATATTCCCCCTTGATCCTGGATCAGTTTGTTATTTTGTGTGGTCAGGCTGTCCAGTTCTGCCTTCAGCTCTTCATTTTCAAAAAGCAGATCCTGTTTGTCCTTGAAGCTGTCCCTGACGGAACGGACCATACTGCCGATCTTTTCAATGCGTTTTTTTCAAAAGGAACTATGACAATTCCTGCTGTTTCCTGCAAAGGAGCTGTGGAAATTCCTGAAGCAAATGTAGCAACAATACAGCTCAGGCAGAAAAGTGTCATAATCGCCAGCAAATGTTTACTTTTCAGATTTATGCGAAATCGAAATTTTTTTCTTAAGGTTTTTCATAAAATGGCACCCTAAAAATTTATGATTTATAACTGTTCAGTACCTTCACAGTTACTATAATTTTCTTTGTGTGATGGGCTGAGCCCATTTACGAAGTTCTTTGTCGTGGATGATCTTCTCCAGACCTTTGACAGCTGAAGTTTCGTAAAGATCTGACAGGTTAAAAGAATAGCCTGTATAACTAGCCAGATATGTATCAATATGAGGGATTCTGGTGCTCCCTCCGGTAAGAAAAATGCCTTCTTTCGCAATGTGGTAGGAGATCTGCGGCGGGATACGTTCCAGAAAAACTTTCATCTGGGCACCGATCTCATTGACACAGTTCATGATTCCCGCATTGACCACATAGGCAGAGATAACCTCTTCCCTGGGAAGACCGGAAACACTGTCAATTCCTACAACCTTACGGGCCTGCTTGTGCTGGTCTGCAAGCCGTCCCATTACCAGCTTCAGCCGCTTCCCGGTACGGGTGCCGATCTGAAGATTATAACGCTTGCGTACTTCGCTGCACACTGCCTCATTCATCTGACGTCCGCCAATTGGAATCTTCTTATTTATGATAATACGGCCTCCCGTAACAATGGGAAAAATTCGTACTCTGGGCACCAATATTTACGATCATGCTTCCTGCATTGTTCTTCAGATCCACACCCATAGCTATGGCATCTGCAACAGGAGCCTCTACCATGTAAACCCTGTTCTTCCGCAGCCAATGTCCATTCGCCACCTGATAATAAGCTCTTTTTTCCAATAGCAGTCATGTCCAGAGGAACTGCAAAGTACATGACAGAGCCTATTCCCAGAATTTTATCAATTTTTTGCATCATACTGTAAAGTACAATTTCCTGCAGTTCCAGATTGGCTATCATACCAAAGCCATCGGCGAACTTACGGAAATATCAGAGGGTGCTTTCTCAAACATTTCATACGCTTCGTTGCCCACGGCTATGATTTTGCGACCCTTGGCCGCAATCATGTTCTTCTCAATGTAGCTTTTATTTCGAATCATGGAATAGACCTTGACGGAACTGCTTCCAAGGTCTATTCCATATGTTTTTTCAAACAGCATATATCTGTCCCTTCATCATTACTATGCCCTGCAAAAACAGATGCCCGCCACTGGTTTACAAACGGCGTCAGCACTTCCAGCGGATCATTCCTCCGGCATCATTCCCTGTTCTTTAAAGCTAATGTATCTCTGGTCACCGATCACAACGTGATCCAGAAGTTTCACCCCAAGAATCTCCCCGGACTGGTAAATACGCTCTGTAATTTTCTTATCACATTCACTGGGAGTAGGATCTCCGCTTGGATGGTTATGAACCAGAATCACACATACAGCATGAAACTTCAATGCTTCCATAAAAACCTCCCTGGGAGTGATCAGAGTCGAGTTCACAGTTCCCCGGGAAAGCATCTGCTCACCAAGAAAATGGTTTTTTCCATCCAGCAGCATAAGAATCAATACTTCCTGCTCTTCGTGCCTGAGACGTTCCATATAGTATTTTGCTATCGTGATGGGTTCGTTAAAAGAAAGTCTTGGTCTGGCAACAGCAGACGCCATCCGCTTGGAAAGCTCCCCGATACATTTCAGCTGGACGGCCTTGACTTTCCCGATTCCGTTCACCTTCATCAGATCCGGAATGGACATATGCAAAAGTCCCAGAAGTCCCGGATAGGAGGTATCTTTCGTAAGACTTAAGATTTGATTGGCGAGTACAAGAGAATTGCAGCCTTGTACACCGCTTCTCAGGATCACTGCCAGAAGCTCGCTGTCGCTGAGCACGGATGGTCCCCACTGCAGACATTTCTCATAAGGACGTGACGACTCCGGCAGTTCTCTGATGGTCTGTTTCATTTCATTCATATCTTTCACCTGCAGTTCTCCAGGACTGACAGGATACTGCTCACGCCATACCCGAAGCATACTTCGCGCAGCTTTGCCAATGAACAGTAATGGGACTGTTCTTCATGCCATAATAAGCAGATTCTTCTTATTCCCCGAGACACAAAGACAGTTTCCCCGCACTGTGTTTCACAATGCAGACTCATTTTAGCATCAAAAAAGGAGAGATGTACACTCTCTCCTGAAAAAATTTCTAAACCTTTTTAGAAACAGCTTCCGCTACTTTTATACCATCCATAGCAGCAGAAGTAATCCCGCCTGCATATCCAGCCCCTTCCCCACAGGGGTAAATCCCCTCATAGTTTGCTTCCAGGGAATCCTTATCACGGACAATACGCACCGGAGATGATGTTCTGCTTTCCACGCCGGACAGCACTGCATCAGGGCGGTCAAAGCCTTTGATTTTTTTCCCAAAAAGCAAGAACCCCCTCTTCTATGGAATCACCGATCTCTTTTGGAAAAATACTGCGCACATCACCCGGAACACAGGCACCCTTGATACAAGGTTCTACATCTTTAAGTCTTGTACTCGGCTTATGATTCTGATAATCTTCAAACAACTGTACCGGAACCTTACCATTTCCAGCTTTCCACGCTGCGCGTTCCAGACTGCGCTGAAATGCCACACCGCCCAGTGGACCCTCTTCCGGAAAATCAGCCGGAGTCACCGATACGATCAGTGCACTGTTTGCATTGCGACTGTCTCTGGCCTGATAGCTCATACCATTTACAGCAAGCATCTCCGGTTCCGAAGAAGCGTTCACCACATAGCCTCCCGGACACATGCAAAAGGAATAAACACCACGGCCATTTTCACATGTGTGGGTAACTTTATAAGCAGCTGCTCCAAGTTTCTCATTTTCCTCTTCCCCATAAAGAGCCAGATTGATCATGGACTGTGGATGTTCCACACGTACACCTACTGCAAAAGATTTGGGTTCCATATAGATTCCTTTTCTCTCAAACATGGAAAAAGAATCTCTTGCACTATGTCCAACTGCCAGCACACATACCTGGGCCGGAATCCTTTTTTCCCCCATTTATCTCAATTTCTTTTAACTGACTGTTTTCAAAAAAAATGATCTGTCACTTTGGAACGAAACTGGAATTTTCCGCCCATTTCCTCAATTTCATGGCGAAGAGTCTCCACCACGCCAACCAGCACGTCTGTACCAAGATGTGGTTTCTGCTGATAGATAATTTCCGACGGTGCACCCGCCTGCACGAAACGCTTCAGTACTTCATGATTTCTTCCTGAAGGATCCTTTACCAGAGTATTTAGTTTTCCGTCGGAAAAAGTACCAGCACCACCCTCACCAAACTGCACATTGGAATCCGGATCCAGTACGCCATTTTTCCAGAAATTCTCGACAGTCTTCTGACGGACATGCGCTTCCTCTCCCCGTTCCAGAACCAGGGGGCGGTAACCGGCCTTCGCCAGATACCAGGCACAAAAAATCCCGGCAGGTCCGCTTCCTACAATAACCGGCGGATATTTCAGTTTCTCTTCACCAGGAGATGGAAATGTATACTCTTTCTTCTGAGTTAACATAATGTTATTATTGTGAACTTTTTGCAATATCTTGCTTTCCTGGTTTTTATCCTGCAAAGACAAATCTACCGTATAAACAAATTTTTTATCCTCTTTATGACGGCAATCCAGTGACTGCTTCACTATTTCGTAAGTGAAGCAGTCATTTTTCAGACGAAGCTCCTTACGGATCTTTTGGTTTAACTCTCCCGGGGTATGATTGATTGAAAGTTTCAGCTGGGTAATTCGAATCATGTTATTCTCCTTTTTCAAACACGCTCTGACATTTACTGGCATTCACTCCTGCAACATAACCGCTGGACCAGGCCCACTGCAGATTGTAACCGCCACATTTCCCATCAATGTCCAATAGTTCTCCTGCGAAATATAGGCCTGAATTTCGTGTGGATTCCAAGGTCCGGGCGTTAACCTGCGTAGTATCAACGCCGCCAGAGCACACCTGTGCCTGTTCAAAAGACTGATAACCAGTCACTTTAAGCGGATAGCTGCTGATTGCTTCTTCCAGATCATTTGCTGACAAAGTACTTTTGCAAGCTTATCCGGGAAAAGTTCCGTCAAAAAGTCCTTTTTTTCCTTATAGGGGCAGTTTTCCATTTCGTTACTTTTTCAGAAAAGCTTTTCAAACTGTTTGCCCGGGGAAAATTCTGGCAGAAAATTTTAAAATCAGAGTCACACTTTTTTCCCTGTTTCAGTGCACGGATTCCGTATCGGCTGACCTGAAACACCGGAATTCCAGATACGCCATAATCAGTAAGCTGTAGTTCTCCTGTTTCCTCTGTGACTTTTTTCCCATCCACAAGCAGCGTAATTCTGCCTTCTGTGCGGACACCTGCCCAGCCGGAAAAGCCTGTATTCCTGCATTTCAAGGCAGTTAAAGCCGGGAGAGGCTCTATGAGCCTGTGTCCCAGTGCTGCGGCAAGCTCATAACCGCTGCCATCGGAACCGGAAATTGCAGAAGCTTTGGAACCATTGGAAAGAATAACTGCTTCACCCTCGTATATCCAGCCTTCTACCTGAACCTTCCAGATATCCTGTTCCTTAAAAACACGTTGTACTTTTTGGTTGGTCTTGATCTTTACCCCAAGATTCCGTGCTTCCATACACAATACCTCAGCAACGCTTGCTGCCTGTCCGCTATGCGGATAGAGATAGCCGCCGTTTTTATTCACAGGATAAATTCCAAGCCGGGTAAAAAATTTTCACCGTGTCTTCTACCGGAAAACTGATTCAGAACTGCCTGTTCAAAGCCTGGATTTTCGCTTCGATATGCATCAGACGGCACCTGGATATTGGTAAAATTACATTTGCCGTTTCCTGTAGCGCAGATCTTTTTGCCTGGTTTTTCATTTTTGTTCCAATATGGTTACAGCGGCCCCGTTTTCTGCAGCTGCAATGGCTGCCATCAGCCCGGACGCCCGCCGCCTGTAACGATAACACGTTTTTCTCCATATAAACTCCCGTTTTTTTACATCTGTTTTCAAATGAACTTATGGTAACGGTTCAGCGCCTCCCTGTTACACGCCTGGCGTTGCACGAAAATTCATGTTTTTCCATGATTTCACTTGTAATTTTACCAAATTCCTGCTCCACAAGTTTCTGCAAGGACATCATAACACCTAGTTTTGCATGCTCCCAGGTAAGTCCTCCCTGGAAATATACGGCATATGGCTCTTTCACAGGTCCATCTGCGGAAAGCTCAATAGAAGAGCCCTGTACAAATGCGCCAGCCGCCATAATGACCTGACTGTCATAACCTGGCATATCCCATGGCTCCGGATCAACATAACTGTCAACCGGGGCAGCAGCCTGAATCCCCTTACAGAATGCGATCAGACGCTCCGGACTTTTTAAAGTCACTGCCTGAATAATATCCTGCCTTGGCTCTGTGGAATTTGGAACCACGTCAAATCCAAGCTTTTCATAAATATTGGCTGCAAAAACAGCGCCCTTTAACGCACCCTTTGTCACCATCGGTGCAAGGAAAAATCCCTGATAGAAGGAACGGTTTACGCCAAGTGAAGCTCCCACCTCAGCACCAAGTCCCGGACAGGTCATACGGTAAGAAGCATTTTCCACGCACTCTTTGGTTCCCGCAATGTAACCGCCAATTGGAGCAAGTCCGCCGCCCGGATTTTTGATCAAAGAACCAACCACCATATCTGCACCAACATCACTGGGCTCAATCGTGTCAACAAATTCGCCGTAGCAATTGTCTACCATACAGATCACATCAGGCTTAATGCTCTTTACAAATGCGATCAGCTCACCAATCTGCTTTACTGAAAAAGAGGGGCGTGTCATATAGCCTTTGGAGCGCTGAATCTCAACCAGTTTTGTCTTCTCATTGATTGCTTTGCGGATATTTTCATAATCGAAAGTTCCATCCTCAAGAAGATCCACCTGACGATAAGTTGCTCCGTATTCTGCCAGGGAGCCCTTGGATGGACGGATACCGATCACCTCTTCAAGAGTATCATATGGCTTTCCGGCTGGTGCCAGCATTTCGTCGCCTGGACGCAGGTTTCCAAAAAGAGCAATGGCCAGGGCATGTGTTCCACACGCAATCTGCGGACGCACCAGACATGCTTCTGTGTGGAAGGTATCCGCATAAACCTTTTCCAGAGTATCACGGCCGTAATCGTTGTAGCCGTAACCGGAAGAAGAGCCGAAGCACTCCTCGCTGACGCGGTTTTTCTGCATAGCCAGAAGAACTTTCATCTGGTTATATTCTGCTGTTTTGTCAAACTGTTCAAAACGCTCCTTTAAGGATTCTTCTATTTCATGGCAAAAATCGTAAACCTGGGAAGAAATTCCCAGCTGCTCGTATAATTCTTTCATAATAATTCTTTCCGTCTGTCTGACGGTATTCCTCCATTTTTGTTATTTTCAAGGCGGGCGATGCCCCCTGGGAAAAATCTGATTATTGAAGTAACTATTCTCCAGTTATTCCTCTTTCATGGCAAACGCTCAGCATATACTCCAGCATTTTATCCTCGTTATACCCGAACTCATCTTTATTCACCCACACTGTTTCCGGCTCTCTGCGGAACCAGGTGAGCTGGCGTTTGGCAAAGTGCCGGGTGTCGCGCTTCAAGATCCGCACAGCCTCTTCCAGCGGCATTTCTCCATCCAGATAGGCCAGGATTTCTTTATATCCAAGACCCTGCATGGAAACCATACCTCTGTGATAGCCCATGTCCTTCAGCTTCTGGACTTCTGCCACAAGACCGCTGGTCATCATTTCATCCACCCGCTTATCAATGCGTTTATATAAAAGCTCCCGTGGTGCATTCAGCACAAAGTATGCCAGATTATAGGGGCTGGTTCGTTCCTGCTGCTCCTCATTGTGTGCGGAAATAGGGCTATGGTTCTGATGATAAAATTCCAGTGCGCGGATTACACGCTTCGTGTTGTTTTCGTGGATCACTTCGGCGCTTTTGGGATCCACCTCTGCCAGCATCTGATGAAGATATGCAGCACCTTTTTCCTGGACAATCGCCTCCAGACCGGCCCGGTATCCATCGTCCTGCTCAGCCTGGGTAAAATCAATGTCTCTGGTCACCGCCTGATATAAAAGCGGTTCCCCCCACCAGAATGGAATATGTCCCCTGGTGTAAATCTTTTCCATGGCATCCTTTGCCATCTGTTGGAAACGCACAATGTGAAATTCTTCCTCTGGCATCAGCTCATCCACCAGGTAATGGGGAACTCCCTGCATTTCTTCTGGCATGATCTTCGCAGAGCCAATATCCATATATTTATAAACCTGCATGGAATCTGCAGATATGATCTCGCCGCCAATGGCTTTTGCCAGAGAAATAGACAGCCTGGTTTTTCCAACTGCAGTGGGACCGGTAAGGACAATAAGAGGTTTTTTCATAATCTCTCCTGTTTATACAATTCGCTTAAATTTCTTTTCAATTTCTGTCTTTGTCATCGCAATGATAGTGGGACGGCCATGAGGACAATTATATGGATTGTCCAGAGTAAGAAGCTCGTCGATCAGCTTATCTGCCTCCAGAGCAGACATCTGATGATTTCCTTTGACAGCAGATTTGCATGCCATTGTGGCAAGTCTTGCTGTGAAAAGGTCAAAAGCATCCTTTGCACCTTCTCCTCCCAGATTGTCAAGCATTTCCAGAAAGAGTTCTTCTTCATGGAATCCGTACAAATTTGTCGGAACTGCACTGATACAGTATTCCCTTCCACCAAAGGGTTCAATCTCAAAACCGTATTTCCTAAAATATTCTTCGTTGGTTTTAATTTCGCCTGTTCATCCATGTTCAAGGTCACCACAAGCGGAGGATTCAGATATTGCGATTCAATGGACTGTTCTTTAAAACGTTTTACAAAGCGCTCATAATTTACCTTTTCGTGAGCTGCATGCTGGTCGATAATGTAAAACTGGTTTTCAAATTCCACCAGCCAGTAGGTGTCAAACAACTGGCCAATCAGCTTATGGCGGCTTCGGGATTCTGGTGCCAGAAGTTTCTCCTGAAAAAGCTCAAGCTGCTTTCCCCCAACGGATGGATATTCTGAGCCTGGATCACTCTGTCCAGGCTCAGATTTATCTGGTATCTCATAGTTTACGGATACAGCAGTCTCTGCCTGATTATCGGCTTCATTCATTCTCTCAACCGATATGTTATCTTCTGCCGCTTTTTCATCTGCACTTTTATCCGCTTTTTCTTCTGCTTTTTCATCCGCTCTTTTATCTGCCTCCGCAGCCTCTTTTAAAGTTCCTGCAAAAAGAGCTTCCTCTTCCTTGCTAAATGGCTTCGCCTGATAAATTGCCTGCTCACGAAGCACACTGCTGGCCTGACAGCCAGAGCTGTTTACAAGGCTTCCAGATGAATTTATTTTTCCAGTTGGAGCTGTTTTTTCAGTTAGAGCTGTTTTTCCAGTTAGAACTGTTTTTTCAGCAGCCTGTGAATAGCAGCTTTCATTATTCCCTGCGCTGCTTCGACCAGCTTTTTCAGCAGCACCTTCACAATGAAGTTCCGTCCTGCGGCTTTTCTCAAATGGCTCCGGAACTGCTCCGCGGCTTACTGCTGCCACCTTTGATTCCCGCTCCTCTTTTCCCACTGGAACAACCGGTATCAGTTCTCTGTGAAGAAGCGCATTGTGAACAGCCTCGTAAATGGCATCATACACCTCCGCCCCTCTTGCAAAACGAACCTCCAGTTTCCGGGGATGAACATTTACATCCAGATCATTTCCTGTCATCTGGATCTGCAATGACACAAAAGGAAATTTATGCTGCATGACAAAGCCCTTATATGCATCCTCAATGGCCTTCGTAATAATATTGTTTTTCACAAATCTGCCATTTACATAGTAGTTCTCAAAGCTTCGGTTTCCTCTGGAAACCTCCGGTTTGCCGGCGTATCCCTCAATTTTCATAAAATCATTTTCGTAGGAGACTTCCAGAAGTGCTTTCGCCATATCCCGGCCATATACATTATAAATAACATCCTTCACATTATAATTGCCGGAAGTATGCAGTTTCACCTGTTTGTTCTGAATATATTTAAAAGAAATCTCCGGATGGGAAAGAGCAAGCTGTTCCATCATAGTTCCAATATAATTTGCTTCTGAAGAATCAGATTTCAGGAACTTGCTCCGGGCCGGTGTGTTGTAAAAGAGATTCCGAACCAGGAAAGTAGTTCCATCTGGAGCTCCCATTTCCTCAAGGCTTTGTTCTACGCCGCCTTCGATCACGTAACGCACGCCACTGATAGCAGAAGGAGTTTTTGTGATCAGCTCCACCTGGGAAACTGCGGCAATACTGGATAAAGCCTCACCACGAAATCCCAGTGAGGCTATGTTTTCCAGATCTTCTACTTTTTCAATTTTGCTGGTAGCATGACTTAAGAATGCCGTAGGTACCTGAGCAGCCTCGATTCCCCCTCCGTTGTCTGTAATACGGATCAGCTTCTTTCCTCCATCTGTAATCTCTACTGTTACAGCAGTAGCACCAGCATCAATGGAATTTTCTACAAGCTCCTTTACAACAGAAGAAGGGCGCTCTACCACCTCACCTGCTGCAATTTTATCAATGGTATGTTTATCTAAAACTGCTATTTTTCTCAAGTTTTTCTCTCCATATAAAAGCAGGTTGACCGCTTCGGTTCACAATACGGACATGTCGCCTGCCGGTGACAGCACCATATATGAAAGTCAGCTGTCAGTTACCATCTGTTCTTTATCTTATTCTGAAGATTGTATAACGTATTTAAGGCTTCCATGGGAGTCAGATTTCCAATGTCAATGCCTTTTAATTCTTCAATAATGTCATTGTCTTGTACAGTGTCAAATAATGACATCTGCGCCATATCCATTTCTACCTTCGGCTTCTTCTTCGGTGAAGCCAGATCTTTTACAGCAGCAGTAATGTCTGCATCGCTTAATTCCTCAACCAGCTCTTTTGCACGGTTAATAACAGAATCCGGAACACCTGCCAGCTTGGCGACCTGAATTCCATAACTCTTATCTGCGCCGCCTTTTACAATCTTGCGGAGAAAAACAATATCGTCACCTTTTTCCTTAACTGCAATGCAGTAGTTGGTAACGCCAGATAGTTTTCCTTCCAGTTCAGTCAGTTCATGATAATGTGTGGCAAATAATGTCTTGGCTCCACAAAGCTTTGTATTACTGATATGTTCAATCACTGCCCAGGCAATGGCAAGACCATCAAAGGTACTGGTTCCACGGCCAATCTCATCCAGGATCAGAAGGCTCTTGGCAGTGGCATTTCGAAGGATATTGGCAACCTCAGTCATTTCCACCATGAAAGTACTCTGTCCGCTGGCAAGGTCATCTGATGCACCTACACGAGTAAAGATTCTGTCCACAATTCCAATTACAGCCTTATCTGCCGGAACAAAGCTTCCAATCTGTGCCATAAGTACGATCAACGCAGTCTGGCGCATGTATGTGGATTTACCTGCCATATTTGGACCTGTAATAATGGAAACTCTTTTTTAGTATTGTCAAGGTATGTATCGTTGGCAATGAACATATCATTATCGATCATCTGCTCTACAACCGGATGACGACCACCTTTGATATCTATAATTCCGCCTTCATTTACCTTCGGACGTACATAATGATTGCGCTCAGCAACAAGCGCCAGGGATGCAAACACATCCAGACCTGCAATTGCCTTGGCTGTACGCTGGATTCTTATCACTTCCTGGCCAACTTTATCACGGACATTGGAAAACAGCTCGTATTCCAGGGCATAAAGTTTATCTTCAGCGCCAAGGATCATATTTTCAAGGTTTTTCAACTCCTCGGTAATATAACGTTCTGCATTTGCAAGAGTCTGTTTACGGATGTAGTTCTCCGGCACCAGTTCTTTAAACGTATTGGTTACCTCAAGGGCATAGCCGAATACACGGTTATATTTGATCTTCAGGGATTTGATTCCGGTACGCTCACGTTCCTTTGTTTCCAGCTCTGTAAGCCACTTTTTTTCCATCTGTGCGGGCACTGCGGAATTTATCCACATCTTCGTTAAAGCCTTCACGAATAATGCCTCCATCCTTCTGGGCAAGGGGCGGTTCATCTACAATGGCGTGCTTGATCAGATCTGTAATATCTTCAAGACTGTCCATGTCCTCGTAGATTTCTTTCAGAATCGGTGCCTGAAAGTCCTTGAGAACCTGTTTAATATAAGGAATCATTTCCAGAGAGGACGCAAATGCTACCATATCTCTTGGATTTGCAGACTTAAAGCTGATGCGGCTGACCAGACGCTCCAGGTCATACACTGGATTGAGATATTCCCGGATCTCATCGCGGAGCATCGGTTTCTCATTCAGCTCTTCAAGAGCTTCCAGTCTGCGATTGATCTCTTCTGCATCGATCAGTGGCTGTTCCACAAAGGAGCGAAGAGTACGGGCACCCATGGCTGTTTTAGTCTTATCCAGTACCCAGAGAAGAGAACCTCTTTTCTGCTTTTCACGGAGGGTCTCCACCAACTCCAGATTTCGTCGGCTGGAGCTGTCAATCAGCATATAACGCTCTGCCGTATAAGGACGGATGGTAGTCATCTGAGAAAGTGCAGTCTTCTGCGTTTCCTTAAGATACAAAAACAGCGCTCCGGCAGCTATGATTCCACTGTCATAATCGCTGATTCCAAGGCCTTCCAGATTGGTTACGTGAAAATGTTCCCTTAATTCTTTTCTGCAGGTATCATCATCGAAATACCAGGCATCCAGGGGAAAAAAATTACAAAATTCCAAGACGTTCTTTCAAAATCGTCTGTGTCAACCCCCACTCATAAAAAAGGAATCATTACATATGAATTTCAGCCGGACTGAATTTGTTGATCTCATCAACCAGTTTCTGGCTATTTGGTACTTCTGTAAGGAAACAGTCACCTGTGGTAATATCCGCTATTGCACAACCAAAGCGGTCTGCTATGGAGACAATTGACATCAGATAATTGTTCTTTGACTCATCCAAAGAAGTTGCATCTAAAGTAGTTCCGGGAGTAACCACACGGATAACAGCACGCTTTACAAGTCCTTTCGTCGTTTTCGGATCTTCTACCTGTTCGCAGATTGCAACTTTATGTCCCCGTTCAATAAGACGGTTAATATAGGTATCAGCTGCATGAAAGGGAATTCCACACATAGGAGCACGTTCTTCCAGACCGCAGTCTTTACCGGTGAGCGTCAGTTCCAGCTCCTTGGATACCAGAAGTGCATCATCAAAAAAATCATCTCGTAGAAATCCCCGAGACGATAAAATAAGATGCAGTCTTTGTATCTCTTTTGTTTTGCAGTATTCCTGCATCATGGGCGACATGTTCATTCTTTTGCCAGAACCCCTTGATTTATCTACATTTGCGCCGCTTTTGGAAGTGTTACTGCACGGTTTCTGCACGGTATTTTCATTTTTTGTTTCATTTGTATTCATCTTATTCTTCTCTTACTATCATCATAAAATATCGTAGTTTTATTAAGTGTTTTGTAAATGCGGATTCGGTGTGCATGAAAATCAATGTCTTCCCACATAAGAGCTGCCAGTTCTCCAATACGCATCCCAGTGTTTAAAATAATATAAAACACCTCATAATATCTGGTTTTCATCCTTTCCCGACCAGATCACAAGTACATCAGAATATTAACACGTTCCAGAAAAATATTCAAGTCTCCTGTTTTTCCAGCCATTTCTCAAATTTTTTCTTATGAACAAGGGTTCTTCGCCCAATCCGAACGGTAAAATCATTTTCTGCCATTAAAGTTCGCACTGTCCTTTCAGACAATCCGGTAAGTCCGCAAGTTTCTTTTACTGAAAGAAGAAGTTTCTCATTTTCTTCTCGTCCGCCTCTACTTTTCAACATAACTGTTCTCCTTTCGAAATTGTGTTCTGTTTTCAACACGATCAAGACTTTCCCTTCTAAATATACTCTGTTTATCCACTTTTCCATCCTCCAGTATGCAATTTGTTTATCATATCATCTGACTGATGCTGTATTTTTATCATTTGTTTATTGTATCTGGTCTCTGACGCTTTGCATCAAAGATCTCTAGATAAAAATAATTTTTTACTTCATATAATGTGACAAATCCTCTTCTGATGTTTATAAACAGATAGGAAGCATTCGAATTCTTACAGGAAAGGAGAACTATTATGAGCGAAATCAAACAGAACATTACAAACGAATTATCTGAAGAAGAATTAGAAAATGTTGCCGGTGGTTTTGGCCGTCCTACTATGGATGATCCCAGATATAGGGAGCAGATGAGGATAAACAATATGTTAAAACGAGGCATGAATATGGAGGAAATTCAAAAAGCGTTGAAGTCCTATTCGTAAATAACTATATCAATCCTTCCGGGCAGCCTTAGGGCTGCCCCTGTTTTTCTCTGGTCACCTTATCACTTCCACGATTAGTCAGAGTTCCTGCCAGTACCACCGTTCCTGGCACCAGCACCATGATATATATGATTCCAAGCCCAAATCTGAGGAACTTGCCAAGGCTTCGGCTTATTTCTTCTATTATATATGGGCACCCTGTATTTATCCACCAGTACAAAGGAATTAATGCAAAAATACTGATAAACAACCTTAGCTTTGCGAAATTCTGTCAAAATCTAATTGTCATTTTTTCCAGTATCCTGCAGATGACAAAGGATGCAATAAATCCGACTCCTTCATATGCATCTCCCCGCATTTTAGCAGGATCAACCAGAAGTGATCCATCCGGCAGATAATCAAGTGGATATGGTTTGTATTCATAGTACAGCACAGCAGCAATACAGATCAAAAGCCCTGCCACAAGAATCATGAGGTCTCTTTTTTTCGTCTTTTTCACTCCACAATTCCAACCACCCGGTCAGATACATCATAACTGCTGTTGATATAAATCCCACCAGAACATCCTGCGGAGTATGTACTCCCAGATAATTTCGTGAAAACATAGTCAGGAATACCAGCACAAACAACAGACCTGCAACGACACTGTGCTTTTTTTCCATGAACCAAAGTCCACTTCCACCGAACATAGCCGTTGCCCGCGTTGTATGCCCACTTGGAAATGAATATCCGGTAGCTGCTGTTTTAGAATCACCATAGGGTAAAATCCGTGTATCCCGTATCCATGGGCGATAGACACAGAAAGTAAGCTTTAAAAAATCCGTTGATAAACAGACCGCCCCCAAGTCCTGCCAGGATTTTTCGTCCCGCCTTCCGGTCAAATGCCCAGTAAATCATACACATCATTGCAATAGGTAAAAATCCTGCGGACAGCTTTGTTACTGCATTCATAAGCGGTGTCAGAATACTGCCAACCGTTTCGCGAAATTGTTGCAGGTACAATAAATACTCAATATCCATAGCTTTCCTCTTTCTGCTGTTCTTTCAGGCGAAAATAAAGCTGTGACTGTGTTAAATACTGATATGGTCCGGCAAAGAATATATTAACCAACCCGAATGTTATAATCCCCAGAAGGCTCCATCCTATAAAAGACAGATCTAATACAAATGCAGCCCACTTATTTCCCTTCATCATCTGACGGCTCTTTTCAAAAGCTTCTTTTCGATTCATCTGTGGATTCTCTGCCAACAAAAACGGAATCATCATATACTCATACTGTTTTATAATTCCCGGAATTATAAACAAAAGACTCCATAAGCTTACAAACAATGTCCGCAAAAATCATAATCCAGCCAACATTCTTTCCATCTCTCCTGTTGATCACCGACCAGATACATCTCGTCTCCGCTGTTCCGTATTCACATTGAATAAACAGCTTTTTCACATCCCACCTCCAGAGGATTCCAAATCAAAATCGTCATAATAAAGTTAACAAGCAACGCAACTGCCACAATTCCAAGTGCAATTCCTAAAACAAGGCCAAAATCATCAGTTTCTACTGCGCCTATCACTTCATCAAAACTTCCGGAAGAAGACCTTTCTACTACCGAGACCACTCCTGAACCTCCAATCAGGGATAATATAACTCCTGCCAGAACTGCTTTCCAATCAATTTATCATTTAAAAGCTGTTTGGCACACTCTTTCAATTCTCTCCTTGTCCACATATACAATTCCCTCCTCTTCAAACTACCCATATGCAAATATCTCATATCTGAAATATGTCATCCGGCTTTCATAATCTATTACAATGCATTATCCCCAGTCAGTTCAGGCAGAGTCTCTGTAGCCTGAACGCCTATTGCCCCCTGTTTTTCCATAATCATTCGCAACTTCTCCAGAGCACGTTTCTGTATCATCCTTACATTTCCCGGTGATAAATTCATCTGCCTGCCAAGCTCTGTGGAACTTTTCTGATAATAAAATCTTCCCAGAAGAATTTCCCGTTCTCTGTCAGAAAGCTGCTCCAGACTTTTTCTTAATGTCTCTTCTCTCATAATCTTTGCCACAATCTCTTCCGGCAATTTTTTCCCGGGGAATTGTCTGCTGCTTCAGGATTTCCAGAGAATAATGAGTCTTTTTATCCCTATAATAGTTTTTCAGGCGGTTTGCTGTGATTGCATACAACCAGGTAGCTATACTACCTTTTTCTTCATCATAACTGTCCATATTTCTGTAAAAAGACAGAAATACATCTCCAGTCAGTTCTTCCGCTTCATACAGATCAGGAACTCTTTTATGTATAAATGTCAAAATTTTCAGATAATATTCCTGATAAATACGCTCAAACTCCTCATACTTCATCCTCCGCCTCTTCATAAGACTCAATCTCTGCATAGAGATGTGTGTCTTCTTTCACATCTTCCTCTGGCTCGTACAGTTCTTTACACTCCTTATCTGTATACATAATGTAATAAGAATTATCGTCATGAAGCATGATCCATACATGATTATCTGCTGGAACCGTGATTGTATAATCCTTTTCCTGCTCTGTACCAGGAGCTGCAGTAACTGTCACATTACGTACATCACCTTCTGCTTTTTCTGCTTCTTCGTACTTTTCACAGAGATCTGCTACATCCTCAGGCCTGTCCACGCCGTAGGAGAATTCCATCTTCGAAGCTTCTTCCGAAGTGCCGTCCCTATGATTCAGAATCTGAGTATGTTTCAGTGGTCTGTAATCATCCGAAGCAACCACATATTCCATAGAAATCCAGTCTCCCTCTGTGTAGGATTCTCCATCTCCCTGAGAATTCAATGTGCTCTGCGTAAGTTCTTCAGGTACCTTTGTCTGTATAATGATCGT
>ENA-OPYU01000186-OPYU01000186.1-human-gut-metagenome-genome-assembly--contig:-NODE-186-length-25122-cov-3.263933_pt1 | contig 25122 bp, 35 predicted proteins | sample MGYA00242637_ERZ504482 | MGnify/ENA primary metagenome ERZ504482 (study PRJEB26092, sample SAMD00036237) | human gut metagenome | host: Homo sapiens | study: EMG produced TPA metagenomics assembly of... | reverse complement strand
ATCGGAGACGAGCTGGTCGTTCAGATCAGCAGGGAAGCAGTCAAGACAAAAGCGCCGACTGTCAGCAGCAATATCAATTTTACCGGGCGGTATGCAGTACTGACAACCGGAAATACCAGGATCGGTACTTCCGGGAAGCTTCCCCGTTCTCTTCGGGATACGTACAAAGAAAAACTGAGTCATCTCAAAATGAGGACTACGGGCTGATCATTCGTACGAATGCAAAGGACGTTCCCTTTGAGACGGTACTTGAGGAGATTCAGAAACTGGAGAATGCCTGTGTCAAGTTAAAAGAAACTGCTCCGTTTCGGACTTGCTTTTCCTGTCTGCAGGAGGCCCCTCCGTCTTATATTACAGATTTGAAAAATGTATACGCAGACGGATTGTCAGCAATCATTACCGATGATCCCAAGCTGTATCAGCAGATTCACGGATTTTTGCAGGCAGAGCAGCCGGAAGATCTCTCCAAACTTCAGTTTTATGAGGAACAGCTTCTGCCGCTTTCCAAACTTTACAGTACCGACATTGCCGTGGAACGCGCACTCAAAGAATACGTCTGGCTGAAAAACGGCGCTTATCTTGTCATTCAACCGACAGAAGCACTGACCGTGGTAGATGTCAATTCCGGAAAATATTCTGCGAAGACAAAAAAGAAAAGTGCGGAAACGTATTTAAAGATCAATCTGGAAGCGGCAAAGGAAACAGCACGGCAGATCCGCCTGCGCAATATTTCCGGAATTATCCTGATTGACTTTATCAACATGGATGATCTGGACATGATGCAGGAGCTGTTAAAACAATTCCGCCGTTTTCTTGGAGAAGATCCGATTCAGACGTCCGTTGTGGATGTCACAGCACTCCAGTTAGTAGAAGTAACCCGTAAAAAAGTACGGCGTCCGCTTCACGAATGCGTCCGTGACAAAGCCGAAAAATCACCAGAAAGAAGTGAACACGTTGAGTAAAAAAGAATTAAAAACAAACGCCATGCGCATTTTGGACCGCAGCAAGATTTCCTACGAATACCAGACTTATGAATGTGACAATTTTACCGATGGGATCAGTACAGCCGACACACTGGGGCTGCCTCATGAACGGGTGTATAAAACCTTGGTCACAACCGGAAAGAGCGGTTCCCATTATGTGTTTGTCATCCCCATTGAAGCAGAGCTGGATCTGAAAAAAGCAGCACGGGCAGTAGGAGAAAAGTCTGTGGAAATGCTCCCTGTCAGAGAAATCACAACTGTGACCGGGTATGTACGGGGCGGCTGTACCGCGATCGGTATGAAAAAAGCATTTCCGACAACCATTCAGGAGAACGCACAAACGCTGGATTATATCTATGTCAGCGGCGGAAAGCTTGGAATGCAGCTGAAGCTTTCTCCGGATGACTTAAAGAACGTGACACAGGCACAATATGCCGATGTTACTTTTTAACATTTCGGAGTACACTCGGTTTTTTTGAAATCTATGATTTACAATCCTATAAATACCCTGTATAATAGGAAAGCGAAATGATAGAGCGTGCGTTTTACAAACATCTATGCATCTAATTTGAAATAATATACAGTTGGAGGAAAGAAGATGAAGAAAGTAGTAAAATTCGGTGGAAGTTCTCTCGCCAGTGCCGAACAATTCAAAAAATGTAGGAGATATCATCCGGGCAGACAAGTCCAGACGCTATGTAGTACCTTCTGCTCCGGGAAAAACGCAGTTCCAGCGACACAAAGGTCACAGATATGCTTTACAGCTGCTACAATCTTGCAATCCGTGAAAAGAAATTCACAAGCCTTCTGGATGAGATCCATGCAAGATATAACGAGATCATCGACGGTCTGAATCTGGAACTTTCACTGGATCATGAATTCGATATGATCCGTGACAAACTTCAGCAAGAAAATCGGAAGAGATTATGCTGCATCCCGGGGAGAATATTTAAATGGTATCATTATGGCAAATTATCTGGGATTTTGTTTTATCGATGCAGCTGAAGTGATCCGCTTTCATGAAGACGGCAGTCTGGATGACGAGAAAACAAACGAATTGCTCTCCCTTCGTCTTGAAGGGGAAGAATTTGCTGTCATCCCTGGATTCTACGGTGCGAAAGAAGACGGAACCATTGTCACATTTTCCCGCGGCGGTTCTGATATCACAGGCTCTCTGGTTGCCCGTGCAGCTATGGCTGACCTGTATGAAAACTGGACCGATGTATCCGGATTTCTGATCGCAGATCCACGCATTGTTACAAATCCAAAATCCATCGAGACAATCACCTACCGTGAACTTCGTGAACTTTCTTATATGGGGGCAACTGTACTTCATGAGGATGCGATCTTCCCTGTCCGTAAAGTCGGCATCCCGATCAATATCCGCAACACCAATGCTCCACAGGACAAGGGCACACTGATCGTAGAGAGTACCTGCAGACAGCCAAAATATACCATTACCGGAATTGCCGGGACAGATGGATTTGCTGCCGTGACCATTGAAAAAGCAATGATGAACTCCGAAATCGGATTCTGCCGCAAGGTACTGGAAGAGTTTGATAAAAACGGGATTTCCATCGAACATATGCCTTCCGGCATCGATACAATGACAATTTTTGTACATAAAGATGAGTTCGAAGAGAAAGAACAGCAGGTACTGGCCGGAATCCATAAAGCTGTGAATCCGGACCACATTGAACTGGAGTCTGATCTTGCTCTGATCGCCATCGTCGGAAGAGGAATGCGTTCCACACGCGGCACTGCCGGAAGAATTTTCTCCGCCCTTGCCCATGCCCATATCAATGTCAAGATGATCGACCAGGGATCCAGCGAGCTGAATATCATTGTCGGTGTAAGACACGATGACTTCAAAAACGCCATCCGTGCACTGTACCAGATTTTTGTAGAAACACAGATTTAAAGACAGAGGTGACACGATGAACATTTTGTTCTTTTTACATCCAAAACAGGAGGTTGCATATGTCTATGATGACTGCACACTCCGTCAGGTTCTGGAGACAATGGAACATCACAAATATGCTTCAATCCCCATGCTGAACCGTCAGGGAGAGTATGTTGGAACGATTACAGAAGGTGATCTGCTCTGGGGCATGAAAAAATATACCAATCTGAATCTGAAAGAAGCAGAACATATCTTTATTCATGATTTTGAGCGAAAAGCAGATTATATCGCAGTGGCTGCAGATTCCGATATGAAAGATCTGATCAGCCGGGCAATGAGCCAGAATTTTGTTCCGGTCGTAGATGACCAGAACAAATTCATCGGTATTATCACAAGGCGCAGCATCATCGAATATTGCTATGACAAATTGAATGAATGCGACAAATAATACATATTTTTAAAATATTTTTCTGCTTCCTATTGACTTATATGGAATATGCGTGCTATACTAACACGGTATGCCGCACAGCGAGGTTTTCAAGTTCTGATTCAGACACCGAAGCTGGCGAGTAATGATAATAGGAGGTGCCATATGTACGCAATTATAGCAACAGGTGGTAAACAGTACAAAGTAGCCGAAGGCGATATCATTAAAGTAGAAAAACTTGGTGTAGAAGCTGGAGAGACTTATACATTTGACCAGGTGCTGGCAGTAAGCAATGACAAATTAGTTGTTGGAGAGCCTACAGTAGCAGGTGCAACAGTTACAGCTTCTGTAATCGGTGACGGAAAAGCTCAAAAAAGTGATCGTTTACAAGTATAAGAGAAAAACTGGATACCATAAGAAAAACGGTCACAGACAGCAGTACACAGCAGTTAAGATTGAAAAAATCAACGCTTAATCTGTCATATGATCAAGGTAACCGTTTATAAGACAGTAAATCATGACTATGCAGGTCTGGATGTACTCGGACATGCAGGGTATTCGGAAGCGGGAAGTGATGTGGTCTGTGCGGCAGTGTCTGTACTGGTCATCAACACACTCAATTCGATTGAACGTTTTACATCAGATAAGATTTCTCTTGTTTCTGATGAAGAGACCGGGATGATTGAATTTCGATTCATCCGAAAACCTTCTCATGATGCCAAGCTGCTGTTCAAATCTATGGTTCTTGGATTACAGGAGATAGAAGAAGACAGCGAATATGAACCATACATTGATATCATTTTCAAGGAGGTGTAACAACCATGATGAAATTAAACCTTCAGTATTTTGCTCATAAAAAAGGAGTTGGTTCCACACGAAACGGACGTGACTCTGAAGCTAAGAGATTAGGTGCAAAGAGAGCTGACGGACAGTTCGTAAAAGCCGGAAATATCCTTTACAGACAGCGCGGAACAAAGATTCACCCAGGTGTGAACGTAGGACGCGGAGGAGATGACACATTGTTCGCATTAGTTGACGGTGTTGTCAGATTCGAAAGAAAAGGAAGAGATAAGAAACAGGTTTCTATCTATCCGGTAGCTGAATAATTACCGTGAGAAAGCCTCAGACTTCTTAGTCTGAGGCTTCATTTTTCGTAAAACACCACACACATTTTGGTACCAAAACAATTGATTCTAATTTTTGAAGAGGAAAAAACAATGTTTGCAGACAGAGCGAAAATATTCATCCGTTCCGGCAAAGGCGGGGACGGACACTGCAGCTTCCGCCGGGAACTTTACGTGCCAAACGGAGGTCCGGACGGCGGAGACGGCGGAAGAGGCGGTGATCTGATTTTTGAAGTAGATGAAGGACTCAACACACTGGTTGATTATCGTCACAAACGAAAATATGCTGCCGGAGACGGAGAAGAAGGCGGCAAGAGAAAATGCCACGGAAAGGACGGCAAGGATCTGGTTCTTCGTGTTCCGGAAGGGACCGTGATCAAAGAATCCAAGACCGGCAAAAGTCATTGCAGATATGTCAGGAGACAACCGCAGACAGATCGTGTTAAAAGGCGGAAAAGGCGGACTTGGAAATCAGCATTTTGCAACTGCTACTATGCAGGTTCCGAAATACGCGCAGCCTGGACAGCCTGCCATGGAACTGGAAGTCAATCTGGAACTGAAAGTCATTGCTGACGTCGGATTGATCGGATTTCCAAATGTCGGAAAATCCACCTTCCTTTCCAGAGTTACAAATGCACAGCCGAAGATCGCCAACTACCACTTCACAACACTGAATCCAAATCTTGGAGTGGTAGACCTGGATGGAGCAAAGGGATTTGTCGTTGCCGATATCCCGGGACTGATCGAAGGAGCTTCCGAGGGTGTCGGACTGGGACATGAATTTTTACGTCACATTGAGCGGACAAAAATGATGATCCATGTCGTAGACGCAGCCGGAACAGAAGGACGTGATCCGGTAGATGACATCTACAAGATCAACGCTGAACTTCAGGCATACAATCCTGAAATTGCAAAGCGCCCGCAGGTGATCGCAGCAAATAAAACAGATCTGATCTACAGTGAAGATGACGATCCGATCCAGCGCCTGAAGGAGGAGTTTGAGCCACAGGGCATCAAAGTATTCCCAATCTCCGGAGTATCCGGACAGGGCTTAAAAGAACTGCTCTACTATGTAAGTGAACAGATTCAGACTATGGATGTACCTCCGATCGTATTTGAACAGGAATTTTTCCCGGAGGACGAGCTGATTTATGAAGAGCTTCCTTACACAGTAGAAAAAGAAAAAGATGTCTATGTAGTAGAAGGTCCGAAGATTGAAAAGATGCTTGGTTACACCAATCTGGATTCCGAAAAGGGATTCGCTTTCTTCCAGAAATTCTTAAAAGAAACCGGCATTCTGGACAAATTGGAAGAAGCAGGTATTCAGGAAGGCGATACCGTGAAAATGTACGGCCTGCAGTTTGATTACTATAAATAAATTTCATATATTTTAACAGGAGATTGAATATCATGACAACAAAACAGAGAGCCTATTTAAAAAGTCTTGCCATGACCATGGATCCGATCTTTCAGATTGGAAAATCCAGCATGACTCCAAGCCTTACACAGGCGATCAGCGAGGCTTTGGATGCACGTGAACTGATCAAGATCAGTGTATTGCAGAACTGTGCGGATGATCCGAGAGCTTTGGCAGAAATGGTGGCTGAACGCACCCGTTCTCAGGTCGTACAGGTCATCGGCAAAAAAATTGTATTGTACAAAGAAGGAAAAGACGATAAGAAAAAAATCGTACTTCCGTAGGAGATTTCTATGAGAATCGGAATTATGGGCGGAACCTTTGACCCGATTCATATCGGACATCTGCTGCTTGGTGAATTTGCCTATGAGCAGTTCCATCTGGATGAAGTCTGGTTTCTGCCCAACGGAAATCCGCCTCACAAAGAAGTGGAAGATACAGAAGAAGCGCTTGCACACCGGGTTGAAATGGTACGGCTTGCTGTGAGAGAAAACCCGCATTTTCAACTTTCCCTTCACGAGGCAAAAAAAAGACTGTCATTCTTACACGTATAAAACTCTGCAGGAATTTCATGCGCTGTATCCTGAAAATGAATATTTCTTTATTCTTGGAGCGGATTCTCTCTTTTCCATCGAACAATGGAAATATTTCAAAGAGATTTTTCCATCCTGTACCATTCTGGCAGCAATGCGGGATGATAAAGATTCTTTTGATATGCAGCGTCAGATTCAGTATCTGGAAACGAATTACCAGGCAAAGATCGAACTTTTACAGGCACCGCTTCTGGAGATTTCATCGACAACGATCCGAAATCGTGCTGCCCAAAAGCGTTCGATCCGCTATATGGTTCCGGATTCTGTTGCAGATTATATTCAAAAACTGCAATTATATACCAAAAGAGAAGAGGAGAGGTCATGACAACTGAATTAACTGCCATCCGCAAAAAGCTTGAAAAGAAGCTGAAAGAAGAACGTTATATCCACACTCTCGGCGTCATGTACACCGCTGCTTCCATGGCTATGCGCCATGGAGCGGATGTCCAAAAAGCCATGACTGCCGGTCTTTTGCATGATTGTGGAAAATATTGCGACGTCAATGAACAAATCCTGCTCTGCAGGAAGCATCACATTAAACTGTCAGATGCCGAACTGGAGGTTCCTGCGCTGATCCATGCCAGATTGGGTGCCTATTTTGCAGAATACGAATACGGCATCACAGATTCGGAGATTCTGGATGCGATCACCTATCACACAACCGGGCGTCCGGCCATGACCATGATTGAAAAAATCGTCTATCTGGCAGATTATATCGAACCCGGAAGAAAAAAGATTCCGGGGCTGGCCGAAGTGCGAACTGCCGCATTTGATGACATCGACACCGCTGTCTGCATGACAGCAGAATCAACTCTGGCATTCTTAAAAAGAGCCGGAAGAAAAGTAGATCCTATGACAGAAAAAACCTGTCAGTATTATAAAAATAAAGCCGCAATATCCCTGTAAAGGGATATCGGACAATCCGGAAAGGAGAACAAATTATGGAACAGTCAAAACTTATGGCACGTCTTGCTTATCAGGCACTGGACGATAAAAAAGGCGAGGATATCCAGGTAATTGATATCTCTCAGGTTTCCGTCCTTGCAGATTATTTTATCATTGCAAACGGAAACAGTGAAAGCCAGGTACGTGCACTGGTAGACAACGTGGAAGAAGAACTTTCAAAAAGCCGGATATGAAATGAAACAGAGAGAAGGATATGGCTCCGGAAACTGGGTGCTGATGGATTTCGGCGAGATCATCGTCCATGTTTTCGACAAAGAAAACCGTCTGTTTTATGATCTGGAACGTATCTGGAGAGACGGAAAGCATGTAGATTTTTCTGAGTTGTAAAAAGAATAGTGTACAGAAGTAACTAGCATTTTTCTATAATTTGTAAAAACAATTATTCTGTAGCAAACCAACCAACAAAACGAAGCGTATTACTGGCAAAACCGGTGATACGCTTTTTTAATGCAAGTGGAGGAAATATAATTATAAATAACGAAATACCTAAAACAATTCCGGTCGCAGACTATGCCGGATATATTATGAAAAAATTTTAAGCCAGATGTCATAAAATTCAAAAAGCCTGAATCGGAATGGACAGAAGAAGAACATACAGAATATACAAAGTGGGTTCTTAAACTGTCTATGGCACATAGATTCAAGCAACAAATACAGGAGAATAAGCCCTTAACAAATAGGGACAAAAGGATTATAGAGCGTTTTAGAAGTGGCGCAGATTTCTTTGGCGAAAAAATATGTGGCAAAGAAACATCAAGACTATTCGAACAACCATATACTTTTGATCTATTTAATGAGTGGCAGGAAAAGCACTTTAAAGAACACCCGGAAGACAAAGATAAAACAATCGAAGAGTTATTTGACATACGGCTTTCTGAACAGAAGCTATATCATTACAAAGAAGTAAACGGCAAATATTATGGTGCAGAAATCCCAAAAGAAATACATTACACAGAATATTTCCGATATCTATATTTCAATGTAAAGTATGAATTTAGTGAGAAAACATATTACAGATCTATCCCATATACAGACAAGGATAAGCAAGAAAGTATATGGGATAGGGAACGCTGCTTCGTTGCACAAGAGATCAGTGAATGGAGAGTGGACGAACTAGAAGATTGGCAGCGAGATCTTATTGAAAAAATAAGAGTCGGTGTTGAGCTGAAAGACGATGATATTGTTAAAGCAATGGGTTATTAAAATCTAAATGATGGTTCTCATAAAACATCTTTAGGCGAATTATGGCTTCTCGTTCTTTGCGAAGTTTAGCAAGAGATTCTTCATCAGATGAAACAAGAGCCTCTTTAATCGAGGAATCCAACGATTTATGATAGAAACAACAAGTTCCAAACTAAATAAAATTCGTATTTTATTTAGACTACTAATCGTCTGAAACAAGCAAATATTGCTTAAAACAGAGGATAACGATTTTACGAAAAACAGAAAAATCATGTTTGCGAAAGGATAAATAGAAGATCAGTAAAAAAGCGGGAATCAGTCTGATGTAAGCGTCGTCTGATTCCCGCTTTTATAATAATGTATCCGTCTACCGGAAGAAGCGAAATACTCCAATGACTTTTCCGATAATGGAAACATCTTTTACGATGATTGGATCCATAAAATCATTCTCCGGCTGAAGGCGGATGATTCCTTCTTCCCGATAGAAGGTCTTCACAGTCGCACCATCCTCAATCAATGCAACCACCATATCTCCATTTTCTGCCGTATGTTCTTCCTGAACAAGAACCATATCTCCATCCAGAATGCCGGCATTGACCATGCTTTCTCCTTTTACCTCCAGAAGAAACGTCTGCTTATTTGGCATCATCTCTACCGGTATCGGGAAGTAGTTCTCAATATTCTCCTGTGCCAGAAGCGGCTCCCCGGCAGCCACACGCCCGATCAGAGGGACATTGACAACCTCTCTTCTGAGAAGATTAAATTCATCGTCCAGAATCTCAATCGCTCTTGGCTTCGTAGGATCTCTGTGGATATACCCGTTTCTCTCCAGTGTCTCCAGATGAGAATGTACGGAAGACGTGGACTTCAGATTCACTGCCTCACAAATCTCACGTACTGCCGGTGGAAACCCGCGCTCTAATATCTGTGATTTGATATATTCTAAAATCTCTCTCTGCTTATCTGTAATCGTTCCTTTTGACATAATAACCCTCCTGCAAGTTCTTTCCGACTCATTATTTAGTTCATTTTTATCATAGCACACTGCTAAAAAATCAAACATTTGTTTGGAAACTATGTTCGATTTCTATATTTTCTTATGACTTTTTTGTTTTCTGCTTGACCATCGTCTTACTCTATAGTTTATTGTAGATAAGGTGACTAAAACAGACATACCTTTTTTAGGAGGTAATCTACTTATGCAACTTATTCTTCACTACCTGAAGCGATACAAGAAGCTGTTTGTTTTAAATATTATTTCCGTATTCGGATTTGCACTTGTAGAGCTTGGCATTCCGACGATCGTATCTGAAATGATCGATAATGGGATCATGAATCAGGACAAACAGTATTTAATCCGCATGGGAATCGTGATCGCAGTGATTTCTTTGATCGGTGTATCCGGAACGATCCTGCTTGGATACTGCTGTGCCAAAATTTCCACATCTGTAACACGGGATATCAGAGAAGATGTATTTCAGAAAGTACAGACATTCTCACACAATGAGATGAATCAGTTTGGTATCGCTTCTTTGATCACCCGGACAAACAATGATGCATTTCAGATCATGACGTTTTTGAATGTGATTTTACGGACCGCACTTTTGACACCGATCATGATCATTGTCAGCTTCACTCTGACGATCCGTTCCTCTTTGAATCTCTCTTTGATCATTGCATCCACCGTCCCTGTAATCATCCTGGGCGTTGTGATCGTAGGAAAAATATCGGGACCGCTCAGTGACAGACAACAGAATTCTCTGGATCGTATCAATCGCATCTTCCGTGAAAATCTCACCGGAATCCGTGTGATTCGCTCTTTTAACAATGATGGCTACGAATCCGAACGCTTTGACAGTGAAAACAGCTACTTCATGGAACAGTCTCAAAATCTGTTCAAGCTGATGTCTTCCACAGAACCGGTCTTTTTCCTTTTGATGAATCTGGCCGCTTTGTGTATCTATCTGACAGCAGCAAACATGATCGATGCACAGACTCTGCAGGTCGGAAAGCTGGTGGCTTTCATGGAATATCTGTTTCATGCTATGTTTTCTGTCATGCTTTTCTGTATGGTTTTTATGCTGTATCCGAGAGCCAGCATCTCTGCAAAGCGAATTATGGCCGTATTGAATACAGAAACTTCAATTGAAAATCATCCCGGGAATGCTCAGACAGATTCTGGGTCCGGTGAACACAGCGTGATCTTCGAGCATGTGGATTTCGTTTACCCGGATGGAGAGGAAGCTGTACTGAAAGATATTTCTTTTTCCGCAAAAAGCGGAGAGACCGTTGCCTTTATCGGAAGCACAGGTTCCGGAAAAAGCTCCCTGATCCAGCTAATTCCAAGATTTTATGACCGCGCTTCTGGAAATATTTACATTGACGGTCAAAAAATCGAAGATCTGGATATCAATGCTCTTCGAAGTAAAATCGGATTTGTTCCGCAAAAAGCACACCTGTTTTCCGGAACAATCGAAGAAAATATCCGCTTTGGAAAACCGGATGCCACAATGGATGAAATCATTCATGCCGCAAAGATTGCCCAGGCATATGATTTTATTATGGAAAAACCACATCAGTTCCAGGAACAGATCGTTGAAGGAGCAACCAATGTCTCCGGCGGTCAGAAACAGCGTCTGTCGATCGCCCGTGCTTTGATCCGAAAGCCGGAGATCTACATCTATGACGATTCCTTTTCTGCTCTGGATTTTAAGACAGATGCCCGACTTAGAAAAGCTCTGAAACCGGAGATTAAAAACGCCATCGTCTTTCTTGTGGCACAACGGGTTTCTACGATTCTGGACGCAGATAAGATCGTAGTTCTGGATGAAGGCAAAATTGCCGGAATCGGAACTCACAGGGAGCTGCTTGCATCCTGTCCGATTTATTACGAAATTGCAGCTTCCCAGCTGAGCAAGGAGGAATTGACTTATGCCTGAGAATAAACTGACCTTTCGAAACTGTATCCGTGAACTGCTCGGGTTCGTCCGTCCATACCGTATCAGGTTGTCGATCGCACTGTTTATGATCATAGTGACCAATCTGACATTTGCCCTGAATCCTATGATGGAAGGAAAGATCACCACGCAGCTTGCCAGTGACGGTGCGAAAATCCTGCAGGGAGTCCCGGGAGCGCACGTTCAATTTTCAATCCTGTTCCGTTTTATGGGGATTCTGTTGTGTCTGTACATCCTAAAGACGATCTCACAGCTGATTACATCAGTTTTCCTCACAGACGCCATTCAGAAAACTATGCATGACATCCGCAATGCACTGCAGAAAAAATCCAGCGTCTCCCGGTCAAATATTTTGATGACCACGCATTTGGAGATATTTTAAGCAGTGTTACAAACGACGTCGATACACTGAGTAATGCACTCCAGCAAACGCTTTCCCGCGTATTTGCAGCAATCCTCACCTTCCTGTTTGTCATCTTCATGATGTTTTCCATCAATGTCTGGATGGCACTGACAGCACTTTTGATTATTCCTCTGACCATACTGATCACATTTGGATTTGTAAAACGTTCACAAAAACTGTTTGATCTGCAGCAGGAGATGGTAGGAGAGTTGAACGGAACGATTACAGAATTATACGGCGGATTTAACGAAATTCTCCTTTTCAACCGACAGAAAGATTCCTGCAACAGATTTTCTGCAGTCAATCAAAAGATGGCAGATGCCGCATTTAAGGCTCAGTTCCTTTCTTCCTTGATTTCGCCGTTTGTATCCCTCGTCACCTATCTGACGATTGGAAGCATTGCCGTCATGGGAAGCATTTTTTTGTCATAAACGGTTCTGTCACCGTAGGGAATCTGCAGGCATTTATCCGTTATATCTGGCAGATCAATGATCCGTTATCCCAGGTATCTCAGCTGTCTTCCCAGGTACAGTCCGCCTATGCTGCCATGAACCGGACTTTTTACGCTGTTAAATGAAACAGAAGAGGTACAAAAAGGCAGTGTTAAGATTGATGTCTCCCAAATTCAGGGAAACGTAACATTTGACCACGTGCAGTTTGGTTACACAGATGAACTTTTGATGAAAGATGTCAGCTTCTGGGTACAGTCCGGACAAATGGTTGCGATTGTCGGGCCTACCGGTGCCGGAAAGACCACGCTGATGAATCTGCTGCTTCGTTTCTACGATGTGAACGGCGGATCCATCAAAATTGACGGAATTGATATCCGGGACATGGACCGAAGTGATCTTCGCAGCCTGTTTTCTCTCGTTCTTCAGGATACCTGGCTGTTTTCCGGCAGTATTTTTGAAAACATCCGTTACGGATCTTTGACTGCCCGAAAAGACGAAGTAGTTGACGCAGCAAAAATGGCAAATATCCACCATTATATTTCTACGCTGAGCCATGGCTATGACTCTATGATCAATGAAGAGTCCAACAATATTTCTCAGGGAGAAAAACAGCTTCTCACAATCGCAAGAGCTATTTTAAAAAAACCCGAGGATTCTGATTCTCGACGAAGCTACATCAGCAGTCGATACCCGTCTGGAACGGATGCTCCAGGACGCAATGCAGAAAGTCATGACAGGGCGAACCTCTTTTGTCATTGCCCACCGGCTTTCAACGATACGCAATGCCGACCTGATCCTGGTCGTAGATAACGGAAATATCATTGAGCAGGGAACGCATGAAGAACTCTTAAGAAAAAACGGTACCTATCAGAAGCTGTATCACTCCCAATTTGCAAACCTGGAAACCATAACAGCAGAAGAGTAGTCTTTCCAAAAAAACAGATAATAACCTAGTTGACAAACATACGTTCTGGTGATATACTTCTTTGTGTAGTCAGAACGTATGTTCTTTTTGCTTGTTTCATTATGTTCAGGGGGATTTTACAATGAGAAAAAAACGAAAAATGATGTCAGCAGTTATTACACTTATTTTATTTTGCGGGTGCTTTTTATTTGGAAGCTTTCTGTCTTTTGCACAGAATTCAAGAACGGAAGAGCCTGTGCAATTCAAATGCTACAAAAGCATTGTAATCCAGGAGGGAGACTCTTTGTGGAGCCTTGCAGAACGCCATATAGACTCAGAATCTGAAACAGCTGTGAAAGAATACATCAAAGAATTGAAACAGATCAATCAGCTGGAATCTGAAACCATACAAACCGGAGAACATTTGATCATCCCGTATTACACAACAGAATTTCCACAATAATTGTTTTTATATCATACAGATATCATTTACACCCCATGTAATTGATATAAATTCACTCCAAAAATGGAATGCTGTCAGGCAGATAGAGCTTATCTGTACTGCAGCATTCCTTTTTTAATAAAAGCATTGAAAGTATGAATCACATACTTTATAATATATCCATTAAACAAAAAAGATCAAAACAGGAACAGAAAGAAGGTAAACAAATGTTAATAGAATGTCCGGCAAATACACGATTACAAGATTATCTCTTACAAAACGATATCCACATTTTGACGGCCTGCGGCGGTCGCGGAAACTGTGCAAAATGCGTTGTCCGGATTATAAAGGGACACGCCACAGTAAATACAATGGATCAAATATGGTTCTCAGAAGAGCAGCTTCTTGCCGGTTATCGGTTAGGTTGCCATGTATATGCAAAAGAACCGCTTACAGTAGAAATTCCCAATTAACTGCTCAAAACAGCAGTGTTTTCAGTCGTTTCAATCTATACGACAAATACTGATTTTTCCAAAAGATTAGCGTTTTTTAACAACTACTCCAGAATGATCCTGTTTTGAACCTGTTGTGGGTTCTGCAATGGCCATTCAAAGATATCATTGTTGCCTATCTTTCAATATGTTATAATAACTTCATAAATAAAAAGAACGAGGCGTTTTATTTTATGGAATCAAATCAGACAACTGAGCGAAAAACTTATCATGAACAAAAATATATTGACAATACGTTGCGTCTGCGGGAAATCTTAAAAACACTTCCGGCTTTTGCAAAAGATTATTTCCGTGCTGCAGAACCTACCACCTCTGCAAAAACAAGAATTTCTTATGCATATGATATCCGAGTATTCTTTCACTTTCTGATGGAAAACAATCCTGTATACAAGGATTATACCATCGATCAGTTTACCCCGCAGGATCTGGAGCAGCTCTCTCCTGTCGATATCGAAGAATATCAGGAATATTTAAAGGTTTACCAAAATCCGGAGGAAAAACAAATTACCAACACGGAAAAAAGGGACTTGCCAGAAAGATGTCTGCCCTACGCAGCTTTTACGGCTACTATTTCAAGCATCAGATCATCGAGAAAAATCCAACACTGTTTGTCGATATGCCAAAGCTGCACGAAAAAGCAATCGTCCGTCTGGATACGGACGAGGTGGCTTCTCTTCTGGACTTTGTAGAACACGGTGGCGATGAGCTCACCGGACAGAAAAAAGTTTACTATGAAAAGACTAAAAACCGGGATCTGGCGATTATCACATTGCTCCTTGGTACCGGAATCCGTGTATCAGAATGTGTGGGACTTGATATCCAGGATGTTGATTTTAAAAATAACGGGATTACGGTCGTCCGAAAAGGTGGAAATGAAATGGTCATCTATTTTGGCGAGGAAGTCGAACATGCCCTGAAACAATACTTGTATACAACGCGGGAAGCTGCCACTCCTCTTCCGGGACATGAAAACGCACTGTTTTTATCCACGCAGCGCCGCCGTATGGGAGTCCAGGCAGTTGAAAATATGGTGAAAAAGTATGCCCGCCAGGTGACGCCAAATAAAAAAATCACCCCTCATAAACTGCGGAGTACTTATGGAACTACACTTTACAAAGAGACCGGTGACATCTATCTCGTCGCAGACGTACTCGGACACAAGGATGTCAATACAACCGAAAAAACACTATGCAGCAATAGATGAGGACCGCCGACGCATGGCTGCAAAAGCTGTCACTTTGCGGGAACCCTAAGAGAATTGACAAAAGAAAGGATAAATCTTATGCAAAAAGAACGTACAATCGGAACAACAACTTTAAAAACTCCATATATCGGAATGGGTACCTGGGCAATTGGCGGAGGCACCTGGTGGGGAGAAAATGATGATGCACTCTCCATTCGCACCATCGAGGAAGCAATTGATCGGGGAATCGTATGGTTCGACACTGCTCCGGTCTACGGGATCGGACACAGTGAGAACGTAGTTGGCAAAGCCATAAAGCAAAATCGTTCCAGGATCCTGCTCTCCACCAAATGCGGGCTGGAATGGGATCATGAGACACCTTGCTTTCATAAAGTCATGGAAGGACGCAATGTTTACCGTGATCTTTCCGCCGCTGCAATTCGTAAAAATCTGGAAGACAGCCTCCGACGTCTGCAGACAGACTATATCGATATTTACTATACACACTGGCAGACTCCTGACTTTTCCCTCTATCCGCTGGAAGAAACGATGGATACTCTTCTCCAGTTGAAAAAAGAAGGGAAGATCCGTGCCATCGGAGCCTCCAACGTTACTGCCAAAATCATCGAAAAGTACTGCTCTCTTGGACAGCTGGATGTAATTCAGGAAAAATACAGCCTTCTGGATACACATATTGCGGATGAATTGTTACCTGTATGCCAGAAACATCATGTTTCCATCCAGGCGTACTCGCCTCTGGAACAGGGACTGCTCACAGGAAAAGTGACACAAGACACGGTGCTTTCTCCGACAGATGTGCGCAACAAAAATAAATTCTGGGCACAAAAGTCCCGTCTGCACATATTGAACGTTTTACAGAAATTAACCCCGTATACTGAAAAATATAGTTGTTCCCTCAGCAACCTGATCATCTATCTGACTGCAGCTTCTCTTCCGGACTTGCATGTCCTCTGCGGCGCAAGGAAACCGGAACAGATCATCGACAATGTAAAAACACTCTCCCTGAATCTGGAAGAAGCTGACCTGTCAGAAATGAGTCAGTTATTTGAACAGCTTCGAAACTCTATCAGATAAATTTTAATGTCATACGATGGAAAGAGACTCGCAGATTCTTATCTACAAGACATGTATAGTGTCTTTCCATTCCCATGATATATAAGGAATCAAAAGTCTGCAGATTCTTTCTGTAAACCGGTTTTTTTTCATACTCCTGATCTCCATGCATTTCCTGCCCGAAAAAAGTCAGCAGCTTTATAAGATAGATCAGATTTTTCATACTCGTCCCACTCCAGTTCTTTTCTGAAAACTCTTCGTTCCCACAACTGCTTTATAAGACCATTGTATATCGTCATGATCTTCTCCGTCCATTCTCTGCTCATTTCTTGAAATACGGGTACTGTTTTTTGAAGTCTGCTATAATTTTCATACACAATAGCTGCATTCTTCTGAAACTGTTCCACTGCTTTCAAAAATCGAAGCAGCAATTCCAAAAGTGTTCGATTCTCATATTCCCAGAACGGCTTTCCTGAAATCTCTCCTCTTTCCAGATCGATTTCAAACAGCTGGATGCTCTCTGAAAAAGTTTCCTGAATATCGTTTAAACGCTCCTTCAGCAGATCTTCCTTTTTCGAAAAGTAATATGTCAAATTTCCCACTGCAATTCCTGCCTCCGCTGCAATCTGCCGCATAGATACCTGTTCATATCCCTCTCTTTCAAATAGCCTCTTTGCACAATCGCAGATTCTTTCCCGCATTAGCTCTTTTTGATCCTGTGCTTTCATTCTACTACCCTCTCTGGTTGATTCCTTTTTTGTCAAAGCCACTATAACATACTCCTTTGGAAAACGCAAATTTCTCATTTCTCGAATTAGTACATAGTACTATTTATTTTTCTATTTATAGTACAGCGTACTACATTCTGTTTTAAAGGAAAATGCCGACAAATCATACTCCTTCATTGTAATTCCATCTCTTTCACCTTATAATAGGAACATAAACCCAAAGAAAGGACCTTTACCATGGAACTACAGAAGTTATTAAGCTATACCCGAAAAGCGGTTGATGAATACAGAATGATTGAAGAAGGCGATCATATTGCGGTCGGAATTTCCGGCGGAAAAGACAGCCTCACTCTGCTCTATGCACTACATGGACTCAAGCGCTTCTATCCGAAGAAATTTGAACTCAGTGCAATCACCGTAGATCTGGGATTTGAAGATTTTGATCTTTCTCCGATTCAGGCACTATGTCAGGAACTGAATATCCCCTACCGAATCGAATCTTCTGATATTTATGAGATTCTTTTTCATGTCCGTAAAGAATCCAATCCCTGCTCTCTTTGTGCCAAAATGAGAAAAGGCGCCTTAAATCAGGCAATTAAAGAAATGGGATGCAATAAAATTGCCTATGCCCACCATAAAGATGACATTATAGAGACAATGCTGCTCTCCTTGATCTTCGAAGGACGTTTTTATTCATTTTCTCCGAAAACCTATCTGGACCGTACTGATCTGACTGTTATTCGTCCAATGATGTTTGTAGATGAAAAAGACGTCATCGGTTTTAAAAACAAGTATCAGCTTCCGGTAGTGAAAAGCAAGTGTCCTGTTGACGGATATACAAAACGTCAATATGTCAAAGAACTTCTCCGTCAGTTAAATCACGAAAATCCAGGTGTCCGCGAAAGGATGTTTCATGCAATCCTTGATGGAAATATCGAAGGCTGGCCCGAACGGATCATTCATCCAAGAGCATAAAAAGTCCCCCTGCAGTAAAAGTCTTTATCTTTTCTGCAAGGGGAACTGTTTTTTAACTTCTAAAGAATTTTGTCATCTCTTTGAATCTGCTCTTTCAGCATTACATACTGCTCGATTGCTTTTGCTGTCCCTTCAATTCCAAGTTCTGAACTTGAGAGACACAATTCATAGCTTTCAGAGTCTGACCATTTTTTATTCGTGTAATAATTATAATAACTTGCACGCTTTTTTATCGGTTTTAATGATCATATCTTTTGCCTTGGCATCCGTAAGATTATAAATTCTTGCAATCCTGCGGATACGTGCATCCAGATCAGCATGGATAAATACGTTCACCACATTATCATAAGATTCCAGAGCATAATCTGCGCAGCGTCCTACCAGAATACAAGGTCCTTCATCCGCAATCTTTTTAATCGCATCAAACTGTGCAAGAAATACTTTATGGTTGATTGGCATATCGGAGTAGGATCCGCCCGAATACCCCATAGAATACGTATCCATCACGAGAGAATACAAAAAGCTGTTCGTCGGCTTTTCATCATGTGTTTCAAAAATTTCCTCACAGATACCACTTTCTTTCGCTGCTCTGCTGAGCATCTCTTTATCATACAGCTTGATTCCGAAATAATCTGCGATCTGATACCCGATCTCCCGTCCTGCACTTCCGAATTGTCTTCCTATTGTAATAATCGTGTTCGTCTTCATATTACTCCACGCTCCTTTTGCCTGTCATATTCTTGAAGTTTCTATACGCTCATTATACAACAATCTGCACCAAATAACAATAAAAAGACTGCATTTATCCGTCATTCAATACAATTTTCAAACAGAGCTTTCATTTTCAGGGGTTGCAGCGATTACACGGAGAGTACCCCTGATCGATCAATTCTTCCCTTGTTTCTGATGTTTCTTTTCGATTCTGCTGCTTTGTATCGCGGATACTGCTACAGTCTGGTTTATGGAATTTTTTTGTATTTGTGTTGACTACATAGGTAACTTCTTCATCCGTTTTTTTCGCTTTCTGCAGTTTCACTCTCCCTGCTTTCTCCTGTTGCATAATCAATCCAAATCCCCGGCTGCACATTGTAGACAAACACATGAAAACGAATTTCTTCATCTTCCACAGAAGCTGCCTCCATAATGACTCCACTGGCTACCAGGTTATCGCCTTCATAAACCGGTGTCACACGGTACAGGACATGATGATTCGTCTCATGGACATAATCTGCCACCTGATTCTCAAACGGGAGCATTCCCTCCACATTAAAATATCGTGTTCCTGTGATAAGAATTTTTTTTCATTCGCATTCTCTTCGGCAAGCTGAAATCCGATCAGATGCGCACGATTATACAAAATATTTCCCATCTACACAGTCATATTTCACTGTATGCCATCCAGAATCGGCTTGATCATGCCTATTTTCCCCCGTTCCTGAGTCGGCATGATCTCCTGACAGATATTGGCCATAAGCAGCCTGACAGCGCCCCAGTGCATCCAAGATCGCTGTATTGTTCAAAAAACTTCCGTCGTATACTCTGACTCCTGAAAATCAGGTATGTTATTGTTTAGCTCCACATAAGGTGAGCCTGCATATTCCGGAATATTCTGTGCCGTATAGGTTGTCTTATTTTCACTTGCCGTAACCAATTGATCTTGCCCGGAGACAGCATTATTTTGCTGACATCCACATATGAGCATCACTGTCGCAAGAATCGGAAGCAGCAATTTCTTTATCTGCATAACTTAAATTCCTTTCTTTCTCTTTTCATACCTATTCGATCACAAGCTGATTGAATGAAATCTTTTACTGACAGCCTCTTTGGCAAGACTGTCTGCACGTTCATTTCCCTCTACGCCGGTATGTCCTTTTACTTTGATAAAATGAAGCTTCACGGATGTGCCATTCATAAAATCGCGATATTTCTGTGTTCCTGCCTGTTTTGCCGCCCAATCTCCGGTCACCCAGGATTCAATGCCCTGATAATCGTAAAATACCGAAAGCTCTGCAATTTTCCTTTTTTCCGCTTCTTTTACTGCTTTGATACATCCCAGAAGCTCTCCTGCCACATTGTGCATTTTCGCAAGATCCGGATGATCTCCTGACCCCTGCAGAACAACTTCCTCCTCGTCAGACAGTTTTAAAAAACCCCCAAACCCATAAATCCCCTGAAAATAAGATCCATCCACATAGGCATATGGATAGGCAGTATGAGAAATATGTGTCTCTTTTGCCTTCGCGCTCTGCCCCGGATGAAGAAAAGACTGTGCCTCTTCTTCTGTCACAAACCCTTTAAAGACCGCCCCCGGATAGCCCGTCACTTGTTTCTGACATTCGCTCCAGGTACGATAAATTCCCGGTATCCTTCCTTTTCTTACTGCATAATACTTATTCTTCGCCATCTTTTTTCTCCTTATGTTTCATTTTTTGAAATACCGGCACATACATGCACAGTGTCACGATCATAATGCCCATCATTATCATAATGATTCCATTGACTACAGCAGCCTCAAGCTGTGAAAACAAAAACAGGACAAGAAGTCCTGCAAACAGAACTGCAGTACAGACCTTGCCAAACCACATCGCTCCATCCAGCATCTTTCCTTTCTTCAGGAATATGAGCCCCATAACCCCCATGTAACCTTCCTTGACCAGCATCAATGCAATCAGCGCCCACATCATAGGATAGCGGGTTGCAAGGCAGATTGCCAGTGCTGCATGCGTAAGCTTATCAGCGATCGGATCCAATGCCTTTCCCAGCTCTGTCACCATATGAAAGCGCCTTGCAATCTTCCCGTCAAACAGATCTGTCAGGCTGGAGAGCAGAACAACCAGCGCTGCATACAAATATTCGCGTTCCGTTTCTGCCGTGATATACAGGTAACAAAACACCGGAATTAACAGAATCCGAAAATATCCCATCAGATTCGGAATCGAAAAAATTTCTTTTTTACTGAATCGTTTCATTCTCTTCTCACCTCATATGTATTTAGTTTTTTTTATTATATAACACAAACATGTGTTTGTCTCCCTAAAAATCAAAAAAGGAATCGAATGTGCACATTTCTGACATATCCGTTTCCATTTTTTCCTAATTTCCTGTCTGCTTTCTCAAATTTTTTTAAGAGTTCTTCAAAATACTCCGGCAACGGGGCATCAAACTGCACATACGCTCCCGTAGAAGGGTGTACAAAGCCAAGGATCCTTGCATGCAGCGTCTGTCCCTGCAGTCTGAACGGACACTTCGTCGGTCCGTAAACCAAGTCTCCCAATATCGGATGTCCGATGCTTGCCATATGAACACGGATCTGATGTGTCCTTCCTGTTTCCAGTTCACATTCGATATGCGTGTAGGTTTCCAAAACGTTCCAGCACCCGATAGTGCGTCACTGCCTCTCTTCCATGGGGTGCATGGACGCTCATCTTCTTGCGGTCCGTCGGATGTCTCCCGATCGGTGCATTGACCGTGCCGCTATCCTCCTTTAAGTTTCCATGAACGATTGCTTCATATCTTCGGGTGATCGAATGGTCTTTGAGCTGCTCGGCCAGAATCTGATGTGCCCTGTCATTTTTACAGACCAAAAGAGAGCCTGTCGTATCCATATCGATCCGATGTACGATCCCTGGACGCATCACACCATTGATCCCGGAAAGATTTTCCCTACAGTGATACATCAAAGCATTGACCAGAGTCCCTGTATAATGCCCTGGCGCCGGATGTACGACCATCCCCTTAGGTTTGTTTACCACAAGCAAATCGGTGTCCTCATAAAGGATGTCAAGAGGAATCTCCTCTGGCAGAATATCCGGCACTTCCAGTTCCGGAATCTGCAGCTTCACCTCATCCTCACTGCCCAGCTTATAATTTGTTTTTACCTGCTTTCCATTGACTTCAACCAATCCATCTTTGATCAGTTTCTGAATATAGGAACGGGATCTGTCCGGCATCTGCGCAGACAAAAATTTGTCGATCCGCTCATTTGTCACTGTCTCTTCTGCTGTAAAAAAACGTTCTTCTCTCATGATCTGGAGCCTTTCTTTTGCAGTACCCAGTCAAATTCCTGATCTTTATAATAGAAAAGAATCAGGATTCCAAAAAGGATGCAGCCAATTACCACATAACAGTCTGCCACATTAAAAATCGGAAAATCAATCAGGTTGAAATAGCAGAAATCCACTACGTAATTCCTTGCCAGACGATCGATCAGATTTCCGATGGCGCCGGATGCCAGAAGGATCGCACATACTCTTAACGGAACAAATCTTCTTTTCTGCGGAATTCTCCCGTAAATGAAGACGACCGCCAAAAAAAATCAACAATGCTCCAACTGCAAATACAATCTGCCGATTCTGCAGGATTCCAAATGCAGCCCCACGGTTTTCCAGATACCGAAACTGAAATACTCCCGGTATTATAATCAAAGGATCCTGATCTTTCAGATAGGTAACCGCCAGCCATTTTGTAAATTGATCTGCGGCCACTGCCAGAAGAAATGCAAATAGTGCCCACAGATAACTTTTCCCTGTTTTTTTTCTTTCCTCCATTGTATTACTCCTGCCTCTGTCTTTGTTAAATATATTTATAAACAGATACATAAATTCTGTTCTTTTTCGTCTTTGCTCCCGTTCCATTATAACGGAATTTGCCATATCCTCTGACGGATATCACATCATTTTCTTTTAATTGATAACTGTTCGTTGTGATCAGTTTTCCGTTCACAAACACTTTTGCCCCTTCTATGAGACCCGAAAGCTTTGTCCGTGATGCAGAAAATGCAAGCGAAAGCAGACTGTCCAGACGAACAGACGCCACCGTTCCCCGGATTTCCTCATATTTGGGTTCATACTGAAAATCCTCTCTTGAAATCTCTTTTACCAGAACCTGTGTATGCCGGACTCTGGTCAATTCCTCCATCAAAAAAAGCATGTAATGTGCGATGTACAAAAACAACCGCATCAGTTCCATCTACAAGGATATCACCTATCTTTGCACGTTCGATACCCAGTCCTAAGATCGTCCCCAGATAGTCTCTGTGAGTCAGCTGCTCTGCATATTTCGCATGCAACGGAGAAATCCTTAGAATATCAAATGGATAGTCAACCCATTCCTCCTCGCTGCACCATGACATTTCTCCACGCAAAGAAAGAGCATCAGGGAGAAATGCCGCCATCTGACGCTCTGCCAAGCCATATCCGCCAAAAGTGACAAACTTTGTGTAAAGTCTGTCCTTTGGCATCGAATGTAAAATATTCAGTTCATTCAAATTCAAAAAATCCGAATATGTAACGATATCGCGACTATATGCCAGATTTGACAGCTCTGACAGCCGCTTCTCCAGCTGTTGTTCTTCCTTCTGCATATGAATAAATCCTAGTATCTGCCTCTCATGCTTGGTTTTTCCATGGAACCGCCGAGAAGATCCTGCAGATCTCCGGAAATATCTACATTCGTCGGTGTCACAAGGAAGATGTAATTAGAAATCTTCTGCAGATTTCCGCTGATCGCAAAAGTCGCTCCTGAAATGAAATCAATGATACGCTGTGCAATCTCAAGATCCATACCTTCCAGATTCAGGATCACAGTACGTCCTGCAAGCAGTGTCTCGGTAATCTCACGAGAATCATCTACAGAAGTCGGTTTTACAACACAGACCTCCATATTCACACCTCTTCTGGCTGCAGGCTGACGCATTGGTGTCACTTTATTTCCAGAGGATGGAGCAAGATGCTTGTCCTCGTCCATATCGAAATCATCAAAATCATCACTTCTGCTCTTCTTGTTTCCGAAAATTGAACGATGCGGTTTTTCATCGAAATCATCATCTTCAAAATCATCATCATAAAAATCATCATCATCGTATTCGTCATCATTCAATTTCATGATATCCAAGAATTTATCAAATACACCCATGTTTACACTCCTATCTTATGCCGTACCCTTTTTGCATAAAGTTATTTTAAAATTGAAAACGTACCTTCTTATCCGGAAATTAAAATCTGATAATTTCTGGCACCAAAGATTCCAGTGCCTACACGCACCATAGTCGCGCCTTCTTCGATCGCAACTTCGTAATCATTGGTCATCCCCATTGAAAGTATGCTTACGTTAACATTATCAATGTTTTTATTCATAATGTCAACAGATAATTTATGTAAATTTGCAAAAACAGGACGATTGTCCTCTGGATTTTCCACAAATGGTGCGATTGTCATCAGCCCTTTTACGCAAATATGTTGAAATTGTGAAATTTTTTTCAATGAAGGGAATGACTTCGTCAACTTTCAGCCCAAACTTACTTTCTTCCTGTGCAACATTTACTTCTACCAGAATATCCTGGACACAATTCTTCTTTGCAGCCTCTTTTTCGATTGTTTCTGCCAGCTTCAAAGAATCCACGGAATGGATCAGTGCCGTTTTTCCGACAATATATTTTACTTTATTTGTCTGAAGATGGCCGATCATGTGCCACTCTATATCCTTTGGCAGAATCTCATATTTTTCTGTCAGTTCCTGCACTTTATTCTCACCGTATACATGTATACCAAGTTGATATGTCTCTTCGATCATTGATACAGGCTTTGTTTTGCTTACAGCGATCAGAGTCACTTCCTCCCGTTTTCTCCCTGCACGGTCACATGCCGCCTGTATACGGTGTTCCACCTCTTTCAGTTGTTCTTTCAACATGTTTCAAGCTCCTTTCCCACTTTAAAATACCACTTCATCCTCTTTTACGTCTTCTCCATCCTGTACGATATGATCATAATTTGACAAGCCGTAAGAATTACCTTCTTTAATAATATAATACTCATCACTCTCACACAGGATCTCAACTGCATTGAATACCGCGTATCCCTGATTGATATTATAAACGCCACTCAACTCTGCCGTTTTTTC
>ENA-OPYU01000185-OPYU01000185.1-human-gut-metagenome-genome-assembly--contig:-NODE-185-length-25317-cov-2.435570_pt1 | contig 25317 bp, 47 predicted proteins | sample MGYA00242637_ERZ504482 | MGnify/ENA primary metagenome ERZ504482 (study PRJEB26092, sample SAMD00036237) | human gut metagenome | host: Homo sapiens | study: EMG produced TPA metagenomics assembly of... | reverse complement strand
GTTTGCATTCATTGATTACATTTTTATAACCACGTTGGAAACGATGATGTTTTAACTGTAATTCACCTTCTAAAAACGCAGTCAATTTATCAGAAGTTACAGAGTCAGTAACGATAGTGGAATTTGGATAATCTTTCACTAAGATAGCAGCCATCATAGCAATAAGTGCATCACGATTTACTTCTTGACCATCGCTAAATACAGCAGACATTCTATCTACATCAGTGTCAAAAATCAAACCTAAATCAGCTTTATTATTAAGCACTGCACCACGAATAGCGTCCATAGCTTCTTTATTTTCTGGATTTGGAATGTGATTTTGGAAATGTCCATCTGGATTTAAGTATAAGCTACCTGTAGTATCTGCACCTAACTGAGCTAAAACTTTTTGTGCAAAAAAATCCGCCAGCACCGTTACCTGCATCTACTACGATATGATTGCCTGTAAGTGGTTTATCATAATTATCTTTGCTGTTGATACCTTCACGAAATTTTTGTGCAAAGATTTTCAGCATAAAGGGAAACTAAATCAAATTTTTCTACATTACTAATATCCACTGTTTGTTCAGTCAATTCGCAAGCGATTTTGAGCATATCAGTGAGGTCTTTCTTTTCCATACCGCCATTTTCTGGTTCAAAGAATTTAATACCATTACGATTAAATGGAAGATGGCTTGCAGTAATCATCATAGAACCATCATATTTTGTTTCTTCATATACTAAAGACATAAACATTGCTGGAGTTGTAGCCATAGAACAATCAACAGCTGTTGCTCCTTGAGCTACAATTGCCATTAAAGCTTGTTGTTTTAACATTGGTGCAGAAATACGAGAATCATGACCTACTGCAATTTTTAATTCACTTGCATTTTTTGCCACCTTTTTTTGCTGAGCCATAAAACGAAAGCTTGCACAATGCGATTAGCATATTCTGGTGTCAAAGTAACAGGTTCATCAGCTACACCTTCAACTGCTACCCCTCTGACATCACTGCCATTTTGTAATTTTAAAATTGGATCCATAAAATCTACCCCTTTTTCTCTTAATCTATACTAAATATCTTTACGATATGTAGCTCTTTATCACTGTTAAAAATTCCTCACCATATTTTTGTAATTTAAATTCACCTACACCGCGAATATTCTTCATCAATTCTAAATCAGTCGGTTTATCTGTTGCCATCTGTGTAAGTGTAGCATCAGAAAAAATCATACTTAACTCAACAAGCAACTGAGCAAGCTAATCATCAAAAACAAATTGAGGCTCAAGTTAACGAACTTAAGACTAGTTGGTTCAATGAATTAAAAGCAGATAAGGACTTTGGTGGGGCTAATTTCGATGCAAATACCAAGATGGTTAATAAATTATTAACGATTTCATGCCTAATACAAAAAAGATGTTGACAGAAAAGGGTGGAATGCTGCCTCCTAACACTATGAGAGATTTCCACTCTGTGGCAAAGAAGCTTTACGAGACAGAAGGCTTCGTACAGGGAGATGGATCAGCGGCCTCCGAGACAAAGCCAACTGATCAATGGAAGTTTTTAGGTGATATGTATGGTAATAATTAATTTAATAATGGAGGCTTAAATGGCAGCAATCGGAACAAACTTACTTACGCTATCTGATGTAGCTAAAGGTAAGAACGCTCAAATCGGTAAAGTAGCAGAAGTATTAGTTCAATCAAATCCTATCCTTGATCACATCCCTTACATGGAGATGAATGAGAAGACGGTTCACATCGAATCTCTTCGATCAAATCTTCCTGCGGTTTATTACCGTAAAGCCAATCAACCTATTCCAGCATCTAAGTCTAGACTTGAAGAACGCTCATTCAGCGCAGCACACTTTGAATCTAAGTCTCAGATCGACGTAATGGTTGTAGCTCGCGTGGTCTGAAAAAGTAGCATTCAATCGTTGGAACCAAGCTCAAGGTCACATCCAAGCAATGGCGCAAGAACACGCTGATTTGTTGATCTACGGATCTCCTTCAGAAGATGCTCGTAAAGTTGCAGGTTTCTTCGACGTTCTTTCAACTCTAACAACAACTGAGCCTACCTCTAAACAAATGGTTTCTGCGGGTGGATCTCAATCAGACAACACTTCAATCCTTTTTGTTGATTGGGGACCTAACACAGTTTTCGGAGTTTACCCTGCGGGAACAACTGCTGGTTTGAAGCGTGAAGATAATGGAAAAGTTCAAATCATCGGAACAACTGAAACTTCTGTAACAGGAACTTTCTGGGGTTGGGAAGAACAATTCATGATCGACCACGGTCTAGTTGTTAAAGATTATCGCGCAACAGCTCGTGTATGTAACATCGACATTTCTGACTTAAAAGCTGGTGGAACTTCTGCTGCTGATTTGTTGAAGTTGATGACTCGCGCTCACTACCGCATCCCTGCGGCTGTAAGAACTAAGTCAGGTTATGTTTACATGAACTCAACTATCGCTTCATTCTTGCATGAGCAGCTCTTGATAAAGTTGGTGCTGGTGGTGGTTTGACTTTCCAAATTACCAAGGTGAGCAAGTGATGTGTTCTTAGGTCGTCAAGTTATTGTAACAGACGCTCTATTGAACACTGAAGCTACTGTAGCTTAAGGAATTATAGGGGTGTAAAAACCCCTTATTGATTTTTGTTTTTAATTATTTAAAAATAGGAGTTTTACTATGTTATTAGACTGGGAAGATCAAGTTTGTCGAACACAGGCATTTGCTGCAACTGCGGTTTCAGCAAATTCAATCGACACAAACGTAGCTGCTTCCGATATGTTTATTGGAAGACGCATGGCTGGGTTGTTTATCCCAACAGTTGCAGCAGGCGCGGGTTCTACTCACGTCCTAGCGGTAATTGAAGCTGATGACTCTGCACTAACTTCGAACGTAACAGTTCTTGGTTCAGTGACAGTTTTAGCAGCAGCATTAACCGTTGGATCAATTACCGAAATCCCTGTACCTCAAGGTGTTAAAGCCCGAAGATATATTGGAATTCGAGACACCATTTCAGGCGGTACCACTACTGTAACGGCAGATGCTTGGATCGTTCCACAAGACGAAATCAACAAGTACAAGTCGTTCCCTAAAGTTGTTCACGCCGATAATAACTAATCGGAGGATTGAATGTCTATTCCTAAACCTAAAGGTGAAGCGGTGGAAGCCGCTTCTGAGGTTGCTGTTGAAGCACCTAAAAAATCAAAACTGATTGCTGTTGAAGCGATCGAAAAAGGCTTTTTACGATAACTCTCGTAAAAATCCTGGTGATAAGTTTAATATCAAGTCTGAGAAGGAATTCTCAAAAAACTGGATGATCAAACTTTAAATCGGAGGAGAAGTGTATTCTAAGGTTGATATATTTAACTTAGCTTTAGGTGCGCTTCTTCTAAACAAGCAAATTGCCGACGTAGATGAGTCTACAAAAGAAGCCAAAGTATTACGACAATTCTATCCAATCGCTTTGGCTCAAACACTTCAAGACTTAGATCTTGATGCCACATCAGAACGAACCGCTCTAGAATTAATCGAAGCAGATCCAAATGACGAATGGCTTTATGCCTATAAGTATCCATCAAAATGTTTATTTTTTCGCAGAATAGTTTCTGGTTTTAGAAAAGATAATCGATCAACAAGCATTCCGCGCACACGAGGAACTCTAAACGGTGTGAGCGTGATCTACACAAATGAAGTTGATGCAGTAGGTGAGTACATTCGATCCGATATAAACTTGAACTCGCTTAATGCAAGTGCGGGTTTAGCTTTGGGATACCGACTGGGTTTTCTTTCTTCAAGTTTGATTGTAGGTAAAGGTGCTTTGAATATTCGCAAGAGTATCCAAGAAACTTATACTTTTTACAAAATGGAAGCTCAAGAAGTTGATCGACTTGAAGGCGACACATTTGAAGATTTGGCTGTCGACTCGGAGTTTGTACAAGCAAGGACGGAATAATGGCTTATGCAATACAATCCGCTTTTGGAGCTGGTGAATTAACACCAGAACTTCAAGAAAGAACAACCCTCGAAAAAGTATAAAACAGGTTTAAAGACTCTCAGAAATGCAGTAGTCACCAAAGTCGGATCAATCAAATCCCGACCTGGAACTATTTTTTCAATCAATCAACAAAACGTGGCAGTCCCATCAGAGCAAGAACTATTACGTTTGATAACACTACTGACAAAGGTACAAGTCTAACTGGGTGGCACAGCTACACTACGAATTTAGCAGTAACACTTACAACAACAGGTACTCTACCTCCTGAATTGTCTGTCGGTATAACTTATTACATAATTGAAGATCCAAGTGATCCAGCAAGTTTTAAATTAGCAAGCACAATATATAATTCCAATACAAATTTTCCAATTAATCTTTCGGGTAATGGATCAGGTACTATTACAATTACACCAGCAGATCTTTCTGCTAAAAAAGTGTGTTGTATTTTCATCCTCCGTACACAAATTATGTAATCGAATTTGGACCATTGTATGTTCGAATCCACGACGTGATAGCAGGGACTATGCAGATGGTGCTCATCTATTTGATGAAGACGATTTGCCGTATATCCAGTTTGCTCATAGTGGTGATTTTTTTATATGTCTCTTCTAGTAACCCAACTTTATCGGCGGGTTCAAATCAAGCTATTAGAATTGTTTTACCTGATCTTGTAAGTGGAGACCCAGATTTAGCCACACGAGTTTTATACATTTCATCTTTGGTACCTTATAGACCTTCAACACCGTTTAGTTCAAACACTTCATTGACGGCTGTTGGAGCACCTGCTGGTTACGATGTTGAATACGTTACTTGTCTAAAAATAGGTAATGAAGTTTTACTTAAAGGTAACAAAGTATCGGGTAAAATTTCTGTAGCGGCTGCTCAATCAAATACTATCACAGGTACTTATGATTTATTTAGTTATCAAACAGATCAGGCCATTGAGATGTTAGTATTCCGTAGACCTAAAGATGGTCAAGGTTACGGCTTCATTGGTTCTACTGACACTTATTCAGATGCCGCTGCACCACCATACACAACTCGAACTTTTACATTTAGAGATTTTGGTCAAACTGCTGACTACACAAATCTACCACCAACTTACCAATATGACTTTGCCATAGATAGCGGAAGTCTTATACAACCAGGCTTTGATTTAAATCCTGCCGCTATTGGTATTTATCAGCAGCGATTTATCATGTCTGGATCTCTTGATAAAAACAAAGAAGCTACATTTGCTTCACGTCCAGGATTCCCTTTAAATTTCTTGCGTGATTATCCTATCGACGATGACTCAGCTTTAGCGATGAAGGCTGGAACGAATGGAACTGGCCGAGTTCTAAGATATGCCGACCTTGGCGGTCTGGCTGCGTTTACGACTCAAGGTATATTTATGACGCCGATTGGACCTTTAACTCCAGAAACGGCCGTAATGCTGCGTCGTGCCAATTATGTAATTGACGATATTGTTCCACCGCTTGAGATCCCGGGATCTATTATTTTTGTCGATAAGTCCACAAACTCCGTAGTGGCTTTACAGTACTCAGATGAGCAAGCCTCATTCCAAGGTTCTGAGATTTCAATTTATTCAAATCATTTATTTTTAGATAATCGAATAGTTTCATGGGCGTTCCAAGATGGGGTTACTCCTCTAGTTTGGTGTGTGATGGAAGATGGGACACTTGTACTTTTAACCTACCAAAATGAGCAGCTTGTAAGAGCGTGGTCACGAGGAGATACAGATGGGTTATTTGAAAGTGTTACTGTTCATAAATCTAATGATGGTGTTTATACACCTTATTTTATTGTTAAACGTGATGACTATCGAGTGATGGAAACTCTCTCTAATCGAGAGCAGTCTGATATCAAAGATTTCATTTGCATGGATTCAACTGTGACTTTTAAAGAAGTTCTTGAAGCTACATTTACCGTTACACCTGTTGTTCCTGGTGATTACGAAGGTATTTTAATAATTACAGCGTCAAGTGCTGTTTTTCTCAAACTCAGCAGGTTCAGGTAACGTAGGAACTATTTTTAGATGGTTTCACGAAGATGGACATTCAATTGATTTAGAGGTGACAACATACACTTCAACGACTGTTGTAAGAGTTCAACCTAACACTGAATTTCCTCATTCACCAACAGATTTAAGTTTTACAGAATTATATAAAACAACAGAAGGGGTGACGGGATTAGATCATTTAGAAGGTAAAAGCGTAAGTGTTTTACTAGATGGATTTGTTGAAGCATCACCTTATAATTTTAAAGATAACCATACAACTTATGTTGTTTCTAGCGGCGGTATTACTTTAGAAAAACGTGCAGCAATAGTTCATGTTGGTTTACCTTACGCTGTTGATATTGAAACCCTAGACGTTGAGACAGTCGAGCAAAAAAGCCTACCTTGCTTGAGTCAATTATTTGTAACAAGGTCGAAGTAAAGGTTTCATAAATCTCGTGGCTTTTGGGTTGGTCAAAATTTTCCAGACGATGATTCAAACGATGGTATGGAAGACTCTGAATCCGAAACTCAAGAAGAAGGTGACGTAAGTCTTGCAACAAAAGCCCTAGCTCCTTATACTAAGAGAGAGGAAGTGATAATTGAAGGCAGTTGGGAATCTAAAGGTCGCATAGCGATCCGACAGATTGACCCTTTACCACTTGAAATAAGTTCAATTATCCCTGACATTGATGTTCAATACAAAACAGGAGGGTAATCATGGCAGTTCCGTTAATAGTTTATGGCGCAATGGCTGGATTACAACTTTTGTCCGGTGTTCAACAAGCTAACAATATCCAAAGACAAGCAGAATTGCAAAAAAATCTTGATGAGTTCAATGTTGAGCAAGCCGAACTTGATTCATTCAACGCTGAAGCCGATGGTTATACTCAGATGGCTCGATATGGTAGTGTGATCAATGCTGTCGAATCGACTCAAAGAAATACTTATTACGCAAACGATGTTAATCCAAATTTTGGAACTGCTGCTGATCTTCAAGCTGATTCTAAACTTACTGGTCAGTTAAATCTTTTAGATATTCAATCTCAAGCTCATCAACGTGCTTTGGGATACAAAAAACAAGCTAACAATATGCGTGGTCAAAGTGGTATGAATTCAATTGCGGCAAGTTTTCAAGCCGAGTCTACTAAAAATACTGCGATACTTGGTGCAGCTAATACAGTAGTTACCGGACTTGAAAAGAATGGATATTTTGATGACTCAACGGGGTATAAGAAAAAACCTCAAACTAATGTTGCCGCAAATGAGTCATCAACTTACGGTGGTGACAACGTAACTGCACTTTATGGGTGGTCTCCAGCAACTTATAATTCAAAATACTTTGGTAGATTAGGTGGTAAATAATGCCAGTTCAAGTACCAAAAGCTTAATCGTTTTGAGCCACACAAACCCCATAGTGTAGGTCGATCAGAAGTACAAGCTCCGAATCTTGCAGCTATTGCTCAACCACAGATGAACGCACTGATGGACCTTGGCGAACAGCAAGTTAAATATTTTCAAAAGCAAGAAGACAACGCAATTGATACTGCGGCCAAAGCTGCGGCCAATGAGTACAACATTTATTAAACAATGAATTAAATAAAGCTCGTGTATTTAAAGGCGATCCGACTGCTATCTATTCTCAATTCGATGAATCTAGTAACACAAAGTACGAAGAGATTTTAAATAAGAATCCTAATTTATCCAGTCGTGGAAAACAGTTTGTAGCTCAAGCTTTGCAAGAAACGAAAGATGGATACCAAATGAAACGCGATACCGCATGGTATGGTCAGTATTATGATTACGACAAAAATGTTACTGAGGTTTCTGCTAAAATTAAAAGCCAATAATTTAATGAGTGTTGCAGGATATATCGATCCTACTAAACCTGAAACTTTTAGACCTATGGATGCTTTGATCAGAGGTATAACTATAGATTACCAAAATCATGGTGAAAAATTCGGACGCTGTGACAAGAGACGAAGCTGGAAATCAAATGTCTACAGATGAAATCAAATTAAAAAATAGGTGAGACGGTAAGTTCAGGACTTGTGGCAACTATTAATAATCTAAACGATTCCGGTCGTCCAGATCTTGCTGATGCGGTTTATACTAAATATTTCGACTATATTGATGTTACCAAAAAAAGATGATGTCTTAAAATCTATTCGTGAAGAAGAACGTACTTTAAAAGCTTTAAATATAGTTCCTAAAGTACAAGGTAAAAGTGACGAACAAGTTACCGCTCTTTTAAGTAAAGAATTTAAAGACGACCCCAAAGGTAGACAAAAAGCTGAAGAAGCGATTGACGCCGAATCTCGTCGTAGAAAAAATAGAAGAGATAGAATCTCTGACCAGTCTTATAACTCTGCATTTAATATTGTATCAGCAAGAATGCAAAGTGATGAACCATTCTCAAATGTTTTGAAATGGAACAAGCGATTAAGAAAACAAACTTAAAAACCATTACTAAACCATGCTCAGAAAAAAGCACTTCAAGAAATGGTCGATAAACCTGGGAAGTCCGATATGGACGTATACCAAAAGAATTTAGGATTTGTTGGTAGCATGGGATACGTCAACATGAACGAAAGTCAGTTGATGGAAAACCTTCAAGGTTTAAATGAGAAGCATAGAAACTTTTTTCGTCGGTCAATGGACAAAACAAAGAACTGAAACTGAGTCTGCTGTTCGTGCTAGAGTAAACTCTAGTTGGGAAATTTTAAAAGATAAATTGATAAATACAAAAGTTTTACCTACGGCTGATGGTAAACTTACTCAACGTGGTAAAGATGAACTAGCTCGAATACAGACTAAATTTTATTTATCATCTAATAATTTCAACAAAGAAACTTCTGCTGTTGAAATGGAAAAACTTAGACTACAAGTTTACGATGAAGAGTTAAAAACAAAGATGCTAAGAAACCTGAGTGGCAGAAAAGATAGGTGAGTGGTGGGATAATTTTAGAGGTAACAAAAAGACCGATGAAGATAGAGCACCTTATGATCTTGCACCTAACTCACCACTTAATCCAAACACTTCTAGGCAAGTTCCTAAGTCTACACCTGCTCCTATTACCGATAAGAAGACGGGAGCCGTTACTCCATCTACAGGTGCTCCATTGACCAAGGCAGAAATGCAAGCAGGTCAAGCGGCATTTTGTAAAGAAAAAAGGTAGACCAATCAAAGATTTAAATGAATTAAAAGCGTATATCAATGCTAAGAAAGGCGTTAAGTAATGGACGACACAACCACCACACCATTATTGCAAGAAGCTACATTCACGCCTGAATTTGCCGCTGATAATATTATCGGTGCCAAGGCTTTAGGAATTACACCAGACGGTTATGGCGACGATAAATCTAGACTTCAACCAATAGTCGAAGCTTCTAAGATCCCTCCTTACCTGGCTCCTAATTTGGCAGACGCAATAGACTCTCGAAGTATTGCATCAGTCATAAAACCTGATATTGAAAAGTTTAATTACGCCGAAAGGCAGATGGGTTATTTCTCAGACACTATTTAAAAAGGGTGATATCAGTAGAAGACGAAATGAAGTTGCTGTTGATATCATACTCAACGGTGAGACTGAGGAAAAGAATTTTAACCCTGTTAATCTAGAGACTCAGTTAAAAGATATCGAAGAGTCACAAGCAAAATACAATTTAAGTTTTGCAGAAACTATCCCTTCAGAGGTAGCCAATGTAGCTACTGATCAATATCGTACACTTCGAGATGAGTGGAAGACTGTGGCCGCTATTGGAGCCGTAGGTGCCACTGTTGGTGGAGGTTTAGGTTTTCTAGGTGGTGGACCTGTTGGTGCAGGTGGTGGCGCTGTAGGCGGTTTAATAGCCAGTCTAAGGTATGGACCTAAAGCTGCATTTTTTAAAGACTCTGTTTCTCAAACTGCTGGAGAAGTATTCTCTGAACTTACATCACAAGTAGATGAAACTACAGGTAAAGCTAAGTTAACTCGAGAACAAGCAATACCTTTTGCAATGGGTGCAGGTGTTTTAATCGGAGCTATCGATGTAGTTGGTGCCGATGCTGTTGTTAAACGTGTTCCATTTTTGAAAAAGTTTCTAAGCCCTAAAGAGTTTGCTAAAAACATTTTAAGTCCTGAGAACAAAGTTATCAGAGAAGGTATTCAGCAACTCGGTAACAGTTCATTTATAAAAGATATTCTAAAAGGTGCGGCTACAGAAGGCGGTACCGAAGCACTTCAAACTTACGTTCAGAAAGCTATTGAGAACGTAGCACTAGATGAAGGTAGCGGAGCTAGTGCTTTAGGTAATGGTATTTGGAATACGCTAACCGATCTTAATGCACTTATCGAAGCGGGTAAATCTGCTGCTATTGGTGGCGTAGCGGGCGGCGGATTTGTTGCTGTTGGTAAAGCTTTACCTACTCCTAAAACTAAAGGTTCAATTGAGAATCCGGCAATCGTAGATAATGTAACCCTACCCCCACAAGATGCTCAACCTGCATTAGCAGATACTTTAGGTTTAAATAATAATTTACCAAAGTCTGTAACTGAACAAAGTTTTAAAGCTTACCAAGTTGCAATGTTTGTAGCCGAGCAAGCTGTTCTTAGTGATAAGACTAAATTCAAGGAACTAACTCCTGAAGAACACGATAAATTAAAAGCTCGTCAAGCTGAAATGGCTGGAGTTTCTAGTGTTTATGCTGACCCTGAAGCATTAATGGAATTTGCTAACAATGAAGAAAAAGCCAAAGCTGTTCAAGATGCTATGGACAATAGTGGATCTTTAGAGTCTGGACAAAATGTACCTGTGAGATTTGATACTGAAAAAGCTATCAATCTTCAAATGAAATACCCTGAGTTTTCACAAATTCTAAAGGACTCTCCTGAAGGAATTAGTGTCAACCAATATAGAAAAATTATTGAACAAAGACGCCAAGCGGGTAATGAGATATTGCAGAGGAATCAGGATAGTACACAAGCTCAAATTCAAGAAAACACAACATCACCAAATGATCCTCGTTTAGCTAATTCAGAAAGTCTTACTAACGAAGACACGATGAGAGAAGTAGCTAGAAATAAAGCAGGATATGAAATACTTAAGAATCATTTTGAAGAACAGATATTTGCAGCAGATGACGCAATAAAAGCAGAAGGCGGTAAAGAGACTGCATCAACCCGAGCTTTAATTAAAAGAGTTGATGCCTCCAATGCATTGGCGACACTTGAAAAAATTAAAGACTCTTTACCTGAATCAAACGCTGAAGTCGATGCAATATCCCAAGCCGAAGAAATCTTAACTAGACAAGAGATCTCTCCAAGAGAGTTAACTCCAGGTGAACAAACACTTGTTGATGCTCGTGGTGATTTATATTTAAAAGATATTAAAAATAAAAAAGTTATCAGACTCTCAGCTTGCTGATTTGGTAGTCACTCGTGAACGCGCTCAATTTGTACTTGATGAAGTACAGGGTGAGATCGATGACATCAAAGGTTCTAATGACATTGAAATCGCTGCACAAGCTCGTACGCCTCAAGAGTTAGAAGCTGCTGTCAGAGAAGCAAAACCTGGTAAAGCTAAATCAAAGACGGTCGAACCGTTGAGTTTATCCCTAGTGTTCAATCCAATGGTGTCCCGGTAGTAACCGCTATGATCGATGGTAAACTTGCAGGTAGCGTGAGAATGCACCTAGAGCGCCAACACGGTGAGAATGTTACGACCCCTGCAATGACTCAGGTTGAAAAAGAATTTCGTCGTAAAGGCGTTGCTACAGCGATGTATGAATACATCCGTGAGAACGTAGTTCGACTAGAGCATTCAAATATTCAACTTCCTGATGGAAAAGCATTTGCTCAAGGGTCTCGTAAAAAAAGGGTACAGGATGTATTTAAGTTCCTGATACTGAAAAACTAGACGCATATTAAAAAGGTGCGTTTGTCAGATTTGCAACCAACTCTACCAACATACAATGACGGTCGCTTGCGTGACTCAGATATTAACACCGAACAACGGTATTTAAATCAGTCCATTTTCACTAAACCTATTGAAGGTGTTTTATCTCAATCTGAGGTTGATAAATTAAACAACGACGTAAAGATGGCAAGACTTGAGAACGTTGAGCGCATTGATGAGTCACTTGAAAAAGAATGGACTGATGTAACTGACTTTGTAGTTAACATTGCCGAAGCTGCGGATCGAGAGACTCGTGCTCAAGATATCGAAAACGATCCAAACATTGAAATAGTTGAGAACTTTTTAAACGATCGCATTATTGGAATACCAGATGAGACCATGCTTGCTAGAAAAGCTAATGGTAAACCAATGATCCAAATTGATCCAGCTACCTTAACTGAAGAACTTAGAAAAAGTATGCCGACGATCCTGTACTTAAAAAGCGTAAGTTGTTTGGTAAAGGTGGAATGTCACTTCAACAAGCAGCGACTTATTTTGATATCACAAATCCTGAACAACTTTTAAAAGTATTATCTGAAACCCCTAATAGAGAGCAAGCAGTTAAGAATGCTCTTAAACTTAGAGAAGCTGGCATCAGAGAAAACGTAGAAAGTGCGACCCCTTTAGATGAAGCAAGTCGTATGAAGTATTATGACAATACCGCTAAACTTCATTTAGAAGAATTGAAAACTTTAAAAGATAAATCTTGGTCTACAGTTAAAAAGCGCAATTAAACGTATTGCTCTACCTCTACCTAATATTCAGGAGATTGCAACTCGTGCAAGAGAGGCAGTTAATACAACACCTGTTAAACCTTTTAAATGCCAAACGATATGTTATTGGAGAAGCTAAAGCTCAGAAGAAAGCTGTCAATGATGTACTTAAAGGTGCATTTGAATCAGCGTTTGCAAATAAACAATCTGCACTTTTAAACAACGTATTAGCTAAAGAGTCGCAGCGTATGATCGAAAAAAAATCAACATCGCTAATAAACGCCTTGTCGATATCATGTCGTCCGTCACTCAAGGTCAACTTGAAGAAGCTGGTCCAGATTACGTTAAAGCTCACAATTATATTTTAGATACTTTCCATTTTGATCCAAACCGTAAAGGTTCATCGATTGAAGATGACTACCAAAGGTTCTCTGATCGAATGATGAAAGAAGGTAAAGGGGATTTTAAAATCCCTCAAGGTCTTGCTGAACAGTTGTCAGGTAAAGTAGATGCAAGAAGTTTAAATGCTGAAGAGTATTTATTTTTAGTAGACAAACTTGCTAAAATAGTTCATCAAGCTCGATTTAAAAATGCGTTAACCAAGCAATATAAAGCCTTGGTAAATGCTTCACACGTTGAACAGATGCAAGAAATTGCTGAATTGATAGCTTCTAAACATCCAGTATTACGACACTAATAAATCAATTTTAGATTTACCTCCGGTTAGTAAAGCTGAAGAATTAATGGCTTGGGCGTCTCGTGGTCGATCTACGTTTGACAATATGCTATCGATCACTACTTACATGGATCAAGGTAATGGTGATGGATTTTTGGACTCGTTTAATTTACGATGCTATTAAAGGTATTGGTCAATTCGACGATGGTGTAAATGGTGAAAAAGCTGCTGTTAAGTGGCGAGCAGATCTTCAAACTAGATACGTTGCCGCAATGCAAAAAATACGGAATGTCCAAGTTTAGAAACATGGGCAATCGCAATTTGGATATTGAAGAGTTTAGAACTAATCGACTTTTAAAATATGGTAGACTTACCAAAGCTGAACTTTTCACACTAGCTACTCACATGGGTAATGCTGAAAATAAATTTAGACTTTTAAATTATCAGACTGATCACTCAACTATAATGCGAGTGCTTGAAAAATACTTAACCACTGAAGATATGGATTTCATCCAAGAAAACATTTGGGATGAGTACGAAAATAATATTAAACCTAGATTAGCTGCTAAAGAAATATCTGGTGGTAATCCTGAACCAGAATGGACTGTAGCAGAACCTTTTACATTCAAAGGTAAAGAGTATCGCGGTGGACACATGCCGCTTAAGTACGAGACCAAAGGTGATGGTCGAGCAGCTACCGCAGGTGTCCAAGAAATTGTAGATTCTCAAACTGGTAAGAAAAAAACTAGGTGTTAAAGATGTTCAACCACTTCATGGTTTGGTACGCTCACCTCATACCGAAGAACGTACTGGATCTAACTGGTTAGTAAGTCTAGATCCTTTGACAATTCAGCAAGGTTTTGAGGATGTCATATACGATGTCTCTATGCGAGACCCTGTTAAAAATACTTTAGCTATTTTATCAGATAAAAAAATAGCTAAAGAAATTCAAAATATTTTAGGTATTAGAAAATACAATCAACTTGCTGAAATGGTTGCAGAAGCCACAAGATCTTATAACTCTTACGAGATTGATTTATTTAGAGATCAAGCATCGTTTGTTTAAAAACGGAGCAGATGCTATTCAGCAAGGTCACGCCGTTGCTGCTATTGCATTCTCACTGCCTTCTTTATTTATCCAAGCAGCATCGATGAGATATGTATTAAGTGAGATGGGTCTTGCTTCAGGACTAAAGTATATTGGTCAGTCTGGACTTAGCTGGTTTACACCATACGTTGGTGGACGTTGGTCTGATATGGTAGATTTTACAAATGAAATCGATCCAAATATATTAGCCTTTCAAGAAGGTTTAGAAACTAAGAATTCAAATTTAATTAGAAAACTTTCACCTAAAGATCGTAGTTTTAAGTCTGCCGATGCAGTTAGTAACTTCACCTACAATAAACTAAAAGACCTACAAGAAGGTATGACTGATGTTTGGATGGAAGGTGTAATGGGTCAAGCTGATATAATGATGAAACGTATTACATCATTTGCAGTTTACAAACAGTACATGGATGGAAATGCACCTAATCAAGATTTAAAGCGTTTTTATAAAATGTCTGACTCCCAAAAAGATGCCGCAGCTAAAGCTTATGCAGCTAGATTAAACTTCTAAAAGCTTTAACTTCAGGCTCAATGATTGATCGAGCAGCTTTACAAAAGACAATGCCTGGAATGTTATTTTCTAAATATTGGAACGATGGTCGAAACGCTATCAATCACAATATCCAGCAAGTCGATAATCTTAGAAACGATATGCGTAAAGCAGTCAAAGCTGCCAAAGCCGGTGACTTTGAAACATTCGATAAGCATTTGCACTGATAGCGGTGAGAGAATAATGCGTACATTTTTCTTAGCAACTATCGGTCTAGGTTTTACCAATATGGTAAAAGGTATCCGTTGGGGTGACGAGGAAGAAGAGTCAATATTCCTACCTAAAGATGGCGAGGGTATTATTGGATACTTAGGTCGAATGGCCTACTCGTATTTCAACGAGATGTTCCTTCAAAATATACCTGTAGCTCGTCAAGCTGGCTTTGCATTAGAGCGATATGCTAAGAGTGGTAAACTTCCAGAAGTAACCGGACCGATTGAAGCTGGTATTAAAGCATTTGCTACTAGCGCCAAAGTCATAGGTCATGATTACGCTTATAATTTAGCTCAAGGTTTAACTTTATCTGATATCATGGATGGAATGAGCGAACAGGATTTTAAAGGACTAGGATTAACAGGTTCTATTTTAATGGGTGGTTTACCAGTTCGAGGTGTTCAAGATGTTTATGGTCTTTTTTCTGATCCAGATAAACTTGAACAAATTCAAGGTGCTGGTGTTATTGCCGGACTTTTTGCTTCTTTATTTGGTGTCGCTGCTGATTTTGTAGACGCCAACGACAAAGACAAAGGTAAGAGTGAGGAAGAATTATGGCAAGAAATCTTAGACGAAGAAAAAGCTAAACGAGAAGGTAAAGACTCGTCAGGTCTTCAAAGTGTAGTTGATGAAACTAAAGCTCTTATCGCTCAAGCAACTACTGTTAATAAAGAAGACTTAACCGATGAAGAATACACGATTATTAAATACGCAGAGTCAAATAATAAATGGAACGCTAGACCTAAGAAACTCGTAAAAGATGAAGAGATTGGCAAGATGGTTTGGGAAGGTGAGTACGCTTCCTCTGCATTTGGATACTATCAATTTACAGAAGACACTTGGGATTATATTGTTGAGAATGCACCAAAAAGTTTAGGTTTAACGGCTGGTGGACTTTATAAAAGCGGTAGCAAGTCTCAGCAAGAAAAAGCAGCTAAGTGGTGGTTTAAAGATATCATTTCTAAATTTAAAGAAGCCGACCCACCAATAGCTGTAACTTTTGAAAACATCTACGGCGCTCATCATTTTGGTGTTGGTGGCTGGAAGAAAGTCATGGCTGCTAAAAACACAGCTACTATTAAATCTGTATTAGGTAGTAATGTCCTTGGGTCCAATGAGCAAATAGGTCGTCGAGGTTACAAGACCATTAAAGATTTAAAAGAATACGTTAGTGATCAACTCGATATAGCCAAAGGTAAAGTCCCTGGCGGCGATTTGGCAGATAACTAATTGACAATTTATTACAATAAATAAAGGATTTAAACATGAGTATTTCAACTTATCAACCCAGAGCAGATTATATTGGTACAGGAGTCTTAGACACCTATTCGTTTGACTTCACTATTACCGATAAGTCTCAGCTTTTGATTGTTAAAATAGACGATACAGGTGCTTTGGTTTGGGCGGTTGATGGTGAAGATTTAACTTATCTTAGCTCAGTTACTTTTAACGATGACGGTGGTGGACAAGTAGTTCTAGCCGTTGATCTTCCAGTTGATTACAAACTTGCAATTATTTTAAATGCCAATGAGCCAACTCAACCACAACAATTTGCCAGACGTTCATCTTGGACTCTTCAACAATTCGAAGATGCATTTGATTATCTTTGTCTACAACTTCAAGCGGTAGCTTACTTAGCTAAACGCGCACCTGTACTTGGTAAATTCGTAACTGCCAATCAAGCTGATGCTTTTAACATGGACATTGAGTTGGTGGCAGATTCTGTAATTGCTATTAACTCTACAGGTGACGGATTCGAAGCGGTGGCTAGATCAGCGTTCGTAGGTGACACAGGACCTACCGGACCAGCGGGACCAACTGGAGCTACTGGCGCAACAGGAGCCACGGGAGCAACAGGGGCCACGGGAGCAACAGGTGCAGCAGGTTCTAATGGTTTAGGATTTTTAAGAGCTGGTGAAGAGACGATAGCTAATGCAGCGGCTTCTCATACTGTGGTGTTTTCTTCACCTACAGCAGACGCTACATATTTACCAAATTGGAATATATTAAATGACTCTGACCTTAGTCCAATTTTTATACAAGGTTACATAAGTTCAAGAACAATAACTGGGTTTACGGTTGTATTTAATACACCGACTGACACAGGAAACTACAGGATGGTATATGATGCTAAACAAGCAATTTAAGTTTTTAATATTATCAGTTTTATTTACATTAAACGTCTTAGGAGCTGGAACCTATATCAAAGGACCAGCTTTAATCGAAGGGTTTACAACCATAACTAGTGCCGCTGGAACGACTACTTTAACAGTAGCTAGTGAGACTAAACAAATTGTAACAGGTGCAACAACCCAAACAATTGTCATGCCAGATGCTACGACTTTACCTTTAGGTCGTAAGTTTTTAATCATTAATAAGTCTAGTGGTAATGTAACCGTTAATGATGGATCAGGTGGTTTGTTAGTTACTGTAGCTGGTGGCACTCAAGCTGAGGTTCACTTAAGAGCAGGTGGTTCATTAGCTGGGACATGGGATGTACTGGAAAGCTCTGCTGGTGGCGGTGGAGGAACTTGGGGATCTATAACTGGGTTCTTAAGTGATCAGACTGATCTACAGTCTGCACTTGACGCTAAAGCCGATGAGAATAACCCAGGGTTTGCAGGGACCATTGGAACGACAATAACAGCTTCTAGGTTATTGGTTACCGATGGATCAAGTAACTTGGCTGCTAGTGCTACGACTGCGACAGAGGCAGGTTATTTATCAGGTGTAACAGGTGGGATTCAAACTCAGCTAGACGCAAAAACAATTACGATCAACACTGACAACCAAAGGTGACTTATACGTCGCTACAGCCTCAGCAACGACAGCTAGACAAGGCGTTGGAACGAATGGGCAGACATTAATAGCAGACTCAACAAAGACCAATGGTATTCGTTACAAGACGCCTCTGGTTGATAACTATATTAAAAATGGTGATGCAGAGAGTGTCACTCCAATAGTTACCTATGCAGATGCAGCAGGGACACGACCTGTCGACGGAACTGGTGGTTCTCCAAGTGTCACAACTTCAATAAGCTCTACGGCTCCATTAGCTGATACGAATAGCTTCTTGTTAACCAAAGATGCAGTTAACAGACAAGGTCAAGGATGGTCTATCCCATTCACTATTCCAAACTCGATGAAAGCAAAAGTTGCTCAAATTGAATTAGACTATATTGTGAACTCTGGGACATTTGCAGCGGGTTCATCATCAAGCGATGGGGATTTGATCGTTTATATTTATGACGTCACCAACTCTACATTAATTGAACCTTCTAGTATTAAATTCTTATCAAGCTCAACGGCAACATCTGATAGAATTGTTACTAACTTCCAAACAAGTGCGACAGGTACAAGCTATAGGTTAATCCTTCACGTCTCTAGTACAAGTGCAAGTGCTTGGGAATTAAAAGCGGATAACTTTCAAGTAAAACCTAGCACTTACGTTTATGGAACTCCGATTACAGATAACGTTCCTTACACACCTTCAAACTCCCAAGGGTTTGGAACTCTTGCAAGTGTTGATTTACGATGGTCAAGAAAAGGCGATACTCTTTCAATAGAAGGCGGTTTTTACTTCTGGTACAGTAACGGGCTCAATAGCTCAACTTGGTTTACCTAACGGTCTTACAATAGGTGGCACAACTGGAAAGCGTTATCATGTTGGCGAACTAATTCGTGCTGGCGGAACTCGTGTCACTGTATTTGCAATTCAAGGAAACAATTATTTAACATTTGGTGGCGGCGCAAGCTCTCAAGGCGATGTTATTGGTTCAAGTTTAGTTGGAAGTACTGAGGTTTTATTAATTTCGGCGTCTGAAATCCCAATCACAGGCTGGAGTTCAAGCAGTCAGGTGAGTGATGGGTATGATGGTCGGTTGATTTCGGCTCGTGTATTTAGAAACACAAATCAAACAATTAATACAACAGCAACGGATGTAGTGTTTGACTCGGTAGGAGCTGATGAAACGGCTTCCTATAACGTTTCAAATGGTGAATACACTATTCCATCGGCTGGCTGGTATGAGTTTACTTCAAACGTTAGATTAGACACTTCAGCGTCAGCGGCAAATCAATTTGTGTTTGAGTATGTAATCAATGGTTCAGGTGTAATTGTTGGCGCACCGACTGATTTAATAGCGTCCAAGTCTTATTACTTCAATCCGCAATACCAATCGAAATTTAATTCTGGCGATAAAGTAAAGTTAAGAATCACTTCAGCTACAAACTCTGCAACTTTAATTGCAGGTCAGAATGGCTGGTTTATTAAAAACTCCAATCCCCAACAACAATCTCTGCGACTGAGAGAGTTTCAGCTATCTTGTCACTTCCAAGTGGACAGGCATTAGGAAGTGCCACAGTAGACACTGTCATATACACATCTAAAGAAGAAGACACGCATGGAAATTACAACTCAAGTACAGGCGAATATAGAATTCAATATGGTGGTCGCTATGATTTCACAATGCTTGCGACGTGTTCCACTAGAAGTTCAGCTGTATTCGACTTAACAGGATACATATATGTTAATGGAGTTGAGAGAGCTTCTTTAAATAATTATTCAGGAGTAAACACTGTACTTCACATATTCCCAATCAATTTAACTACGTCTTTAGTGCTAAGCGCAGGCGACATTGTAACCTTTAGAGCTAGGGCCGGATATTCTGGAGAGTCTCTGGTTGCCAACGCGGCAAAAACAGAGTTTCGATTTTGAAGGCTAAATAAAGGGGGTCGTATGAAATGGATTTTAATATTAGCAATACTAGGTCTAAGCAGGATGCTCAAGCTTATCAATGAACAAAAAGCAGCGGAAGACCAAACTGAATTTGCATTCATGGACTTATTAAAACCTAAATCTGTATAACTGATAAACTTGATAGGAGGGGTGTAACGTGGCGGAACTGATAGCATTGTTTACAACAGCGAAAGCGTTAGGATTTGATATGGCAATTATCTCGTCGATGATGGTTATAGCGTTCATGCTTTTAATATTTTCAACAGTCGTTATTTGGAAGCTTGTAAACCCCTTTAAAGGGATGATGAGTGAGTTAACTATATCTGTGAAGAGTCTGACTGAAACGTTAACCGAACACATTAAAAAAGTTGACGCTCGCATGAGCAATGGAGACAATAGGTTTCTAGCGATCGAACATGAAATTAAATTGATCAAAGAGAAATTAAACTTAGGAGGATAACGTGGTTAAAGATTTAGTAAAAAAAGAAGCACTATTAGGTGAGTACGGTAAAGCGGAAGCTTCACTTGATTCAGAATTAAAATTAAAAGTTTCAATCAACGCTCAAGTAGATTTACTTGCTGAAGTTGTAAAAAATGGCCGCTGCAACTAAAACTAAATTTGATGATCAAGCGATCACATGGCTTAAAGGTTTAGTTTCAGCTTACAACAGTCTTCAAGGTTAATTGTGCCAGCTTGGTTCTTAACCTTAATTACTAACATTGGGACTGCACTAATCAAAAGATGCGGTCTCTGAAATCGCCAAACAAGTCGAAGACTCGCGTGAGGCTGCTGAACAGGAGAGACTCAATGGGATTCGTAATGGCATTAATGCCAAAAAGATATACTGAAGCTAAGACTCGCGCTGATCAAATTCGCGCCGCTGTTGATTTGCTTAACAGGAACAGCGTGTAACGAAGGTCCTAAATTTCCCAAAATTGTATCTGTTTGGGAGACTGCCGAAAAAATCCTGAGACTGGCGAGTACCTTTGCGGAGAGTACACACCACATTTCACTCGTATCGAGAAAAAAGTAGATATTACATTCACACCTAAAATCGATCATCCTTTAAAAGAATGCGAAGGTGTATTTGGATTCAAGTTAATTGATATGCCTACAGTCATCCAATGGATCCAAGATACGATTAATTATTATGAAGAAAAACTATCGGAGAAAAAAACGAGACTAATTGAAAAGGCGTACGCCGCTGCAAAAGAAGACGTAAAACTAGACTGGACAGAAGTTAAGGGTAAAGGTTCAAACCCACGTATTGTTGAATGTTACAAAGCGGTCGATGGTCTGGGTAATCCCGAACTACTTGATGACGACGGTACTTCATGGTGCTCATGTTATGTTAATAAAAAGATCCAAGATGCAGGCGGCAGGGGTACTAGAAACGCACTTGCACGGTCTTGGTTACAATGGGGTAATGAATTAAAAAAGCCTGTAGAAGGCTGTATTGTGGTTTTTAAACGCGGTAATTCTAGCTGGCAAGGACACGTTTCGTTTTTTTATTAAAAAAGATGAAAATTATGTCTGGTGTTTAGGCGGTAATCAAAGTAATAATTTAGTTATTAGTAAATATAAAGTTGCCGATGTCCTAGGGTATCGCACGAGTAAAGATTAAAGGGAGAGTTTATGGCAGTAATTCCAAGAGCGGGAGTAGAGGTACCTACACTGTACGGTAAGTCATCAATAGTTACATGGTCACCTCTAGCTACAGGTGACACTGGTGCACCAATCCAAGGCGTAGGTTTATCAGATCGCTCAGTTCAATTCACAGGTACATTCGGCGGAGCTACTGTAGTTCTAGAAGGTTCCAATGACGGTGTTAACTATGTTACACTGACGGATCCAGCGGGTGTTGCTTTGTCATTCACTTCAGCAGGATTAAAACAACTTTTACAAATCACTCGCTACATGAGACCAAGTGTATCAGGCGGCGCAGCAGTAGCTATCAACTGTCATCTATTAGCGGTAGGTAAATAATGTCTAAATTTAAAGATGCTTCAGAAAATATCAAACGACTTCAAGTTATGTTCGCAGGTTTAAATGAACTTGCGGACGCAATGGATAAAGTTGATAGCTTAGAAAGCTACGCTGTAGAACTAGAAGACGAAAAAAGGTAAACTCTTTAATGAGTGTGAAGCTTTAAAAGAAAGCAAAGAAGTTTTAGAAAAAGAATTTGAAGTAGCCAAAGATAATTTGTCTTCAATGCTTGTAGATAGTGAATCAAAGGTTGTTAAAATCCTTGGTGATGCAGAAGCTAAAGCTGCGAAAATAGTTGAAGAGGCTCAAAGTAAATCTAAAGAGATTGATCTTCTGATAGCTGAGAAGCTTAAGAAGTATGAGTATCAAATTGAAGAGTTAGATTTCACAATTAAAGTTAATCAAGATAAAGTAAAAGCAAGCGAACTTAAGTTAAAAGAAGTTAACGAAGCTTTAGAGAAAATTAAAGGCGGCATTTAGTAAATGGTAATGGAAACTTTGATAACATTTGGGATTCAAGGGTCGCTTTATCTTATAGCTAGGGGATTTTATGTTTGAATACGAATTACAAATTAAAGTTAAAATTATTGCACTACCAAGACGCACAGGAGAAATCAATCTTGAGCAAGTCAAAGGCGATCTTGAGCAGGCTATTTTATCATACGTTAATAGCGAAGTAGCAGAAACTCAAGTAATCGAAATTACACAAATAGTTGGTGAGTAATGGCTACGATATCAGCAGACACCAATATAAACGCAGTCTCCTACGCATCTGGTGATACATTAACTATCAATTCAGGAGCGGTGTTAACGATAGACGCACAAAATGCATCTGACGTTACAAAGCTTGCAACACTGCCCGGGACCATTCAGTGCATTACTTCTGGTAAATTAAAATAGTAAATAATTCTACCACGACTCCATTGGTTGTTAAGCTATCTGGAAACAGTAAAGATTTTCAGTTTGAAAAGAACGGCATTTTTGAATGCATAGGTGCCGCGATTGAAATAGGAACCGGTAACGGATCAACACAAACGTTCTCTTTTTCTGCGTCGCCGCTAGACACAATTCCATATCCAAGTTACGTGGAAGTTGAAACAGCATCAGGTAGTGGATTATATCTTACATGGGTAGTTATCCCTACGGCTGGCTATACAGTTACGCAGCTTCAAACTGATTTCGGTGCTCTTGATGACGGACAGGTATTATTCTGGAATGCCTCAACTAGAGAACTTACTTGCGGTGACAACACAAATGGAAAATCAATAGTAAGCGGAGCAAAGGTTAGAATACCAAACATATATTTACATTCTGATTCAAACAATGCCACTCCATCCACCCGTACACTGATAGATACCGCCCCAACTGGACGGTTGTATTGGAGTTGGGTATCATGTTCTAATGCTATTCACTATTCAAATAGCGGACCTGGTGAAGCAGTATTACAACACTGTGGTTTTTTTGCGGACAGTTCTCACATAACAACACTAATAGCAATCTAACTATTGACGGATTGGCTTTATGTCCAGATACAGAGCAAACGGCAACGGCAGTACTATTTAGTATCTCAGGTATTAATGGTGATCTATCAGCTAGAAACATTTCGTCATATACTTCTGGGCTTGTTATTGGAGCCAGCAAAAATATAATATCAGCATGTTTATCGGTAGTGCTTCTTGAAAATCTATGGTTTGCAAGAAAGCCAGGGAGAAGCTCAACAATTGATGAAGTATTAATAGTGACATTTTTATTACCAAAAGTTGGCGATACAGCACAAATAGATAATTTAACAATAGTTGGCGGCAGGCTAGAAATAACCAATGTCAGTAATTTGATTATAACAAACCTGAAGCACTGCGCGGAGCATGGTACTACACAACAGACAGCGCTAGCAGATATCCTTATTGCATTTAGTAATGCTCAAAACGTTAAAATAATAGGTCTTAGCAATGCAGGCGTGACGGCTCCACGAAGTCAACTGTTTTACGCGGATGGGTTGTCAAATAGCGTTCAAATATTCAATGCAAATTATAACGGTAACAATGCCTCACTTGGAATTATAGAGGCTGGAAATGGAACCGCTTTAGAAGTTTACAATTCTACATTTTCAAATTTTAGAACTGGAAGCATCATAGTAAATGCACCGTCAACATCTTTAATGAGTGCAAATAAAGTACTTAATTGTAGACTAAGCTTAGCGTCTGGTTCGGCCACTAATGAAGGCTCAAAAAGTAATGAGTATGACTTGTTACCTTGTACCGGATCAGGTGTATCTACTACAATGGCTGGATCTGTAAGCTATGCTTTTTCAAATCAAGTGGATCTTGGTTTAAGCCCGACAACTGGAAACGTCGTATGCGGGCCATTTGGAGAATATACAGGATTAATATTTTCTGGGGTAACTACGGGTATTCAATATGACCAAGCAGGTGGTATCGAGATACCTACAAATGGTAACGTAATTGAAGTCGAATCAAGCTTTGTAATGCACGGAGTAACTTCGTTTCAAAATGCATCGCCTGGTTTTTCTTACACCGAAGGTGGTGTCCTAAGTTCAAACACTACAACTGCTCCTACAAGTTTATCGTTTGAATTTGTAGTAAAAACGCCTACTGGATCTTACGGTTCATACCAAGCATTAAGTGGAGCCAACCTAAACGCTGCTTTGGCCGCGCTTACTGGCTACGACTCAGATGATGGCTTTTATATGAAAATAAAGATCACGGCGACTACTGACGATTCAACTAGAATCATCAATAAAATCTACATGCCTACAAACATTGACAATACCTATGTGGCCCCCGACGCATCATTAACGATTCGCGGAATTGAAGCTACAGACTACGTTGAGATGAAGCTAGTTAGCGACGACTCAACTTTATTTACATTCACTGGTCCAGGATCTCATACGTTTTCGGCATCTAATTATTTCCAACAAAGCGTTTACTACATCAGATATAATTCAGGCGGTACGCCAATAATGAGAACGCAGGCGACTCCAGTAGAGTTAAATCTTGGTGACAATGGCAATGTTAATTTATTCGCCGGCGCAGAAGTGCAGCTTGCTGAATCAAGCGATGTGACTGCAATTAAAGCAGCAGTTGATTTATATTTAGATGCGGCGATTTCATCGCGAGCAACCAACTTGGGTACTTCACTGGAGACGCTTGATAACCAAGACATCGAGGTGGGATTTAGCTTAAGAGAATCGATGAGACTTATAGCAGCTTCACTTGCAGGTAAATTATCAGGTGCAGGAACTTCTACAATTACCATTCGAGACATTAACGATACCAAAGATAGAATCGTGGCGACTGTTGATTCAAATGGAAACAGGTCTGTAGTAACTAAGGATGTGACTTAATGTTTGCACCTGGGTTTTTGCTAAAACTTATTTCGCACTAGACGCGT
>ENA-OPYU01000184-OPYU01000184.1-human-gut-metagenome-genome-assembly--contig:-NODE-184-length-25399-cov-4.553498_pt1 | contig 25399 bp, 18 predicted proteins | sample MGYA00242637_ERZ504482 | MGnify/ENA primary metagenome ERZ504482 (study PRJEB26092, sample SAMD00036237) | human gut metagenome | host: Homo sapiens | study: EMG produced TPA metagenomics assembly of... | reverse complement strand
AGCGCTCTCCCAGCTGAGCTACGGCCCCCCGTGACGCCGAAATACTATAGGGGAAGTTGGCGCGGCATGCAAGGACATTTTTGGGTCAAACTCTAAATGCCTATTGATATAGGTAAGCGATGGCGGTACCGGTGTGGACTTGGATTGTGGCTGTTGACTTGACGACGTTGCTGATGCCCGTGTCGGCTAACAAGCCCAGGGGGGTGTGATCTAGCTCCCACTCTAGGCCGCGTTCGCTTACCACCGTCCCAGGCGCTATAGCGATGATGGAGAAGGTGCTGCCATCGTGGCCCTCAATGGTCCACGATTCGCCTCCGTGCAGAATGCGGGCAGTGGTCTCATCTTCGGCAATCCAGACAGGGGCATCCTCGTAGCCCGCGAGCAGACCCAGCACGCTCAGTGCCATATCAGGACGGCCGCCCGTGGCGCAGGTCGCAACCACTTCGGCAACCGGCCAGCGACGGCGGACGGAATCGAGCGCCAACGCAAGATCGGTATAGTCCTTGTACGGGTCGTGGCGTTCTACCTCAAAGTCGGTGGCGGCATCGACCAGCGCGCGGCCGGCGTCGCTAACTGTGTCGGCATCTCCCACATATACATCGCAGCCCAGTCCTGCGCCCAGCAGCGCGTCGAGTCCGCGGTCCACGGCGACAATGTGGTCGCACTCCCCTGCTAGCCTACGCAACAGATCCGCGCTCGCCACCACGGGCGAGCCGCAGACCACTAATACCTTGCAACCCACAGCTCTCGCCTATCCCTCAAACGAAAGCACGCGGGCCAGGTCAAGCTCCTCGTAGCTGTCGATAAAGATATCGCAGTTGGCGCGTACGTCGTCGCGCTTCATGCGGCCTTGCGGGTCATAAATACCCACACGCTTAAAGCCTGCGGCGCCAGAGCTCTTAAGGCCAAAGACCGCGTCCTCAAGCACCCATGCGCGCTCAAACTTGTGCCCATGGCGCTCCTCCAGGCGGCGCTGCGCCAGCTCGTACACATCGGGGAACTGCTTGGAGCGTCCTGCTTCACCCGTCGTGGTAATTAACTCCATGTAAGCGTCGAGCCCGGCACCAGCGAGCGCGGACTGCACCAGCTCGGCCGGCGTGGACGTAGCAACGCACATGGCAATACCGGCCTCCTGTGCCTGCTCCAAAAACGCCAGGAGCCCCTCGCGCGGCGGCACCTTGGAGTACCCATCAATCAGAATATTACTCAGCTCGCGGTACAGCTCCTCGCCATTCGCGCCAATGCCCCAGGTGTCGTGGTAGGCCTGGCACTCATCCTCCAGCGACAAATGCTCAAACTGGGCAAAATCGTCGACCGTCACGTCGACACCGTGGCGGTGCAATAATTCGGGCTGGGCATAGGCCCAAACGGGGGTGCTATTAACCAGTGTGCCGTCGCAATCGAAAATAAAAGCAACCTTGGGAGCGGCGGTATGGGACATAAACGAACCTTTCGATGTCAAATGGTAAACAACCTGCTAAAAACGTTTTACCAAACGTCAGGCTAACAATTTTGAAACCCTAATTGGTAAAACTGTCAAGAGTTTTACCACAGCAATTCTGCCAGTGGTATAAACATGTCGCTTACCGATTAAACGCCCCCGCAAATCCGCTTTCGTCCATAAAACTAACGCACAGGTGTTATCGTAGTTTCTGCCGAAAGTTCCACCGAGCACGCGAGGTGGAACGAATCACAGAAACTTCGCCGTCCCTTCGATTCGTGCAGCCTTGGACCTTTCGCATCTAGTCACCAAGGCAACACGCTGCCGCGTCATGATGGGATCAAACGTGAGCGATACAAAGCTAAAGCCAACGGCTAAAAAGCCCGCAACCCGCAAACCGGCTCCGCACGCACCGGAGCTCTCCAAGGACGATGTCTACCTGTTTGGCATTGGTATGTGGGAGCGCAGCTGGGAAAAGATGGGCGCGCATCCCGACACGCAGCAGCGCACGCGCGGCTGGCGCTTTTGCGTTTGGGCGCCCGACGTTAAGAGCGTCCACGTTATCGGTGAATTCAACAATTGGGATGAGCAAGCCAACCCGCTGGTGCCCGTGCATACGAGCGCTATTTGGGAAGGCTTTATTCCTGGCGCCGAGCAGGGCCAGCTCTATAAATATCTCATCGAGACCAACGAGGGCGAGAAGCTCTACAAAGCCGATCCGTATGCCTTTAAGGCCGAGTGCCCTCCGGGTACCGCCAGCGTGCTGTGGACCCTCGACGGCTATAAGTGGAACGACGCCGCGTGGCTCAAGCGCCGCGCCGGCCACAACCACATGTCGCAGCCGCTCAACATCTACGAGGTGCATATTGGCTCGTGGAAGCGCCACGGCGACGCGCCGCAGGGCGAGCCGGACGAGTACGGCAACTACCCCGGCCCCATGGACCCTTTCCCCGCGCAGCGCGGCGAGTTTTACACCTACGACGACCTGTCGGTGGAGCTCGTGGACTACGTGCGCGACATGGGCTACACGCATATCGAGGTCATGCCGCTTATGGAGCATCCCTTCGATGGCTCCTGGGGCTACCAGACGACCGGCTACTACGCCGCCACGTCGCGCTACGGCAACCCGCAGCAGCTCATGCATTTTATCGATGCATGCCACGAGGCCGGCATTGGCGTGATCATGGACTGGGTGCCCGGCGGTTTTTGCGCCGACTCCCACGGCCTTGCCACCTTTAACGGCCACATGTTGTTTGAGCACGAGATTCACCCCAACTGGGGCACGCACAAGTTTGACTTCGCCCGCGGCGAGGTCCGCTCCTTCCTGGTCTCCAACGTGCTGTACTGGCTCGAGAACTTCCACGTGGACGGCATTCGCATGGACGGCGTGTCCAGCATGCTGTACCTCAACTTTGGCATTGACGATCCCAGCCAAAAGAAGTTCAACAAGTACGGTACCGAGGAGGACCTGGACGCCAGCGCGTTTATCCGTCAGGTCAACTGCGCCGTGGAGGCCCACTACCCCGACGTGATGATGATGGCCGAGGAGTCCACCGCGTGGCCGCTCGTGACCTATCCGCCGCAGGACGGCGGCCTGGGCTTCCACTACAAGTGGGACATGGGCTGGATGAACGACACCCTTCACTACATGCAGACCGATTTTCCGTGGCGCCCCGGCAACCACGGGCTGCTCACGTTCTCCATCATGTACGCCTTTACCGAGAACTTCATCTGCCCGCTGAGCCACGACGAGGTCGTGCACGGCAAGTGTTCGTTGATCGGCCGCATGCCGGGCGACTGGTGGCGCCAGTTTGCCGGTCTGCGCACGCTGGCCTTCTACCAAATGACGCACCCCGGAGCCAAGCTCAACTTTATGGGCAACGAGATCGGCCAGTTTATTGAGTGGCGCTACTACGAGTCCATTCAGTGGTTCCTGACCGAGGAGTACGAGACCCACCGTCATCATCAGGCGTTTATTAAGGCGCTCAACCACCTGTACACCGACGAGCCTGCCCTGTACGAGCGCGGCTACACCGACGACGGCTTTACCTGGATCGACGCGGACAACTCCAAGCAGTCCATCGTGAGCTTTGTGCGCCAGGGCGAGGACGTCGACAACGACCTGGTAATCCTGATCAACTTTGACCCGGCGAGCTACGAGAGCTTCCGCGTGGGCGTGCCGCGCGAGGGTGACTGGGAGGTCATCTTTGATTCCGACCGTCCTGAGTTTGGCGGCAGCGGCTATGCCGGCGAGGAGCCCTACACCTGCTCGAGCGAGCCCTATCCCTGGAACGGGCAGATGGACTCCATCGAGATTAAGGTGCCCGGCCTTGCAGGCGTGGTGCTTAAGCGCCGCGGTCCCAGCAGCTATAAGCCGCCTGTAGTCGAGGAGCCCAAGGCTGCGCCCAAAAAGCGTACGTCTTCGGTAAAGCCCAAGACCGCGGCTGCTAAGAAGGCTCCGGCCAAGGCGAAGGCTGCCAAGCCCGCAGCCAAGGCTTCGGCCAAGTCCACCACGGCCTAAAAAGGCAGCCACCAAAAAGGCTGCTCCCAAGGCCAAGGCAGCTGCTGTTAAGGCTCCTGCCAAGAAAGCGTAACAAAGGCGTTACCACTGTAATTACCCGCCCCGCGGGGGCGTAGGATACATGTCATAACCGTTCCGGGAGAAACATCCCCTGGGGGAAAGGAACGTATGAATAAGATCTTCGACAACAAGCAGGAGTTTACCGAGCTCTATCGCGATGCCGTCATGAGCATCAGCGGCAAGAGCGTCGAGGCCGCCAGCGACCTTGACCGCTTTAATGCCCTGGCCAAGCTCGTGGCCGAGAAGGCACGCACCGTTGCCACCAAGAGCGATGCCCGCGCCACCGCCGAGGGCAAGAAGCGCGTGTACTACTTCTCGATCGAGTTTTTGATCGGCCGCCTGCTCGACAACTACCTGCTCAACTTTGGCGTGCGCGACATGGTCGCCGAGGCACTCGACGACATGGGCTTTGACCTGTCCGTCATCGAGAACCAGGAGCCCGATCCGGCGCTGGGCAACGGTGGCCTGGGCCGTCTGGCCGCATGCTTCTTGGATTCCATGGCAGCCGAGGGCATTGCCGGCTACGGCAACGGCATGCGCTACCGCTACGGCCTGTTTAAGCAGGAGATCGTCAACGGCAGCCAGGTCGAGGCCACCGACGAGTGGCTCACCCACGGCTATCCCTGGGAGGTCCGTCGTCAGGACAAGGCCGTGACCATTAAGTTTGGTGGCCGCGTCGAGGGCTTTGAGGAGAACGGCCGCACGTTCTACCGCACGGTGGACACGCAGGACATTCTGGCCGTTCCCTATGACATCCCTGTTGTGGGCTATGCCGGCGAGACCGTCAACAAGCTGCGCGTCTGGGCCGCCGAGCCGGTCGAAGAGCACTTCGATCTGGAGGCCTTCAACCGCGGCGACTATGCCCTGGCCGATGCCGAGCGCGCCGAGGCCGAGGCCATCAGCGCCATCCTCTACCCCAACGACGCCGGCGAGCACGGCCGTCTGCTGCGCCTGAAGCAGGAGTACCTGTTTGTATCGGCCGGCATCTACAGCCTGCTCGACACCTTTGAGAAGGAGCACGGCGAGAACTGGGAGCTGCTGCCGCAGTTTGTTGCCATCCATACCAACGACACCCACCCCGCCATGTGCGGCCCCGAACTCATGCGTATCCTCATCGACGAGAAGAAGCTCGAGTGGGACGACGCCTGGAACATCGTGACGCAGGTCGTGAGCTACACCAACCACACCATTCTGCCCGAGGCTCTGGAGAAGTGGCCCATCGGCACGTTCTCCAAGCTCCTACCCCGTGTGTACCAGATCATCGACGAGATCAGCCGTCGTTGGCACGAGTCGTTCGACACCACGCAGGAAGGCTGGCAGGAGCGTCTGCGCCAGACCGCCATTCTGTGGGACGGCGAGATTCGCATGGCCAACCTGTCCGTGATCTGCAGCCACAGCGTCAACGGCGTGGCCAAGATCCACTCCGACATCATCAAGAACATCGTGCTCAAGGACTTCTATGCCATAACGCCCGAGAAGTTCAACAACAAGACCAACGGCATCTCGCACCGTCGCTTCTTTGCCGAGGCCAACCCCACCTATGCCAAGCTCGTGACCGAGGCCATTGGCGATGGCTGGCTGAAGGACGCCTTTGAGCTGGAGAAGCTCAAGGAGTTCCAGAACGACACCGAGTTCCTGAAGGCCGTGGGTGCCTCAAAGCGCGCCAACAAGGAGCGTCTGGCCGCCTACGTTAAGGCCGAGACCGGTCTGGTCATCGACCCCAACACCGTCTTCGATGTCCAGGTCAAGCGCTTCCATGCCTACAAGCGCCAGCTCATGAACATCATGAAGGTGATGGACATCTACAACCGCGCATCGCCGATCCCAACTTCCACGTGACGCCGACGACCTTCATCTTTAGCGGCAAGGCCGCCTCGAGCTACACCTTTGCCAAGGAGACCATCCGCCTGATCAACTCGGTGGCCGAGGTCATCAACAACGACCCGCGCGTCAACGAGGTCATGAAGGTCTGCTTTATCCCCAACTTCCGCGTGAGCAACGCTCAGCTCATCTACCCCGCCGCCGAGATCTCGGAGCAGATCTCCACGGCCGGCAAGGAGGCCTCGGGCACGTCCAACATGAAGCTCATGATGAACGGCGCCATTACGCTGGGCACTCTCGACGGCGCCAACATCGAGATCGCCGACCTGGCCGGTCGCGAGAACGAGGCCATCTTTGGCCTGACCGCTCCCGAGGTCGAGCAGCTCTGGGCATCGAACAGCTACTTTGCGTGGGATACCCTCAACGGCGACCGCGAGCGTCTGGGCTGCGTGATGGACGAGCTCAAGGACAACACCTTTGCGGGTCTTTCGGGCAACTTCGAGAGCATCTACAACGAGCTCATGAACAACAACGACCCCGACCTGGTCATGGCCGATTTCCGCAGCTACGTGGATGCGTGGGAGAAGCTCACGAACAGCTACGGCGACCAGGAGTCCTGGAACCGCAAGGCCCTACTCAACACCGCCTCGAGCGGCTGGTTCTCGAGCGACCGCACCATTCGCGAGTATCGCGACGAGATCTGGCACGCATAAAGGCGCGCGAGCTCCCCTATGCCAGCACGGCATTACTCGACGGGCGTGACGTTGCGCCGTGCCCGTCGCTAATGGGTTAGAAACATCGATGACAGAAGGAGAAATCGATGAGTAAGAAAGAATGCATCGCGATGCTCCTCGCAGGAGGACAGGGCAGCCGATTGGGGGCACTCACCCAAAAGATCGCTAAGCCGGCGGTTAGCTTTGGTGGTAAGTTCCGCATTATCGACTTTTCGCTCTCCAACTGCTCCAACTCGGGCATCGACACGGTGGGCGTTCTGACGCAGTATCGCCCCTACCTGCTGCATGCCTATGTGGGCTCCGGCGAGGCGTGGGATCTGGACAGCCGCGACGGCGGCGTGTCGATCCTGCCGCCGTACGAGACGCAGACCGGCGGCGCCTGGTATGCGGGCACGGCCGACGCCATTACGCAGAACCTCGACTACATTAAGGCCAACGACCCCAAGTACGTCCTGATTCTTTCGGGCGATCACCTGTATCGCATGGACTACCGCAAGATGCTCAAGACGCACATTGAGAACAACGCCGACCTCACGGTGAGCGTTATGCCCGTGCCGTGGGAGGAGGCCAGCCGCTTTGGCATCCTGACCACCGACCCCGAGGACGGCCGCATCACCAAGTTCACCGAGAAGCCCGATAAGCCCGATTCGAACCTCGCGTCCATGGGCATCTACATCTTCTCGGCCGACGTGCTGATCGAGGCGCTCGAGGAGGACGCTCTGGACCAGCGCTCGAGCCACGACTTTGGCAAGGACATCATCCCCAAGCTGCTCGGCGAGGGCAAGCGCCTGTACAGCTACGAGTTTCACGGCTTTTGGAAGGACGTCGGCACCATCGCCAGCTTCCACGAGACCTCGATGGACCTGCTGGGCAACAACCCCGAGTTCGATCTGTTCGACAAGCACTTCCCCATCATGTCCAACATCACCACGCGTCCGCCGCACTACATTGGTCCGGATGGTCGCCTGGACGACTGCCTGGTCTCCAACGGCTGCAAGATCTACGGCACCGCTCGCCACTCGATCCTTTCGACTGATGTCATCATCGAGGAGCGCGCCGTGGTCGAGGACTCCGTGCTGCTGCCGGGTGCGCACGTTAAGAGCGGCGCGCACATCTGCCGCGCTATTTTGGGCGAGAACTCCACGGTCGAAGAGGGCGTGAAGCTCGGCTCTGTCGATACCACCAAGGATACGGCCGTCGTTGGAAATGACGTCGTTATCGGGAAGGGGGAATGATCCGATGATCAATCGCAAGGCCATCGGTTATATCACCGCTAACTACTCTTCGACCTACGGCAGCGTGCTGCTCAAGGATCGCCCCATCGCGTCCGTCCCGTTTTTGGGCCGCTACCGCCTGATCGACTTCCCGCTGTCCAACATGATGAATGCCGGCATTAAGACCGTCGGTGTAGTTATGCCGGGCAACTACCGCTCGCTGATCGACCACGTGGGCTCGGGCAAGGACTGGGGCCTGGACCGCAAGAAGGGCGGCCTGTTCATGGTGCCCGGCAACGCGTATGGCACCACCAAGGGCGGCATGCGCTTCCTGCTGCGCGACATCATCTCCAACAAGACGCTGTTCCAGCGCTCGGACAAGCCCTACGTTGTGATGATGGGCACCAACATCATCTTTAACATGGACCTCAACACCATCATCGACGCGCACGAGAACTCCGGCGCCCAGATGACCGTGGTGTACTGCAAGGCTACACGCAACGTCGATGACGAGACCAAACTCGAAATTAACGAGAACGGCCGCCTGACGGGCGTGAGCGCCGGCGTCGTGTATGGCGACAACGCCTCTATGGACTGCTGCATCGTCAACCGCGAGACGCTGCTCGAGATCATCGACCACTACCAGGCCGCCGACTATCTGGACCTGCTCGAGGCACTCCAGGGCGACTTTGGCAACATCGACGTGTGCAGCTACGAGTACAAGGGCGAGGTCGTGGGCGTGTTTAGCGAGAAGTCGCTGTATCGCCGCAGCATGGACCTGCTCGACCAGACCGTGGCCGACCAGCTCTTTGACCCCGAGCGTCCGATCCTGACCAAGGCCCACGACGTGCCGCCTTCGCGCTATGCGACCGGCAGCCACGCGTGCAACTCGATCATCTCGGCCGGCTGCATCATCAAGGGCACCGTGCGCAACTCGATCCTGTCGCGCGGCGTCGTGGTCGAGGAAGGCGCTTCGGTGACCAACTCGATCATCAACCAGAGCTGCGTCATCAAGAGCGGCGCCCGCGTTGAGAACGCCATCCTGGACAAGAACAACGTGGTTCCCACCAACACCGAGCTTCGCGGCACGCCCGAGAACATACTGGTGCTGGGAAAGGCCCCGTTAACTTCTGATATCACCAACGCGAGCTAGCTTTGGCACCGCAACATCGCTCGTAACATGTAGAATAGCCGCCCGGTTCGCGCCAGGCGGCTATTCTCGAATAACAACATGGGAGACAATATGGCTGATTCCAGCAAAAAGATGCAGATCGTGTTTGCCTCGGCCGAGTGCGCGCCGTTTGTGAAGACCGGTGGTCTGGGCGACGTAGCGGGCTCGCTGCCCGCGGCGCTTGTGCGCGCCGGCGCCGAGGTCATCGTGATGGTGCCAAAGTACGCCACCATCAAGGACGAGTACAAGGCGCAGATGGAGCACTTCTCCGACTTTTACGTGAGCCTGGGATGGCGTAACGAGTACTGCGGACTCGAGAAGCTCGAGCACGACGGCGTCACCTATATGTTCATCGACAACGAGCGCTACTTTGCGCGCGACTATCCGTACGGCTTCTTTGACGACGGGGAGCGTTTTGCGTTCTTCTCCAAGGCCATCACCGAGAGCCTGCAGCACCTGCCGGCCGGCTTTGAGTGCGACATCCTGCACTGCAACGACTGGCAGACGGCGCTGGCGCCCGTGTTCCTGCGCGAGTTCTACCAGGGCCTGCCGCTGTACGACCGCGTCAAGACCGTGTTCTCAATCCACAACGTGGCGTTCCAGGGCCAGTTTGGCGACACCGTGATGGAGGACATCCTGGGTGTGGCGCATATTCCGGCGGCTGCCTCGCAGCTGCGTTGCGATGCCTGTAGCATCAACTACATGCTGGGCGCCCTGCGCTATGCCGATGCCATCACTACGGTGAGCCCCACCTATGCCAACGAGATCCAGACGCCCGAGTTTGGCGAGGGCCTGGACGGCGTGCTGCGCGAGCGTTCGTACGCGCTGCAGGGCATTTTGAATGGCATCGACGTCGCGGGCTTTGACCCGGCGACCGACAAGCGCATTGCCGCCAACTACACCGTGGAGGACCGCTCCGGCAAGGCCGTGTGCAAGGCCAAGCTGCAGGAAGAGCTGGGGCTCGAGGTTCGCGACGACCGTCCGCTCATGGTGATGGTCACGCGCCTGACGCGCCAGAAAGGCTTGGACCTGGTCATGTACGCACTCGACCGCATCCTTTCCGGCGGCGTGCAGGTGGCGGTGCTGGGCACCGGCGACCGCGATTACGAGGACGGCCTGCGCTACTTCCAGGACAAGTACCCCGGCACCATGGCCGCACGCATCGAGTTCGATCCGGCGCTGTCACAGCGCATGTATGCTGCCGCCGACATGTTCCTGATGCCTTCGAAGTTTGAGCCCTGCGGCCTGTCGCAGATCATCGCCATGCGCTACGGCACCCTGCCCATCGTGCGCGAGACCGGTGGCCTGAAGGACACCGTGATCCCGTATAACGAGTTTACCGGCGAGGGCACGGGCTTCTCGTTTACCAACTTTAACGGCGACGAGATGGGCGACGCGGTGTTCCGCGCAGCACGCCTGTTCTGGGATAACCGTGAGGCATGGAACCAGCTAGTCACGCAGGCCATGAGCCAGGACTTTAGCTGGACGCGCTCGGCCGACAAGTATCTGGACCTGTACTTCTTTATGCACCCGGAGATTGAGCGCCCGGCGGCTGTGGAGGCTGCTACGGCCGTAGAGGAGCCGGTTGCTGATGAGGCCGAGCCTGCGGCGCCCGTTAAGGAGCCCGCTGCTGCTGAGGAGCCCAAGGTCGAGGAGAAGCCGGCTGAAGCTAAGCCCGTTAAGGCCGATCCTGAGGTGAAGGTCGAGGCTGCTCCCGAGCCCGAGCCTGAGGTGAAGCCCGCTGCGAAGCCTGCCACCAAAAAGACGACGACCCGCAAGGCAACGGCTAAGAAGGCTACGACCACGAAGGCCGCTGCGAGCAAGACCACCGCTGCCAAGGCAACTACTGCCAAGGCATCGACCACGCGCAAGCGCACGACCGCCGCTGCCAAGAAGGCCAACGAGGTCGAGGCTGCTCCCGAGGTAAAGGCCGCCGCCGAGGCTAAGCCTGCGGCAAAGGCTCCGGCCAAGACCGCTGCCAAGAAGACGGCTGCAACCACCAAGAAGGCAACGGCAGCCAAGAAGACCACGGCTACGAAGTCGACGACGGCCAAGGCCGCTACGACGAAGGCCGCCGCGAAGACGGCCCCGAAGGCTACTGCAAAGCCCGCCGTCAAGGTCGAGGAGGCGCCCTCCGAGCCCGAGGCCAAGGCAGCTGTCGAGGCAAAGCCGGCCGCCAAGACCACCACGCGCAAACGCGCCGCGACGACGGCCAAGAAGACCACGACCAAGGCTGCAGCTCCCAAGGCAGAGGGTAAGGCCGAGGACAAGCCCGCAGTAAAGGCCGAGCCGACTCCGAAGGCTGCCGAGGTTAAGGCCGCTCCCAAGACTAAGGCAAAGACCGAGCCCGCCAAGGAGCCCCCGGTCTCCCCCGCCGTTTCGGCCGAGGAAAAGGCTCCGACCAAGAAGACCTCCGTCCGCAAGGCAACGGCCGCCCGCAAGCGCCGCTAATCCGGACGATTAAACTAAATCCTCAACGCAAAAGAGGGCGCCCCAACCAGGCGCCCTCTTTTGCGTTGAACTTCGCATTAAAAAAGAGGGCCGGTTTACTACGACAAAATGGCTCCGGCCGACCACGGCGAGTAATCTTCGAAATTAAGAACGCTTCTAGCTGCGGTTTTAATATCACCAAAATGACTGTTGTTGAGATCATTCAATTCGTCGTAGTAAACCGAAGTACTTTTGTTTGGATACAAATAGTATCGGTATAGACGTTTTTAAATATCGCGATAATTTGGGTGGTAAAACGATTTTCTAGGACAACCGTTCGCCGATGGTAAACGGATGTTGTTTATACAGCCTGTGTGCAACATATATACTTATATCCTGTGCGTAAAGCCCATGGCCCGCAGGCCGTGATTCTATTGAACTGGACCGAATTATGAGATTGATTCACAACAGCCGTCTGCCGCAGTTTCGCACTCCGTTTGGCGCTGTGACCACTGGAACTTCCGTTTCGCTCTCGGTGATTTGGAGGATGCCGACCCCAACCAGGCAACGCTTACGCTGCGCACCTGGGTCGATGAGATCGGTGAATCTCTGTATCCCATGACGCACGAGGGCGACGGCATATTTACCGTAGAGCTTGAGTGCGCCGAGCCCTGTCTTATCTGGTACAGCTTTATCTGCAACATCGAGGGCCAGCCCGAGGTCCGTCTGGGCGCACCGCAGGGTCGCACCGGTGGCGAGGGCGTAACTTACAACTACGCCGAGGTCCCGTCCTTCCAGATCACCGTCTACAAGCACCGCAAAGTTCGTCCCGAGTGGTACGAGCGTGGCATGGTCTACCAGATCTTCCCCGACCGCTATGCCCGCGATGAAAACTGGCGCGAGCGCACGCTTGCCGAAGTTGAAAAACCACGCAAAGGAATCCAGCGCCGCATGGTCGAGGACTGGAACGAACCGCCCGAGTACGAGCGTGCCGAAGGCGGCTCCATCAAGACCTGGGATTTTTACGGCGGCTCGCTCAAGGGTATCCAAAATGACCTGCCCCGCATTGCCGAGCTGGGCTTTACGGCCATCTACCTCAACCCCATCTTTGAGGCCGCGAGCAACCACCGCTACGACACGGCCGACTACACCAAGATCGACCCGATTCTGGGCACCGAGCAGGACTTTACCGAGCTGTGCGAGGCGGCCGAGAAGCTTGGCATTTCCATCATTCTAGACGGTGTGTTCAACCATACGGGCGACGACTCGATCTACTTTAACCGCTACGGCAATTATCCCGGCGTCGGTGCTTGGCAGAGCGAGGACTCGCCGTGGCGCGATGCATTTTACTTCCATGAGGACGGTTCGTATGACTGCTGGTGGGGCGTGGGCAACATGCCCGCCATCAATGAGAGCTCCGAACTGGTGCGCGAGCGGCTCCTGGGCAAGGACGGCGTGATCCGTAAATGGCTGCGCGCCGGTGCCCATGGCTGGCGACTCGATGTGGCCGACGAGCTTTCCGACGACTTCCTGGCCGAAATCTAAAAAGGCCGTGCTCGCCGAGAAGCCCGACGCACTGCTGCTCGGCGAAGTCTGGGAGGACGCTTCCAACAAGATCAGCTATGGCCACCTGCGTCGCTATCTGCAGGGCTCGGAGCTCGACTCCGCCATGGACTACCCTTCCGCGACATGGTCATCGGCTTTTTGATGGGCTACAAGAACGCTTACCAGGCAGCCGAGGATATCGAAACCCTGCGCGAGAACTACCCGCGCGAGGCACTGGCCTGCGCGCTCAATCTGCTTTCGAGCCACGACCGTCCGCGCATCATCTCGGTGCTCGGCGGTGGCCCCGACGAGTCGCAGCTGCCCGAGAGCGAGCGCAGCAAATGGCGCCTGGACGAGAACTCGATGGGTCTGGCCAAGAGCCGTTTTTGGCTGGCGACGCTCATGCAGATGACCTTCCCGGGCGTACCCTCAATCTATTACGGCGATGAATACGGCTTGGAGGGCCTCACCGATCCGGGCAACCGCCGTACCCTGCCGACCAAGGACCAACTCCACGACTTCGACACACTGGCCATCGTTAAGAACGCGTCTGCCGTGCGCCGTGCGCTGCCCTTTATGGTCGATGGCGAGATCAAGGCCTTTGCGCTCAACGACGAAGTCTTGGCTTACACCCGCACGGGCAAAGACGGCGAGGCCGCGACGGTTATCATCAACCGCAGTCTGCGCAATTCGCACCGCGTGACGATTCCGGCGCTCGGCGAATGCGCGAGCGACGTGATCAGCGGTCACGAGTGCGAGATCCACAACGGTACCGTCACGCTCGACCTGTACCCGCTGGGCTCTTCGATCATCTATCACCATGCCGAGAAGCGCCTGCAGGAGCCGCTCGATCATGGCGCGGGCGTTGTGTGCCACATCACCTCGGTGCCGACCGATGACGGCAAGCCCGGCACAATCGGTGCGCCCACGCGTCGCTTTATCGACCATCTGGCCGCTATGGGCATGCGCTACTGGCAAGTCCTGCCCGTCAACCCCACGGACTTCTTCCGCTCCCCCTACGCCGGCCCCTCGGCCTTTGCAGGCAATATTGATCTGCTACCCGAGAGTCACGAAGAGCTGGCAGCCGACTTTGAGACCTGGAAGGCCCGCGGCGGCGAGGATGCCGATCCGCTGTACACCGCGTTTAAACATCGCAATGCCGATTGGCTTGAGAAATACTGCGTCTACATGGCCGTTAAAAGTACTTTGAGGGCGAGTCGCGCCATGATTGGCCGGCAGATGTCGCGCGCTACAACGAACATCTGATCGACGACAAGCGCTTCCACAACGAGGCCGAGCTTCAGGCGTACATGCAGTACCGCTTTGACCTCGCTTGGTGCGAGCTCATGAACTATGCGCACAAGAAGGGCATCGAGGTTATCGGGGATATTCCTATGTACGTGTCCGACGATTCGGCAGACGCGTGGAGCGAACCCGAGAACTTCTGGCTGTCCGATACCGGCAAGGCGATTGAGATTTCCGGTGCGCCGCCCGACAACTTTGCGCCCGAGGGCCAGGTGTGGGGCAACCCAACGTTCCGCTGGGACCACATGAAGCAGAACGGCTATAGCTGGTGGATGGATCGCCTGCGTCGTGCGTTTTCGCTCTACGACCGCGTGCGCCTGGATCACTTCCTGGGCTTCCACAGCTATTTCAGCATTCCCGCGGGTAAGGCATGCGCCGACGGGCGTTGGCTGGCAGGCCCGGGCAAGGACCTGTTCCAGACCGCCTACGACGAGCTGGGTCCGCTCAACTTTATCGCTGAGGACTTGGGCTATCTGACGCCCGGTGTTCGCGCCATGGCATCGACCTGCGGTTTCCCCGGCATGGACGTGCTGGAGTTTAGCGACTACGACGTTCGTTGCGGAATTCATCCCACACCGGGCAAGATCCTGTATACCTCGACGCACGACACCTCGACGCTTGCCGGATGGTGCACACACTCCTTTGCAGGCGGCGACGAGCCGAGCGGCATTGAACTGGCAAGCGAGCTCATGGGCAACGCCCTGGCCAGCGATGCTCCGCTCGTGATGATGCCGCTGCAGGACGTGCTAGGACTGGGCGACGATGCACGTATGAACGTGCCGGGCGTGGCCACGGGCAACTGGACCTGGCAGGCTGAGGAGGCCGACGTTGCGGCAGCCGAGGAGAAAACTGCGAAGCTCCTGCGCAGCACCCATAGATTCTGGGGCGAAGCGTGATAAAACCCCCGATATAGGGTACAGTTACAGACGTTTGAATTTTTGCGGGCAGAGCGATCTGCCCGCTTTGTGCTGAAAAGGAAGTATTATGGCGCGCTACGATTACAAGTGCACGAGCTGCGGCAACGTGTTTGAGGTTGAGCACCCCATGTCCGAGACGCCCGAGGTCGTATGCCCCAACTGCGGCGCCCCGGCGGCCAAGACGTTCTCGGCCAGCGGCATTAAGTTCGACGGCAGCGGTTTCTACAACACCGACCAACGCACTGGCGGCTCCAGCACCAGCGCCACCAGCGGCTGCTGCGCCAACTGCCCGCATAGCCACTAGAAACCAAACAGCCCCGCGATCGACACCGATCGCGGGGCTGATTCTTTAGCTACCCAGGCATCTTTACGAGTTGCGGTGAAATAAGGACTATTTGGCGGGTAGATGCCGCTATTCAATCCCTATTTCACCGCAACTTAGTAGTTACTTGTGGACCAGGCGGGCGCAGAAGTGACCGTCGTAGGAGTCGGCGTTTACGGGGACACTTTGGAAGAGGCCTCGAGGGTTTTGGCGGAGAGTGACGAGGCTCTTGGCGTGGTCGTACTCGGGGAGCTGCAGAATCTGGGCTTCGGAGAGCGGTGCCACGATAAAGCCGGCGCCCTCGGAAGAGGCCAGGAAGGCATCCACGACCTGCGTGTTCTCTTCATCAAAAACCGAGCAGGTGGCATAGATAAGCTCACCGCCGGCAGCAACGCGCGCGGCTGCTTCCTTGAGCATCGTCAGCTGTAGCTTGGGCAGCTCAGTCGTAACGTCGTTCTCGGTCAGACGCCACGGTATCTCGGGATGACGGCGCATGGTGCCGGTGCCAGAGCACGGCGCATCGATAAACACCGTGTCGAACAGGGCGGGCTCGCCGAGCATCGCGTCAAAGGACGTGAGCACCTCATTGAGCTCGCAGGCATCGCCCGACACCGTACGAACACCCGTTATACCCGCCTTATGCAGGCGTGCGAGATTCTGATCGCACTTGCGATCGTGCAGATCGAGCGCGGTATGCTGACGCTCGTACCCGGCACGCTTGGCCTGGCACATCATCACATAGGTCTTGGTGCCGCGACCGGCTCCAATCTCCAGGCAACGACCGGGACGTGTAGCGGCAGTAGCGATAAGCTGAGCGTTGAGGTCCGAGGCAACCGCGGCAGCACGCTCAAACACGCCCGATGCAACCGTGACCTGCGCATCGACCGGAGCATGGCAGCCCGGGAAGACAGGCGCAACGAGCTGCGAGATATACGGGTCGGCCTTGGTCGCAAACGCATTCTCGTGCAGTGCAAGCGGCGCGGGGGCCAGATTACCGGCAAAGTTGAGCGCGCCCTCGGGCGTATCGAACGAGGCCATAATACGAGCGCACAGCCAACGAGGAAGACCCATCAAACGCGAAAGGCGAACCAAACGGCGCTCGGACTCATCCACGTCAGATGCCGTGGCAAAATCCTCCACGTTGTCCGCAACCTTGTGCAGCACCGCGTTAGCCAGGCCCGCGGCAGACTTAGCACCGCTGCGCACCAGCTCAACACCCTGGCTCACGGCAACGCGGCCCGGCGTATGCAGATAGAGCATCTCGAAGGCCGAGATGCGAAGCGCCATGCGAACGCGCGGCGCGACCTTTTTGGGCTTATCCAAAAACTGATCGAGCAACTCATCCAAAATACCCTGCGTGGCGGCAACACCGAGCGCCAAACGAGCGGCAAAAGCGGAATCGCGCTGGTCAATGGCCTTGGCGGAAGCGCGGGACGAGAGCACGTCGCGCGCATACATACCGCGGCGATCGGCCTCCATCAACACATCGAGCGCAAGCTTGCGCGCGGGAGAAAGCTTGCTCATGACAAAACACCCCACGTCAGATCGGCACCCTGCAGGCCGGCAGCCCAGGCAGAAGCAGTCATGGCACGCTTGCCATCGGGCTTAACCTCAAGCAGTTCAACCGCGCCATCGGAAAGGCCCAGGTAAACACGCTTGCTCTTGACGGCAACAGTACCCTCGCCAAGCGACACATCAGCCGGCGCGGCATCGAGCACGCGAACCGTCTTGTCAGCGATCACACAACGAGCGGGCGCGGTGTCGGACGAAGCGAGCACATGACGCACGCAATCGAGAGCCGCCATCTGCGGATCCAGACGCATCTCCTGCTTGGAAATCTTGGCAGCATGAGTGACGAGCGACTCATCCTGCTCAGTCCAAACAGCCGAGCCATCGGCAAGCGAGGGAAGCGTATCGGCAAGCAACTTACCGCCAAGCTCACCAAGCTCCATCGTGAGCGCATCGGCATGCTTACCGGCAACCGACGTAGAGGCCTGGGCACAATAAGCGCCCGTATCCACGCCATGTCCAATGCGCATAATGGAAACGCCAGCAACCTCATCACCAGCAAGAATGGCACGCTGAATGGGAGCAGCGCCACGCCAACGAGGCAGCAAGGACGCATGAACGTTCACGATACCGAGCGGCGCCATATGCAGCACCTCATCAGGCAAAATGCAGCCATAAGCAGCCACACAGAAAATATCAGCCTGCACAGCCTGGAGCGCCTCAACAACCTCAGGCGTCATACGATTAGCCTCAACAACCGGCAGGCCAAGCTCAAGCGCCTTGGCCTTAACAGGAGACGGCTCCAGCTTCTTACCACGCCCACGAGCAGCATCGGGACGCGTAATAACAAGCGCAATATCGTTCCCAGCCTCAACAAGCGAAGTCAGCGAAGGCACAGCAAAATCAGGCGTACCCATAAACACAATACGCATAAAGAACGTCTCCCCTCAACCAAAGCCGAGACGGCTACAAACAACAGCGGAAAGCCAAGTACCCAGCCCATCCGCAATAACAATTCAACAAGAACAAATATACCCAAAACCAAAGAAAGAGCCGCAATAAAAGCAGCTCTTCCAACAAAGCAATTATCAGTGAAGACGCCCATCCCTGGCCCGACGGCACCCGGGCGAGACAAGCAGCGTCAACGTAGTCCCCGGGGCGCCCGCCTATATCGTCCCGCGCGCAGTTTCGCAGCGCAGCGAGAATGTTTGAGCACGGGATGATATAGGCGGCGCCCCGGGGACGGACAAACCTACTCCGTCTCGCCCGGTCGAGCGCCGCGGGCTAGGGCGTCCTGGTACTCCTTGACTGCCTTGATCCTCTGCATCGGCTTGAGTCGCTCGAACATGGTATTGCCGTGCAGGTGATCGATCTCGTGCTGCAGGCACACGCAGAACAGGTCGCCTGTGGCCTCATAGCGAATCAGGTTGGCATCCAGGTCATACGCCTCGACGACAACGTGATCGGGACGCTCGATCTCGCAGCTAATGCCGGGGATGGAAAGGCAGCCCTCGCTAAACGGCACCAAATGGTCACTCTGCTCGACAATGACGGGGTTGATGAGCACGTACGGGTCGTAATCGTTCTTGTCGCTGTAGTCGCAGTCGATGGTGACGAGCTGAATGAGCTCACCGATCTGCGGGGCGGCCAGGCCGCAACCGCCGTTGTCGAACATCATCTTCTTCATCTTCTCGGCAAGCGCCTCAATCGCCGGGGTGATCTCCTCGATGACGGCGCACTCCTGGCGCAGACGAGGGTCGGGCGACAGTACGATTCCGTTGGCTTCCATGGCCATCCTTTCGGGTTGTTACATCAAATCATAGGCATCGACGTCAACGCTCACGCTCACGCCGCGCATGGAGCCCGCCTCTTTGAGGCAGGCGTCGATATCATCAGAGACATGGTACCCCACGGGCGACTTCACAAGCAGATGGAAGCGGTAACGGTCCTTGGCTCTCTCGATTACACACGAAGCCGGGCCCAGCACCTGCGGCACCGCGCTGCCCGCCCGCAAAAAGTCTGGCGCGGCGGCATGCCAGCGGCGCTTAAGAAGCTTTGCAATGCGCCCGATGTAGTCGTGCGCGTCGTCTCGGTTCGCCGACCACACCAAAATGTTGACCAGGCGAATAAACGGCGGGTACAGCGCGTCGCGGCGCTGATCCAGGTCGTAGTCGGTAAAGATCGAACGGTCGTGCTCAGCGACGGCGCGGATGACCGGATCCTCGGGCAGGTAGGTCTGGATGATCACCTCGCCGGGGCGATCGCCGCGACCGGCGCGGCCGGCGACCTGCTCGAGTAGGTCGTAGGCGCGCTCCCCTGCACGAAAATCAGGCAGCTTGAGGGCAAAGTCGGCATTGACCACGCCCACGAGTGTGACCTCGGGAAAGTCGAGGCCTTTTGCGATCATTTGGGTGCCCAGCAACACGGCGCAATCGGCCGCATCGAACTGCTCGAGCAGTTTTTTGTGCGCATCCTTGCCGCGCGTGGAATCGGCATCCATGCGAATGATGGCGACATCCTCGGGAATCATCTGGTGCAGTGCGTCCTCGATCTGCTGAGTGCCCAGGCCCATTTTTGCCAGGTAGCGACTACCACATTTGGGGCAACGGCTCGTGGGCGCGGGATACGGCTGCACGCGCCAAGACGAACCGCATGTGTGACACTGCAGCGTGTGCGTGCGCTCATGATACGTAAGCGCGGTGGAGCAGTGGTTGCAGGTGGGGACACAGCCGCACTCGCGGCACATCAGGAACGGCGCAAAGCCACGGCGGTTATGCAGCAGCACGGCCTTCTCGCGGCGCTCGACCACACGCTCCAGGCCCTCCATCAGCGGTTTTGAGAACATGGAGCGGCTGCCGTGCGAGAACTCGCGGCGCAGGTCGGCGATGCGGACCGTAGGCAGCACGGCGTGTCCCGGACGCTCGGGCATCTCGACGCGCGTCCAGGTGGCACCGTTATATGTGCCACGGCGGCAGCGGTCGAGGGCCTCGGCAGAAGGCGTGGCGGAACCCAACACGAGCGGGCAGCGGTAGCGGCGCGCCATCTCTGCCGCCACCTCGCGTGCGTGGTAGCGCGGACTGGAGCCCTGCTTGTAGCTGGTCTCGTGCTCCTCGTCGATGATAATGAGACCCAAGTCGCTGAGCGGGCAAAAGAGCGCCGAGCGGGCGCCCACGACCACGCGCGCGGCACCGCTGGCGACCATGTCCCACTGGTCCAGACGCTCGCCGGCCGAAAGACGCGAGTGGAAGACCGCGACCGTCTCGCCAAAACGAGAGCGGAAGCGGCCGACGGTCTGAGCCGTCAGCGAGATCTCGGGCACCAGCACGCAGGCCGAACGGCCGGCCGCCAGCACGCGCTCGATGGCGGAGAGGTAAACCTCGGTTTTGCCGGAGCCGGTGACGCCATCAACGAGTACCACGTCGCCATGAGCGTCCAGACGGGCGCGCTCAATCTGCGCGAGTGCCTGCTGCTGGCCGTTGGTAAGTGCGACCGGCGCCTTGCCGCTTGCCGAGGACAGCGTGGTCTGCTCGCTGCAGCCACGCCAGGCGCGGCGCTCCTCCACCACCACGACACCGCGTTTTTCGAGCGCCTTGATGGTCGCCGACATGCTGTTATAGAGCAGGTTGAGGTCGCGCGTCGTGACCGGTCCGCACTGGAGCGCCTCGATGAGCTGACGCTGGCGAACGGCAGTCTTGGGCGGCGTATAGTCGAAACCCTCGGGCGTGAGCATGACCCAGCGGTTTTGGATTGGCTTGACGGCGGAACGTTCAACCGTCACGCGCCGTCGCCGCCCTTGACCACGCGCGGACTTCCACCCTGGGGCAAGGAACAGACGCAGGCACTGCGGAAAGCGTTGCGACGTACTCGCGGCTCATCCAGCGTGCGATACGGGCAGCCTCGGCGGTGAAAAGCGGCTTGCTGAGGATAGCCTCGATGACTTTAATGCGCGCGGGATCGAGAGCGTCGTTACCTTGCAGGTCGGCCAGCTCGGGCGCAATGTCGACGATGTAGCCCGCGGCCGCACGGTTACCAAAGTGGACCAGGACCGTGGATCCGATCTGCGCCTCGTTGGCAAGGGACCGGGGATGCCGTAGGCGAATGGCTCGGACAGCGCACGGTCGGGATGTCGAGGACCACGCTCGCATAGGCGGCGACGGGTTCGGGTGCGGGCTCGGACTGCGCCAGGGGCGGCGGCAGGAGCCGCGGACTTCGGAGCTTCCTCCGGTTCTGGCGAACCAAACAGCGACAGTTGCTCGGCCATGGTCCCAGCACCTCCTATACCCATACGTCTACAGAAACAAGAGCCCCGCTCGAGGTGAACAGGGGCTCGGATACATACGCTTTGCGCAGCGATTACAGCGCCATCGTGCGGGCGCGGTCGATGCGCGCCAGGCAGTCGTCGCGACCGACGAGCGCCATGGTCTCGCCCAGCGGAGGGCTCACCATGTTGCCGCAGACGGCGACGCGCACAGCCTGGAACACCACGCGCTTCTTGAGGTCCATCTGCTCAGGCAGCGGCTCAAGCGCAGCGTCGATGTTGGCGGCCGTCCACTCGTCCACACCCTCGAGTGCGGCCTTGGCGGCGTCCAGAATGGCACCCATGCCCTCCTTGGCCAGGCCCTTGTTGACGGACTTCTCGTCATACTCGAGCGTCTCAGCCGTGGCAAAGATGGGGGCGGCGACGGTCACGGCGTCGGCCGGCATCTTGGTGCGCGGCTTGACAATGGCGGCAAGCGCGTCGATCCAATCCTCGCCGTACTCAACATTACCCTCGATGAGACCCGCCTCGTGCAGCTCGGGGACCATGATCTCGTCGGCAAACTGAGCATCGGACATGCCGTTGATGTACTCGGCATTGACCCAGTCGAGCTTCTTGGGGTCGAAGGTCGCCGGGTTCTTGGAGATGCGGTCGAGCGAGAACTTGCTGGCCAGGACATCGCGCGGGATGATCGTGGTCTCACCGTCGAGCGACCAGCCGAGCAGCGCCAGATAGTTGACGAAGGCATCGGACAGGTAACCGGCGTCGCGGTATTCCTCCACCGAGGTGGCGCCGTGGCGCTTGGAGAGCTTCTTGCCGTCGGCGCCCAGGATCATGGAGATGTGGGCGAACGTGGGCACGGGCGCGCCGAGAGCCTCATAGACCATGACCTGACGCGGGGTGTTGGACAGGTGGTCGTCGCCGCGGATGACATGGGTGATCTTCATCATGGCGTCGTCGACGACGGTCGCGAAGTTGTACGTGGGCGTGCCGTCGGAGCGGAAGATGACAAAGTCGTCGAGCTCCTTGGCGTCGAAGGTCACCTCGCCGTGGACGGCGTCGTGGATGACGACGTCTTCGCGGTCCTCGGGCACCTTGATGCGCAGGACATAGGACTCGCCGGCCTCGATGCGGCGGCGGGCCTCCTCGGGATCAAGATCGCGGCAACGGCGCTGATAGCCCTGGAAGGGATCCTTGCGCTCCTGCGCGGCCTTACGGTCGGCATCGAGCTGCTCCTTGGTGCAGAAGCAGGGATATGCCTTGCCCTCGTCCCAAAGCTTCTGGGCGGCCTGTTTGTACAGGTCCAGGCGCTCGGTCTGGGCGTAGGGACCAAAGTCGCCGCCCACCTCGGGACCCTCGTCCCAGTCAAGGCCCAGCCAACGCATGGCGCGCAGGATGATCTGCGTGTTCTCGTCGGTGGAGCGGGTGGGGTCAGTGTCGTCGATGCGCAGGATGAACGTGCCGCCGTTTGCGCGGGCAAAAGCCCAGTTATAGATAGCGGTGCGGGCGCCGCCAATGTGCAGCTTGCCCGTCGGTGAGGGTGCAAAGCGGACGCGAACGTCTGATGCCATGGAAATCTCCTCGATTGCAGGATGGATGTCTAACCGCACCAGTATAAAGCATCAAAGCAACCTCCGCACAAAGGGCACCGACCTACTCATTGGGGACAGACTTAAATGACCAGTCTTTGGGCAACCTGTCGGCACTTAGGTAAGGCTGGTCATTTAAGTCTGTCCCCAATGAGTAGGTGCGGAAAGGGTGTGAATGTTTGATTTACGCGCTATGATGTGCCCTTGCATAGAGAGCTCGGCGGAATGGTAACGGTCGCCGGGACACGTTTTTGAAAGGACAATCATGTCAGAAGAACTTCGTTCCATCCCATCCCAACACGGGTCCTTTGTTTTTACGTCGGAGTCGGTGACCGAAGGTCATCCCGATAAGATCGCCGACCAGATCAGCGACGCCGTCCTCGACGCAATCCTCGCCAAAGAAATAGAGCTGCAGGAGCAGGGCTACATCGCCCCCAACGGCGTGCCCGCCAACGTGGAGAACGTCCGCTGCGCCTGCGAGACCCTCGTGACCACCGGCACCGTCATCGTCGCCGGCGAGATCCGCACTCAGGCCTACGTCGACGTGCAGGAGATCGCCCGTGGCGTTATCCGCCGCATTGGCTACAACCGCGCAAAGTTCGGTTTTGACTGCGATACCTGCGGCGTCATGAGCCTTATCCACGAGCAGTCCCCCGATATCGCCCAGGGCGTCGACGAATCCTTCGAGACCCAGACCGGCGCTACCACTGACCCAATCGACCTGATCGGCGCCGGCGACCAGGGCATGATGTTCGGTTATGCCTCCAACGAGACCAAGACCCTCATGCCCATGCCACACTACCTGGCAAGCCGCCTGGCCGAGCGCCTGGCCGCCGTGCGTCACGACGGTACCCTCGCCTATCTGCGTCCCGACGGCAAGACCCAGGTCACCGTGCGCTACGAGGAAGGCAAGCCCGTCGAGGTCACGACCATCGTCATCTCCACGCAGCACGCCGCCGAGATCGAGGACATGGGCAAGATCAAGGCCGACCTCATCGAGCACGTCATCACCCCGGTCATGGCCGCTGAGAACATGCCGTGGGACAACGCGGACATCTACGTGAACCCCACCGGTCGCTTTGTCGTGGGCGGCCCCATGGGCGACACGGGCCTCACCGGCCGTAAGATCATCGTCGACACCTACGGTGGCTACGGCCGTCACGGCGGCGGTGCCTTTAGCGGCAAGGACTGCACCAAGGTCGACCGCTCCGCCGCGTATGCCGCGCGTTGGGTCGCCAAGAACGTGGTCGCCGCCGGTCTGGCCGACCGATGCGAAGTCGAGCTTGCCTACGCCATCGGCGTTTCCAAGCCCCTCTCAATCATGGTCGACACCTTCGGTACCGCGCATGTTGCCGAGGACAAGATCGTCGAGGCCGTAGAGAAGACCTTCGACCTGCGCCCGGGCGCGATCATCCGCGACCTGGACCTGCGTCGCCCCATCTACGAAAAGACGGCAGCCTACGGTCACTTCGGTCGAGAAGACGCCGACTTCACCTGGGAGAAAACCGATCGAGTCGAAGAACTCAAAGCAGCCTGCGACCTGTAATTAAGAACCGCTAAGGTCACAACAACATATGCACTTTCATAAGAAGTACCGGTCCCAACCGGTACTTCTTTTTTATTTAACCGGTGGTGAAGATGAGCCACTGCGGGACATGGAATAGGTCACCAGCCAATGAATTTTGGAGCACACGCGCCTCTACCATGTATCCTTAGTCCCGAGGGGCGGGCATAAGGTCGATCGCGAGTTCCGCACGAGCCGGAGAGCACTTAATGTGCTCTCCGTGCGAGCAGGACTGTCCGAACAGGCGACCTTATGCCCCGCCCCTCGGGACGACGAGATAAGGCAAAGGAGCACCCATGGCAGGCAAGCCGCAAACACTAGCTACGACCTCGGCATTCGAGATCTTGGGCCCCGTCATGGTCGGCCCCAGCTCATCGCACACCGCCGGCGCCCTGCGGTGCGCCCAAGTTGCCGCCAGCCTGCTGGAAGGCCGCATCACCAAAGTCACCTTTGGCCTGTGGAACTCCTTCGCCCACACCTACCGCGGCCACGGCACCGACCGTGCGCTCGTCGCGGGCATCCTGGGTCTCGACACCGATGACGAGAACATCAAGCAGGCCTTCGACCTCGCGCACGAGCAGGGCCTCGAATATCACTTTGACATCAAGGGCGACGACGCCTCCATCCACCCCAACACCGTCGACATCGACATGGTCGACGACACGGGCGCCACGGCACAGGTCCGCGGTGAGAGCCTGGGCGGCGGCAAGATGCGCATCAGCCGCATTAACGGCGTCGGCGTCGACATCTCGGGCATGTATTCCACGCTCTTCGTGGCGCACTACGACGTCCCGGCGTGCTCGCCGCGCTCACCAACCTGCTCGCCTACGCCCACGTGAACATCGCCTTCTGCCGCACCTACCGCACCGAAGTGGGCGGCCAGGCCTACTCCGTCTTTGAAACCGACGCGCGCCCGACGACACCGTTATCCCCATGCTACGCAAGCTCGACAATGTCGATTACGCGACCTTTATCGAGCTCCCCGGTTCTGCCTCGTC
>ENA-OPYU01000183-OPYU01000183.1-human-gut-metagenome-genome-assembly--contig:-NODE-183-length-25447-cov-3.510506_pt1 | contig 25447 bp, 32 predicted proteins | sample MGYA00242637_ERZ504482 | MGnify/ENA primary metagenome ERZ504482 (study PRJEB26092, sample SAMD00036237) | human gut metagenome | host: Homo sapiens | study: EMG produced TPA metagenomics assembly of... | reverse complement strand
CAGATTCAGGCTGGATTCCTTTTACCTGATTGTAAACATCCAGTCCAGCATCTTTTGTGACTTTTTTCAGCTTCTTCGATAGAAGCAATTCCGTAGCTGTTTAATACAGCATTGAATTTTATCAATTCGTCTTTCATATGATTCAAATAAAGCCATTTTAAGTCCTCCTATCGCCTATTCCTGTCTTGGGTCGATGATCTTAACTGCATCATCCACGCGTCCATACTGTCCCTGTGCCTTTTTCCCATGCTTCGCTTTGGTGTATCACCATTTTTTAATGAAGTCTGTGAATTTACCAAGGCTTACGAATTTGTATCCGATAATTTCATTATTCTCATCCAGAGCGATACCTGTTACATAACCTTCAGCCATTTCCAGGTAACGAGGTCCTTTTTGCAAGAGTCCGTACATTGTACCAACCTGAGAACGAAGTCCTTTTCGAGATCCTCCAGTCCTGCACCAATCGGAAGTCCATCTTCAGAGAATGCACTCTGTGTACGTCCGTATACGATCTGCAGGAATAATTCTCTCATAGCTGTGTTGATTGCATCACAGACAAGGTCTGTGTTCAGAGCTTCGAGAATTGCTTTTTCCCGGAAGAATTTCAGATGCCATAGCTGCGGAATGAGTCATTCCTGAACATCCGATTGTCTCAACCAGTGCTTCCTGGATGATACCTTCTTTTACGTTCAGTGTCAGCTTACATGTTCCCTGCTGTGGAGCACACCAGCCTACACCGTGTGTCAGTCCTGAGATATCTTTAACTTCTTTTGCCTGCACCCATTTTGCTTCTTCTGGGATTGGAGCTGGTCCGTGATTTGCTCCCTGAGCTACCGGACACATCATTTCTACTTCGTGTGAATAAATCATGTTAAAACTCCTTTCAACATATGTAATTGTGTATTATTTGAGGTTTCCCTCTGCGGCTTTGATAAATTCTTAACGCCGTATTCGTTTACATTCTCTCACAAATTCCGACATTCGTCAATTATCACTTTCTATTTTTCCAGATTTTCCAGTGCTTCCACAAGCATTTCCAATGCAGTTTCCACTGTATGCTGCCTGTTTTCCATACGGTTTCCATCAAAAACACATCTTTTCGCAGTTGTCTTTCCGTTCACAGAACAGCCGATATAAACCAGACCTACCGGCTTTTCCTCTGTTCCTCCTCCCGGTCCCGCAATTCCCGTAGCGCTTAGAGCAGCCTCTGCTTTTGCCGCCTTTGCTGCTCCATTCGCCATTTCTTTTGCTGTCTGGGAACTGACTGCTCCATAACGCTCTAATGTCTCCGGGGAAACGTTTACAAGACGTATCTTTGCTTCATTGGAATATGTGATATACCCTTCATTCAATACGTCAGATGCCCCTGGAACATTCACCAGCGTTGCTGCGATCAGGCCGCCTGTGCAGGATTCCGCTGTAGTGACTGTCATTTTGTGTTCAGCAAGCAATTCCACCACACGCTCTTCCAATGTCGTCTGCGCTTCATTTCCTTCATTTTAAAAGCCAGTCTGTATACATCTTACATGCCTCCGTTGGTCAGTACCTGAATATTTTTTGCCACATAATCAATCAGTGAAATGATCGTAAGTGCCAGTGAAATCCAGATCAGTGCCTGCCCGATCACATCAAAAGCACCACCCAGATCCATGATCAGTACAATGACCATCGCCATCTGAAAGACTGTCTTGAATTTACCCCAGTAGCTTGCCGCGATCACAATTCCATTGTCAGACGCCACCAGACGGAATCCACTGATAATAAACTCTCTGGCAATGATCACGATCACGATCCATGCCGCCAGACTTCCTTTTTCGATCAGACAGATCATTGCTGAACATACCAGCAGTTTATCCGCAAGCGGATCCATAAACTTTCCAAAATTTGTGACCAGATTATATTTTCTGGCAATTTTTCCATCCAGCAGATCGGTCAGACTGGCCACCACAAAAATCGCCAGTGCGATCCATTTGTTCGCCACTCCACCAAGATCTGTCAGCATAAACAGCACAAAAAAACGGTACCATCAGCACTCGCAGAACCGTCAGTTTATTCGGTAAATTCATCAGATAAGACCTCCTATCAAATCATAATCCACTGCTCCCGATACTTTTACCTTTGCAAAATCACCGGACATCAGTTCTTCCTCTGTGTTAACAAAAATCAAACCGTCCACATTCGGCGCATCTCTGTATGTTCTTCCCACATATGCATTTTCATCTGCTACTTTTCCTTCGATCATCACAAGCACTTCTTTTCCGACCATATTTTCCGCAGTATCAAACGCAATTTCCTGCTGCAGTTCCATCAGTTCAGCCTGGCGTTCTTCCTTGACTTCTTCCTCGATCTGCCCTTCCATCCTCGCAGCTGCAGTATCCTCCTCCGGAGAATAAGTAAACACACCGAGTCTGTCAAATTCCATCTCATCCACAAACTCCATCAGTTCCTCATGCTGCTCTTTCGTTTCTCCCGGGAATCCCGTGATCAATGTGGTGCGAAGCGCGATATCCGGAATTTTCTCTCCTGAGCTTACTGATGATATCTATCAGTTCCTGTTTTGTCGTTCTTCTTCCCATACGTTTGAGAATCTCATCATTGGCATGCTGGATTGGAAGATCCAGATAATGACAGAATTTTTGGTTCTTCCCTTAATCGTCTGAATCAGTTCATCATAAATTTCTTCCGGATAACAATATAAAATTCGAATCCAGCGGATTCCTGAAATTTTACACAGCTCTCTCAAGAGTTTGTGCAAAGACTTTTTCACCATAAAGATCATTTTTCCGTACAAGGTTGTCTCCTGTGCAACCAGAATCAGTTCCTTTACCCCTTGTTCTGCCAGATATTCTGCTTCTGACAGGAGCTGCTCCATCGGCACACTCCGGAAATTTCCACGGATCTTTGGAATAATACAATACGTACAATGCTTGTCGCACCCTTCTGCGATTTTCAGATACGCAAAATGACCGCCCGTAGTCACCAGACGTTTTGTCTCCACTTCCGGAAGGAGATCTGTATCGGCCAATGTCAGTGTATGGTGCCCCTTTAGTGCCTCGTCAATCGCATCTAAAATCTTGTCGTATGCAGTCGTTCCAAGCACTGCATCCACTTCCGGGATCTCATCTAAAATCTCCTGACGATAGCGCTGTGCCAGACATCCTGTAACAATCAGGGCTTTTAATCTGCCCTCTTTTTTATATTCTGCCATCTCCAGAATGTTCTGAATACTCTCCTCTTTGGCATCGTGGACAAAACAGCAGGTATTGATCACGATCACATCTGCCTGTGTCTCTTCCTCTACCATCTGATATCCTCTGGATGCCAGCATCCCCAGCATCACTTCTGTGTCCACCAGATTTTTATCACACCCGAGGGAAATAAAAAGTATATTCATATTTCATTTTTCTCCATTTTTTCAACAGTCAGAAAGGCAGATACCATATGGCATCTGCCCCTTATCTTCTCTTTCTATGCCTATTCCTCTTCTGCGTTTTCTGCCAGAATCTTGAGTTCGCCTGCATTCATCTCTTCAATTGCAATTGACAGAGGTTTCTCTCCTGCCTTTGCATGTACCATCGGAAGATCTCCGTCAATCAACTGTCTCGCTCTTTTGGACGTTGCCATAACAATGGAATACCGGCTGTTTACAACCTTTGATTCCCCTTCCTCAACGTCCTGATTTACGACCTTCATCAAATCTGTATAAGATGGATGTAACATATTCTATCTGTCTCCTTTCACATTCCCTTTTAAATCCTGTTTCATACTCTGAATAAAGCTCTCATTACGGAAACTTCTTTGATGCTCTCCCTGGATGATCTTATGCATCTCGGATACACAGACATCCAGATCATCATTAATCACCAGATAATCATACTGATCCATGTACTCTGACTCCTCCACTGCCCTTGCCAGTCTGGACTCGATCACCTCCATGGTCTCTGTCCCTCTTCCGACCAGACGTCTGCGCAGCTCTTTGGCAGACGGCGGCGTCACAAACAAAAGCAATGTGTCCGGAAAGCGTTCCTTTACCTTGAGCGCTCCCTGAATCTCAATCTCCAGAATCACATCTTTTCCCGCTTCCAGCTGCTGTTCTACATAGGTACGCGGTGTTCCATAATAATTTTCCACGTATCTAGCATACTCTATCAGCTCTTCTTTCGCAATCATTTTTTCAAATTCTTCGGTTGTTTTGAAAAAATATTCCCTTCCATCCACTTCTCCTTCTCTTGGATTTCGTGTGGTGGCAGAAACAGAAAGTGCATAAGTTTCCTCATAACGCTTCATCAATTCTTTCATCAGTGTTCCTTTTCCTGCCCCTGAAAATCCGGATACAACGATCAAAATCCCTCTCTGATTCATCTCTTTAAAATTTCTCCTTTATCTCCTGGTTATTCAATATTTTGTATCTGTTCTCTGAATTTTTTCAATCTCTGTCTTTAGTCCGATGGCATAATTCGAAACTTCCAGATCATTCGCCTTGGATAAAATCGTATTCGCCTCCCGGTTCATCTCCTGTGCGATGAAATCCAGCTTACGCCCGATTCCCTCCGACTCTTCCAGTGTATTTCTCATATGTGCGATATGACTTTTCAAACGAACAACTTCTTCATCCGTACAGATCTTGTCCGCAAACAGAATCACTTCCGCTGCAATCCGGCTCTCTTCAACCTGCGCGTCCGCAAGTAATTCTTTTACTTTTTTCTTCCAGCTTTGCACGATACTCTGCCACAATCTGAGGAGAACGTGCTTCCACCTGTTCCACAAGTGATTCCATACCGGAGAGCTTCTGAAGGATATCTTCTTTTAAGTGAGAACCTTCCAAAACTCTGGTTTCCACAAACTGTCCAAACGCTCCCTCCAGCGCCTCTTTGAGCCCGCTCCAGAGAATCTCTTCATCCTCTGTCTGCTCTTCCATTGTAAGTACCTCCGGATAGTGGGACAATGCAGATACTTTCACATCATTTGCAATGTGAAACTCCTCGCTCATCTGACGGAAATAACGCATATATTCCGCTGCCAGTGCAGCATTATACTTCAGCATCATCTGCTGCTGTGACAAATCCTCACAGGAAATAAAAATGTCTACCTTCCCACGGTTGGCATACTGCTTTAAAAGCGTACGGATCGCCGTCTCAAAAAAATTCAGCTTTTTCGGCATCCGGATATTTACATCCAGATATCTGTGGTTCACACTTTTTAACTCTACCGTAAATTTTCTGGACTCTTTTTGAATTTCACATCGTCCAAAACCTGTCATACTTTTTATCATGTCTTTGTCCTCCTGTCATTTTCTTGAAATTCTGTTACCAGTATACTCTTATTTATGCTGTTTGGTCAAGCTTTCACTCCAGAAATTCCCGATTTCAGGTACCACTTGTCCGAATTCTGTGATACAATAATCAAGTTAAACGAAACCAACCAAAAGAAAGGATTTTTTATTGGCTTTGACGGAATTGTCGTGGCCAATCTGGTCCACGAATTAAAAGAACAGCTTTTAAACGGAAGAATTGCAAAGATCGCACAGCCGGAGGCAGACGAGCTTCTGCTGACGATCAAATCCCCTAAGGGACAGAGACGGCTTTCCATTTCTGCAAGTGCATCTCTTCCGCTCATATATCTCACTGACGCGAATAAACCAAGTCCCATGACTGCTCCCAATTTCTGTATGCTTTTGAGAAAGCACATTGCAAACGGCAGGATCGTGGATATCTGGCAGCCCAAACTAGAACGGATCATTCATTTTACAATCGAGCATCTGGATGAGCTTGGCGATCTTTGCCGCAAGGATCTGATCGTGGAGATCATGGGCAAACACAGCAATATTATTTTCTGTACTTCAGACGGAACGATCATTGACAGCATCAAACATGTCTCCGCCCAGATGAGTTCTGTCCGGGAAGTGCTGCCCGGACGGGACTATTTCATCCCGGACACCATGGAAAAAGCAGATCCGCTCACAATTTCAGAAGCCGAGTTTCATACCCTGCTTCGTGCAAAGCCAATGCCGGTATCCAAGGCGATCTACACCAGCTTTACCGGGATCAGTCCCGTCACCGCTGAGGAGATCTGTTTTCTTTCCGGTATAGACTCAAGACTTCCGGCCTCAGAGCTTTCCGCAGATGTCTGTGTACACTTTTACAATCAGTTTTGTATTTATCTCTCCGCAGTCAGGGAAGGTCAATTCTCCCCGTCTGTATACTATGACGGAAAAGAGCCAAAGGAATTTGCATCCCTTGGGCTGGATCATTTGCATGCATACCACAGAGAAACTTTTTCTTCCATCTCACACGTACTGGAGACTTATTATGCAACCAAAAACCAGATTACCCGTATCCGCCAGAAATCTGCTGATCTGCGCCATATCGTACAGACCGCTCTGGAACGTGCCAGAAAAAAATATGCTCTGCAGATGCGGCAGTTATCCGATACCGAGGATCGGGACAAATACAAAGTATACGGCGAACTGATCCATACTTACGGCTATAATCTGGAACCGGGTGCAAAAGTACTGGAAGCTTTGAATTACTACAACAATGAAATCGTAAAAATCCCATTGGATACCACAAAAACTCCGTTGGAAAATGCACAGCGCTATTTCGAAAAATATAACAAACAAAAACGTACCTTTGAAGCATTATCCGCGCTGACCGAAGAAACAAAAGAAGACATCACATACCTGGAATCCGTCAGCACTGCTCTGGATATCGCACTCAGTGAGGAGGATCTTGCAGAGATCAAGGAAGAGCTGATTCATTCCGGTTATATGCGCCGCAAATTCACCAAGAAAAAAGTAAAGATCAAAAACAAACCACTGCACTATCTTTCCAGTGACGGATATCATATTTATGTCGGAAAGAATAACCTGCAGAACGACTGGCTGACCTTCGAATTTGCAGTCGGCAATGACTGGTGGTTCCATGCAAAAAATACTCCCGGATCTCATGTTGTTGTCCGCACCAACGGAGATGAGCTTCCGGACCGTACATTTGAAGAGGCCGGACGGCTTGCCGCTTACTATTCCAAAGCCCGGGGCGGAGAAAAAGTAGAGATTGACTATATTGAGAAAAAAACATGTCAAAAAACCAAAGGGTGCAAAACCCGGCTTTGTCGTATATTATACCAATTATTCGCTGATCATCGACAGTGATATCGGCGACTTAAAAGAAATTTCTGATTAAAATGCATTCAAAATGCCCCTGGTACAGATTTCGTTACCAGGGGCATCCATCTATTTTTCTATAATAAAAGAGTATTCTTATCCATTGACTGCTTGCTTCACATCTTCAGGAACCTGAATCTGTCCCACATTATCATATCCGTTATACACCAGTTCAATATTATAAAAATTCACATTAGTTGTTTTCCCGAAGCTTTGGTATAATTCATCCATCACATCTGTCATATCCACGATGATCCTTGCCGGCAGCTTTTCTTTTTTGTAAATATCCACCGTAACCGGAATCTCCAGTGTATCCAGCGTATCCTGATCCGGCAGATCCACAAGACCGTAGGCCTGAATCATCTCCTCCCCAAGAAAATCCATCAGCTTCTTTCCCTGCATATCCCCGTAGATTTCATAGCACGTCTTTTCCCGGACCTTTACCGGCTGCTTTGCAAGCGTAAAATCTTCGATTTCCGCTCTTGCACTCTGGAAAAAATCTGTTTCTGTACCACTGGAAGAGGAGCTGTTTTCACTCTCTGTCCTCGACCACTGCTCGTAAAGACTACTGTACGTCACATACTTATCGCCTTCTTCCACCTGGTAGATTTCCATATTACTAGAGACCAGATTATCATTTAGCTTCACTTCCGCCCTCCCCTTTGCGTGTCCTGCTCTGGGGCTTACCGTGTTCTCCATGTCCATATCCATTCGGATTCTGGTATGATCCAGCACATCCTCCAACTCCACCTCGATTTCCAGTGAACTGGATGCCGAATTGACTTCTTTCATATTTTTGTCTACCGCATCCATCAATACTTCTGGTGTTACTTCCTGCTTTTCCTGCTGTCTGCATCCTGCCGCCGTATTTGTGCACAGCAACAGCAGTGCGCCTGTCAATGCAAGACGGCACATCCGTTTCTTTCCTGTCATACCAAATTCCTTTTCTTTTTCCGCCTGATACGGTTATTCCTTCCCAAGAAGGTAATCAATAAACTGCTGTGCAGTTCTTCCCGACATTCCCCCGTGACTCAATTCCCATTTATTGACTTCCAATAAAAGTTCTTCTTCCGGCATGGAAATATGGTTCCGCTTTGCCAGTTCTGTCACGATCTTCTGGAATGCCTTTTTAGCCGGAGAGGCAAAATAAATCTTGACACCGAATCTTGCAACAAGGGACAGTTTTTCCTGCACCGTATCGTTTGTATGCAGTTCTTCATCCCTATCCTGTTTGTCACGGAAAGTCTCCCTCACCAGATGCCTTCTGTTGGAAGTTGCATAGATCAGAATATTGTCTGGTTTTTTCTCCAGACCTCCTTCGATCACGGCTTTCAGATACTTATATTCGATTTCAAATTCTTCAAAAGAGAGATCATCCATGTAAATAATAAATTTATAGTTTCTATTTTTAATCTGGGCAATCACCTCGTTCAGATCCTGAAACTGATGCTTATATACTTCGATCATGCGAAGCCCCTGATCATAATACTGATTTAAAATTGCTTTGATGGAAGATGATTTTCCTGTCCCTGCATCTCCGTAGAGCAGACAGTTATTGGCTCTTTTTCCCTCTACAAACGCTTTGGTATTATCAATCAGCTTCTGCTTTTCTGCCTCATATCCTACGAGATCATTCAGATGCACATGAGCAATGTTCGTGATTGGAACGATTTCCGCTGCTCCGTCTTTGGTATGTTCCACGCGAAACGCTTTGTGCAGTCCCAGCTTTCCGACTCCAAACTCCCGATAAAACTCCGTCACGCACTGCTTAAACGACTGTACGTCCTCTGCCTGCTCCAGCTCCCTGCTCAGATTACAGATTCTGTCACGGATTCGTTTATTAAAAACAATCCTGTCATCCTGTGTATTTTCATAGTCCAGAAGAAGGGAAAAACAGCCTGCATCCAAAACCCGCATCAATGCAGTGAAATCATAATCGAATAATTCTTTAAAAATCCAAAAATCATGCTCTGCCGCCAGATTCAGGCTTCCTTTTGTCTCTCCCGTGATCTCGCAGGAGGTACTGTAAGCATTTTCATCATTTGCCAGCAGGAAAGTCAGGAAGGTATGCCAGAGATTTCCGCAAAAATCCGTGACACTCTGAGAGTTCCAGCAATTCATTCATACAGGAAAAAAGCAGTCCTTTTAAATCCTCCTGATTATAGTATTCATTATCATAATGTTCCATCAGAAATGTCATATCCAAAAGTAACTCTTCGTATTCCATATTTTTATATAAGATCAGTTCATTGGTACGCATCTTCCTGTTCCTCCCTCATACTCATCAATAATTTCCTAAAATCTTCAAGTTCCGCGCTTCTTCTCTGAGCCCCCGGATCGCATTTTTCACACCCGGCTGTTCGAGATTTCCTTCGAAATCCACAAAGAAACGATACTCCCAGCTTTTCCCTTCCACCGGACGGGATTCAATCTTTGTCATGTTCAGGTCATTGTAAATAAAATGCGACAAAATCTGATACAGTGATCCACTCTGGTGCGGAAGTTCAAAACAAATACTGATTTTCGATGCAGCCGGCGTAAAAATCTTCTGATTCGTAACAATGATAAACCGTGTCACATTATTAGTCTCATCATTGATATCCTCTGCCAGAACAGAAAGTCCGTATACCTGTGCTGCATATGCACTGCACACTGCCGCCTGCGAGTGATCCTGCTCTTTTAGGACATTTTTTGCCGCTGCCGCTGTATTGGACACACTGATCTGCTGCCAGTCTCCATGCTTTTCCAAGAAACGGCTTGTCTGCATCAGAGCTTCTGCCTTAGAGTACACACGCTCAATCTGAGAGAGTGTGGTTCCAGGAAGGCCTGCCAGCGTATTTTCGATTGGAAGGAACGTCTCTCCCACAATATAATTTTCGAACTCTACCAACAGGTCATATACTTCATTGACTGCTCCAGCAGAAGAATTTTCAATCGGAAGAACTGCAAAATCTGCCGCCCCCTCCTCGATTGCCTCCATGGCTTCCCGGAAAGTCGTCACATGAAAATTGTTCTCATTGTCCGGAAAATATTTCTTCATGGCAGCCTGACTATAAGCTCCTTCCACCCCCTGAAATACGACACGGACATTCTGCTTATCAAGCGACTCCATCTCAATAAACGGAAGTCTTCCCAGTGCACCCGCCTCCACAAGCTGCTGATACTGCAATTTCCGGCTCATACTCATCAGCTGTGCGTACAGCTCCTGAATCCCCTTCTTGTTAAACTCACCGTTCACCTTGGATGCCACATCCAGAAGTTTTTCATGTTCTCTTTGACGGTCAAACACTTTTCGCCCTGCGCCGACTTTAAATCTTCCAACATCCTCGCAGACTTTCATTCTTTCTTCGTACAGCTTTGCGATCTGATCATCGATCCCATCCAGCTTCTCCCTGAGTTCTTCCAATGTCGCCATTTTTCTTCTCTCCTTGTCATTTCAAACTTAAGCTGTATTATAATACACTTTTTTTTCCGATTGTACAATACCTGATTTTCATCTGCATAAATCTGCACGGAAACGGACATCCTGTTCTTATGAAGAAAAAATTTATTTTATGCGGCATCATCGGCTGGTGCATGGAAATACTGTTTACGGGACTTCATTCCCTTTTGGTAAAAGATTATACACTTGCGGGAAAAACATCCATCTGGATGTTTCCGATCTACGGGATGGCGTGCGTCTTTTCTCCGCTTTCCCAAAAACTGAAAACAAAAAGCACCTTTTTAAGGGGTAGTATCTACACTGCTTTTATTTTTGCCGGGGAATTTTTATCCGGTCTGTTTTTAAAGAAACACCGGATCTGTCCCTGGGATTACAGTCGTGCAAAATTCAATATCAAAGGGGTCATCCGTCTTGATTATGCGCCGCTTTGGTTTACCGCCGGCCTGTTCTTTGAAAAATTTTTGAAAAAATTTTAATTTCTTTCCGTTTTAAATGCCATGCACTAAGTAATGAAACCAATGGAATCGTCAATATCACTCCCATTGTGGAAGCAATTCCCTGAATTAACTCGATTCCTATGGAATACATATTGATGATCTGCGTTGTGGAATAGTTATACACATACAAAAATACTAACGTATTAATCGACGTACCTGTAAAAGCTAAAATCAGTGTATTTGACATTGTCCCCATCATATCTTTTCCAACCCGTATCCCCGAAAAAAATAATTCCCTTGCAGAAAGCAGTGGATTGCGAAAGTGGATTTCATTGATAGTAGACGCTATTGACATCGCAACATCCATAACAGCCCCCAGTGCCGAAATCAAAATGCCCGCATACAACAATTCTCCAATTTTAATATTCGTTGTCTGACCTACATACGTCAACTGCTCAATATCTGCAACATTATATCCGGAAATATGTGTCCATTTTCCAAACAGAATTGCCAGTATCCCTGAAATTCCAACCCCCAGTACTGTGCCGGCCACAGCAGTCGCACTTTTACTTGAAATCCCTCCCAGTAAATACATGGTCACAACCGTCGTCAGAATTGCGACCAGTACTGCTGCCCAAACAGGAGATACCCCTCTGTAGATAAGTGGCAAAAAATAGAAATACAATACAGACAAATGTAAAAAATCAAAGCGACAGCGGAATAGACTCCTTTTCTCCCTCCGATCAGACATTAAGGTCAGCAAAAACAGCAAAACAATCATACACAAAATTGCCGTACGGTCATAACTGTAGACGGTAACATACAACGAATCTTCCCCTTCATTCACTTCCGCGATCACCTTCATGCCCTTTTCACAATGTGTTCCGTAAAGATAACCTGAAGAACTGACAGCCTCCACAACTGTTCCACGGAACTTGCCACTTAATAATCGAAGGGAAACCAGTTGATTTCCAATCTGATTTCCCGACTCTGTTGTATTATCATTTTTTATCTCCACTACTTTTGCTTTTTCAAAGGTTTTTCCTTCTGTTTCATACAGTCCCTTCCCGTTCCACTTGATTTAACTGTATCAAAAATGCAGCAAACAGAATCGTAATTCCGAAAATGATAAACTGCCTTCTCCCATTTTTTCAGCCAATTCACTTTTTTGGTCACGCTTTCTCCTGGCCACGAGCACTCCGACTCCGCAAAGTAACGCTGTTAACATCACGATTACTGCCCCTGCAATCGGTACAGCGTCTCCTGTTTTTACCGTTGTTTGTGAAGTCACTGGTTTTTTATTGATACCTTCTGTATGCGTAGTCTGGTCGCTCATAGAACCACTTGTACCTCCGTTTTGTGACTGTCCATTGTCCGGTGAATCACTGGATGACGGTGGGTTTAAATTTTCCTGATGTTTCATCTCCAACTGATCCAATGCTGTTTTCAATGCAGTATATGCATTTGTCAGTGTTGCCGTATCTGCTGCCGGATCTGCATTTACAGTTCTGGCGCCTTCCAGAGCCTGCTGCATTGTTTGATAACTCTCGGTTGTATATTCTTCTGGAATTTTTACTCCCAGCTTCTTCAATTAACGCGGAAAGCTGTCCATGATCAACTGATTTCACAAGCATAAACTGTGTATCGATCGGTTCCTGTGTATCTGTGCGATATGTATTCACTGTCAATGTTGTTTCCGTAATGTCTACTACCGAATAAGTCGGAACATCCTGCTGCCATCTGTTGGCAATATAAGTCTGTTGGCGAGGTACCAGATCATAATATTTACTTCCTGATGAAGATCCTGCTGTCAGATACATGATTCCATCAGAATTTACCGCCGTTTCCTGATTCTCTGTCAATTCCATTACTGCTTCCTCATCCATCACCGCATGCAGATATTTCAGATATTTTTGTTCGCCCTCATCCTGTGTATCTTCTGAAATATTTCCCGGTGCCTCATAAAGTGTATCAGGATTTTCTCCCGCATCCATATCTTTTTCCAACTGTTCTTCAAATTCATCATCCGAATATTCCATTTTGAACTGACCGCCTTTTAACAATTTTTGTTCTGGAATATGCGTGATCATGTCCTGCCAGCACCAGATCAATCTCATTTTGTTCAAACACAGGCACCGGACTATAACGCAAATTGGTGATTTCCGGTTCATTGGAATGTTCTGCAGATCCATAAATATCCTGATGAAGTGTTACTATTTTCCATTTGCAATCTGTATTTGCCGCTACTGTGGATTCAATAAACTGACGATGTTCCTCCACATTTGTATCCTGCGTATTTAAAATCATAAACAGGGCGTCCCCATATGTGTAGTAATAATCTCCGCCTACTGTTCCATTGTCGCCAAGAGAACTGCTGTTTGCCGGATTAAAATGATACGTATAATTAGCATTGTCTGCATCATGATTTCCTACCGTTGTTGCGACGGGTACACTTTTCATAAGATCCGGGCTCAAATATCCTGCATATTCTACCTCACTGATTGTTGTATCCTGCACTTTTTTGGCATTTGTCTGAATCTGATCCCCAGAAGAAAGAACAAAGGATGCCAATCTGTTTGTTTTTTCATATGCTTTTGTCAATGTATCATTCCAGTTAAAGGTATCATTTCTAACTGCTTCTGACTGTGCTGCCGCAAAGGATGGTTTTAAAATATCCTCCGGAGTCTTTGCTTTTTCCGGATTGGAAGAACCAATCTGCGGATCTCCTACGAAAATAAAGGAAAAGGAACTTGTATCTGCATCCGTAGTAAAGGAGCAAATCTCTTTTCCGCTCACCTGATAATAGTACGTAGTTCCGGGCTTCAAATCCTTTATCACCACTTTGCTGCTCTTATAACCTGTCTGCGCCGGACTTTCTGATACTGCTGCACTTTGCCCATCGCTTAGATCCGGAGTCTGTCCATATACAAAGGATGCCTCTTCCCCTTCTTTCGTATACCATGCAAAATTCATTTCTGTTTCATCGGATCCAGGTGACATGGCGACCTGTGTCCAGTCTGTTTTTATTGTTTCCCATTCCTCACACCATGCATCCCATGCCCCGTTTTGTGCCGCTGGTGTTTTGCTTGCGTCTGTCATTCCATCTGGAGCTGCTGCTGCAGATACTGATAATGGCTGGTAAAGCAGTATGGCGGAAATCAACACCGCAATGACTCTCTTCTTCATTTTACATTTCTCCTTCTTTTTTCACTTTTGGCATTTGGTATTATAACACCTGTTTTTTTGTTTTAGCTTCTTTACAAACCATTAACAAATTTTAAATTACAATTTACGCTTTCTGTCCAGACTTTTTTTCTGCTTCTTTCTTAATTTTCATATGAATTCTCTGTTGAAAAAACTCACAGTTTAGTATATGATGATTGAAGAGATTTTGCATAGGGAGGTACATCGAAATGAATACAGTTGATTGTATCAAAAGCCGCAGAAGCATCCGCAGATTCAAACCGGATTCTGTTAAGCATTCATTGATTGAAGAGATCGTTTCCGCAGCTTCTTTTTCCCCATCCTGGAAAAATACTCAGATTACCGTTATATCGCAATTGAAGATCCTTCCTTCTGGAAAAATTGCTGATGACTTTACCCCATCTTACAATTCAGATATCATCCGCCAGACACCGGTTTTGATTGCTGTCACTTATATCAAGGGACGGTGCGGTTTTGAGCGCGACGGCTCTTATACCACTGGTAAAAAAAGAACCGCTGGCAGATGTTTGATGCCGGTGTGGCCTGTCAGACGTTCTGTCTGGCTGCGCACGAATACGGACTGGGTACTGTCATTATGGGCGTATTTGATGAGAGTGGAATTTCCAGTCTTCTGGACATTCCAAAGGAACGGGAACTGGCTGCATTGATTGCACTTGGATATCCTGATATCGAGCCATCTGCACCAAAACGCAAAACTGTTGAAGATTTATTACAATATCGATAATCAGATTCTGCTCTCAAACAAGATCTGATTTACAAGGAGGTTACATATGAGACATTTGATGAGTCCTCTGGATTTTTCTGTAGAGGAACTGGAAACACTGTTAAATCTGGCGGGAGACATTGAAAAACACCCGGAAAAATATGCACATGCATGTGAAGGGAAGAAGCTGGCTACTTTATTTTATGAACCAAGTACGCGTACACGTTTAAGCCATGAGGCTGCGATGCTCAATCTGGGCGGAAGCATCATGGGATTTTCTTCCGCAGATTCCAGCTCTGCCTCAAAAGGAGAGAGTGTTTCAGATACGATCCGCACCGTTTCTTGTTATGCAGATATCGTTGCTATGCGCCATCCAAAGGAAGGAGCGCCGATGGTTGCCTGTAAGCACGCTTCCATTCCTGTCATCAACGCAGGAGACGGAGGACATCAGCATCCAACCCAGACACTGACTGACCTTTTGACTATCCGTTCCGTAAAAGGACGCCTTGATCATATGACGATCGGACTTTGCGGAGACTTAAAATTCGGACGTACCGTACATTCTCTGATCCACGCTCTGGTGCGCTATGAGGGAATCAAATTTGTTTTGATCTCACCGGAAGAATTACGTCTTCCAAGCTATATCCGTCAGGATGTTCTGGATAAAAACCATATCGAATACAAGGAAGTTGTCCGTCTGGAAGACGCCATGCCGGAACTTGATATCCTATACATGACACGTGTACAAAAAGAACGTTTCTTCAACGAAGAAGATTATGTCCGCATGAAAGATTTCTATATCCTGGACAAAAAGAAAATGCAGCTGGCTCCTTCCGATATGTTTGTACTGCATCCACTGCCACGTGTCAACGAGATTTCTGTGGAAGTAGACGATGATCCGCGAGCAGCTTATTTCAGACAGGTACAGTATGGTGTTTATGTACGTATGGCACTGATTCTGACACTGCTTGATATTCATGTAGAGTAACAAAAATTTGTTTCGCATAAAGAAAGAAGGTATCTAATTTGAAAAATACATTGAACGTAGGACGTATTTCTGAAGGTTTTTGTTCTGGATCACATCGAAGCAGGAAAAAGTATGGATATTTACAAATATCTTCACCTCGATAAACTGGACTGCTGTGTTGCGATCATCAAAAATGCCCGCAGCAGTAAAATGGGAAAAAAAGACATCATGAAGATCGAGTGTCCGATCGATTTTATGGACCTTGATATTCTCGGATTTATCGACCACAATATCACAGTCAATATTATCTCCAATGAACAGGTCGTCGACAAAAAAAATCCTAAGACTTCCAAAAGAGATCACCAATGTGATCCGCTGCAAAAATCCAAGATGTATCACATCCATCGAACAGGAACTGGATCACATCTTTGTCCTGACAGATGAAGAAAACCAGGTATATCGTTGTAAATACTGTGAGGAAAAGTATTCCGGAAGATAAACAAAAAAACAAACGGGAACGTGGTTTTTTACAGATCACGTTCCCGTTATTTATCTCAAAATTCTATGGCAGTATATGTCCCGCACTTAAATATAACTGATACCATTCTTCTCTGGTCAGCCGGATATCTGCCGCCAGCGCGATCTCCCGCAATCGCTTCAGATTGGTCGTACCTGCTACCATCTGAATCTTTGCCGGATGTCTGAATATCCATGCAGATGCGATACCAGTCTTTGTTGTCCCATATTTTTCCGCAAGATCCGCCAGCACCTGATTTAATTCCGGATATTTCTCACTGTCAACAAATACCCCTTCGAAAAATCCATACTGGAACGGAGACCATGCCTGAATCGTCATATCATGCAGTCTGCAAAAATCCAGCACGCTGTTGTCTCGGTTGACGGCACCATCTGTCAGCATATTTGCCTCAAGTCCTGATGCAACCATGTTAGAAAACGGAATACTGAACTGAAGCTGATTGACAAGAAGATCCTGTCTCACACATTTTTTCAAAAGCTGGATCTGCATCGGCGTATGATTGGAAACACCGAAATGTCTCACCTTTCCGGATCCCTCCAACAGATCAAATGCTTCTGCCACTTCTTCCGGCTCCATCAGTGCATCCGGTCTGTGAAGAAGCAGGATATCCAGATAATCAGTACGCAGCCTGCGGAGAGATTCCTCTACCGACTGCAAAATATGTTCTTTGGAAAAGTCATACATCACACCCGGTACAATCCCGCATTTAGACTGCAGGATGATATCTTCTCTGCGAAATTCTGTCTGCTCGAATACACGTCCGAACAGAGATTCGCATGCCCCTTTTCCATAAATATCCGCATGATCAAAAAACTGAATTCCCAGTTCCAGACAGGTATGGATATACTCATCCACCTCTGTCTCATCCATTCCCTGAATACGCATACATCCAGCTGCAACTACCGGAACTTCCAGCATACTTTTTCCAAGCATCTGCCTTCTCATCATGTGCCTCCCTTCTAGCACTCTTCTGCTATTTTATAAATCAATCGCTCTGTATCTTCCCATCCAAGACACGGGTCTGTAATGGACTTTCCGTAAATCTGGTCTGCCCCGATACTCTGACATCCTTCTTCCAGATAACTTTCAATCATCACACCTTTGATCAGCTCTTTTAATTTTGTATTGTAATTCCGGCTGTGAAGCACCTCACTGACAATGCGGATCTGCTCTTTGAACTGCTTGTTGGAATTTGAATGATTGGCATCGACGATCGCTGCCGGATTGGCCAGATGTTTCTCTCCATACATCGCCTGAAGACGGATCAGATCCTCATAGTGATAATTTGGATTACAAGTACCATACTTGTCCACTCCGCCGCGCAGAATCACATGTGCCAGATCGTTTCCATCTGTCGTTACATCCATGCCTCTGTAAATAAAAGTATGGGAACTCTGTGCCGCGATCACAGAGTTGAGCATCACAGAAAAATCACCACTGGTCGGATTTTTCATCCCCACCGGAATATCCATACCGCTGGCCGTCAGTCTGTGTTGCTGGTTTTCAACAGAACGCGCCCCGATTGCCTCATAAGATAAGATATCATCCAGATAGCTTCTGTTCTCCGGATACAGCATCTCATCCGCGCTTGTCAGTCCGCTTTCTTCTATGGCACGGATATGCATCTTACGGATCGCAATAATTCCAGCCAGCAGATCCGGCGCCTGATCCGGTTTTGGCTGATGAAGCATTCCTTTATATCCCTCACCTGTTGTCCTTGGTTTGTTCGTGTAGATCCGCGGAATAATCATCAGGCGGTCTGATACTTTTCATTCACTTTTGCCAGCCTGCTTATATATTCACACACGGAATCTTCATTGTCTGCGGAACATGGCCCTACGATCACGACAAACTTGTCTGACTTTCCTGTAAAAATGTCCCGGATTTCAGCATCCCTTTTTTTCTTGATTTCTGTAAGTTCCTTTGAAAGCGGATACTCTGCTTTCAATTCTGCCGGAAGCGGCAGCGTTGTATTGATTCTCATTCCCATACTCTTTTCCTGCCTTGTATAAAATCTCTGTTCATATGCAAAATGCTGCCGCAAAGCGACAGCATCAAATTAAGCAAAACGATAAGCCGGGTTATGTCATTGGACAATCATCTATCTAGACCTGACGTTGCCGTCAGGTTCAAGCAACCTACCTAAAGCGCGACGGGCAGCCGCATAGCTTTTATTCGGTCTTGCTTCGGATGGGGTTTACATGTGCCCCTTCTGTTACCAGAAGGGCGGTAGTCTCTTACACTGCCTTTCCACCCTTACCTGCACAAAATACAGGCGGTTTATTTCTGTTGCACTGGCCTTGGAGTCACCTCCACCGGACGTTATCCGGCATCCTGCCCTGCGAAGCCCGGACTTTCCTCGTCTGCGGCCTTTCGGCGCATGCAGCCGCGATTGTCTGTCTTACTTAACACTGTTCTTCATTATACTATGTCTGACTCTGAATGTCAAACACCTGTCCTTCTGTCTGAATCTCTCGGATTCTGCTTCTATATTCTGTTGTACACGGTTCGTGAAAAAGCCTGTCAAACACTTCATAGGATCCCCAGAAATGCATCGGGAACACATTTTTCGTGTCTGTATGACGCATAAAATAGTCCAGTCCCCAGACATACTGCTCACCCAGACGGAGATCCGCCGGCACAAATGCAACATCGATCGGCTGATCCGGAAGCTCTCCAATCGCCTTCTGATAATCCGCTCTCATCTGCTCGTTATACGACTTTGGTTCTCCTTCCCAGTGCCACCAGTTCAAATCTCCTGCGTGATAAATCACGATTCCCTGATATTCTATCCAGAATGCGACTCCTTCATCTGTAGATGGCAGTGTACGCACCCGGATGCCATTCACACGCCTCTCTTCTTCGGGCGACAGCCGGATTACCTGTTTCTGTTCATCCGGCATCGGCACATCATCAGAAAAAAGATACCAGATGTTCTGTCTCTGACGGCGCAATTTCAAAATGTCCGGATTATAATGATCATAATGTACATGACTCACAAATACAAACAATGTTTTTTCCGGATCCATTTCGGGGAGACTGCCCTGATAATAATCAAACAAAAGCAGGGCATCCTCCATCTCCAGAAGAAATCCACTGTGTCCGAGATATGTCACCCGCATCATACGTTCAACATCTCAATCGCACGTTTTAATTCCGGAAGAATAAATTCCAGTGCTTCCTTTGCCTCTTTGGCATCTCCCGGAAGATTTACCATCAGCGTCTTTTTGCACACACCTGCCGCACTGCAGTCCAGAACCGCCTGCAGAGAATCCCGGTTGCGGAATGCACGCAGTGTCTCCGGGATCCCCGGAAGAAGGCGTTCTGCCACATCCATCAGTGCATATGGAGCACAGTCGCTCTCGAGATGTCCTGCTGCTCCTGTTGTCAGAACCAACTCTGCGGTCTGCTCCTCTGCCACTCTTTTTAATACCGATGCCGCCACTTTCCGGTCTTTCGGGATCACACGCACGGCAGCAGTCTCAAACCCGGACTGTTCCAGCAGTTTCTTTAAAACCATCCCTGCCGCACTTGCCTTTCTTGCTTTATAACTTTCTGTATCCAACGTAAAAATAGCCGCTTTCATAGATTCGTACCCCTTTCTTGTACTCCGGTCTCAACTAAATTCTGTAATGCAGAGAACACTCCGCCGCTTTATTGTACCACATCTGAGAATAAGAGTCCAAGCATCCGGCAGAAAAAAATCAAAAAAAGTCAGATAATAATGCAGACCAGCCCTCCATTACTGTCATTGACGATCTTCTGCATCGTATCCTGGAGCTTCACCTGACTCTCCTCGTTGATCATATTGATCTTATTGCGCATCCCATCCAGCACCAGCTCTTCTACAGATTTTCCAAATATGTTGGTTCCCCATACTCCCTCCGGAGTCTCACTCTCTGCTTTGATATATTCCACCAGATCCTGTGCCTGCTTTTCACTTCCCACGATCGGTGCGATCTCAGTCTCAATATTGGCACGGATCATATGAACAGACGGAGCCTCTGATCTGATCTTCACACCATATTTACTGCCCTGTTTGATGATCGCAGGCTCATCTAACAGAATTTCCTCTTTCTTCGGGCTAACTACACCGTATCCTTTCATTTTCACATCGGCAAACGCATCTTTGATCTGTGTATATTCCTCTTTCATTGCGGCAAGTTCTTTCATCGCTGCGATCAGTTCATATTCTCCCTGAATCTTCGTCCCTGTCAGTTCACTGAGCACCTCATAATAATACTTCTCCTTCAAGTCCATCTGGATCTTTACGATTCCCGTATCCATTTCAATCTGAGAGATCCTGATCTTCTCTATGTACTCGCTGTCACTTACCGGTACCGCCTCTGCCACACTTCGAATGTCATCCATTCCATCCAGCAGATTTCTTACACTGGAGAGCACCTCGCTTTTTACCGGGTGATCCTTTGGCAGCATTTCCACCCACTTCGGAATATAAAATTCTGCTTCTGAAATTGGAAACTCATACAACACCTGCCGCATGATCTGATTAATATCTTCTGTCCGAAGCTGCGCACAGTTGACCGCAAGAACAGATACTCCGTACTTTTCCTCCATTTTCCCCTGAAGACTTTTTGTTTCTTCGCTGTATGGCTTCTGTGTGTTCAAAAGGATCAGAAACGGCTTTCCGATGGATTTCAATTCCTGAATGGTCTTTTCTTCTGCCAAAATATAATTTTCTCTCGGAAGCTCTCCGATACTTCCATCTGTTGTGATAACCAGCCCAATTGTCGCATGGTCATGAATCACCTTCTGTGTCCCGATCGCTGCCGCTTTTGTAAAGGGGATCTCATGTTCAAACCATGGCGTTTTCACCTGACGTTCCACATCGTTTTCTATATGACCGCTCGCCCCGTCTACCATATATCCGACACAGTCGATCAGTCGGATCTTAACTTCCACGTCTTCGGACAGTCTGACAGATGCCGCATCTTTCGGAACAAATTTCGGCTCTGTTGTCATGATCGTTGTTCCGGAAGCTGACTGCGGAAGTTCGTCTTTTGTCCGCTCTTTTGCATGTTCATCCGTCATATTCGGCAGCACGAGAAGATCCATGAACCGCTTGATAAATGTTGACTTGCCTGTCCGAACCGGACCTACAACTCCAATATAGATTTCCCCGTTGGTTCTTGCTTTCATATCCTTGTATACCTGAAATGCATCCATAAAAAATTACCCCCTTGTTCTGCTGATACCAATCTATGCAGAAACAAAGGGGAATTATTCCGGCTCTGTTCTCTTGAATTAAAAAAAACCTTATACTGTCTCATCCGGCCACGGCAGCACGGAATGCTCACTTTTTGATTCTCGAAGCATCAGTTCATCCACTGCCTGTGCAGCACTCTTGTTTTCAAACAGTACTTCATTGATCTGCTCCACAATCGGCATGGACACCTCATATTTCTCTGCCAGCTTTCTGGCTGCCTTTGCAGAATACACACCTTCGACTACCATCTGTACTTCATCCATGGCCTCCTGCATAGTCTTCCCCTGTCCCATAAGATATCCGGCTCTGCGGTTTCGGCTGTGTACACTTGCGCAGGTCACGATCAGATCTCCGATTCCGGTCAGCCCGGTAAATGTCTCGAGCTTTCCGCCCATTTTTACGCCCAAACGCGCAATTTCCGCAATTCCTCGAGTGATCAGCGCAGCTTTTGTGTTATCTCCATAACCAAGTCCGTCTGCAATTCCCGCTGCCAGAGCGATCACGGTTTTTCAATGATCCTCCCAGCTCAATCCCCAGAATATCCGGACTTGTATAGACACGGAACACCTTACTCATAAATGCAGACTGCAGGTACTCAGCCGTCTTTCTTGTCGTCGCACCGATCACACAGGTTGTCGGCAGCTTTCTTCCGACCTCTTCCGCGTGGCTCGGTCCGGAAAGAACTGCTACATCCGCCTGCGGAATCTCTTCTTTGATCTGCCCGGAAAGTGTCATCAATGTGGTCTCTTCGATCCCTTTGCCACATCCACGATTATTTGCCCTTCTGCCACATATGGACTCATCTTTTTTCGCAGTCGCTCTTGTAAACGGAGACGGAACTGCCAAGACAAGAAAGTCTTTTCCCAGGATTGCCTCTTGTATCTCTCCGGTAATCTGAATTTCCTCGGAGATGTGCACCCCCCGGCAGCTTTGTCTTATGCTCTCTTTCTTTTGACAGCATCTCTATCTCGGCGGGATCGATCGACCAGATCGTTGCCTGATTTCCGTTATCATGCAGCAGGACGGAGAGTGCCGTTCCCCAGCTTCCCGCTCCCAACACACCTATATTTGCCATATTCTGCCTCCTTTTAATCGTCTCTACTTTTTAGAAAACCCGATTTTGTTCTCTGTTCCATTCAACAGTCTCTTTATATTTGCACGATGCCTCCACCATGCCAGTGCCATCAGTAAAAACGTCACCAGATATAATTCGTACACATAAGGCTGCGCCATCGCAAATCCCCCCATCTGCCCGAAACATATCACCTCTGCAAGAAAAATAATTGTTACCAGAAGTGACCCTGCGGAAACATAGCGGGTGACTGCCACCACAAAAATAAATGCAGCAAGTGGGATCGGGACCATCCAGAGCTTGGTGGAAAGCACAAGCCCGGCCAGAACCGCAATCCCTTTTCCGCCTTTAAATTTCAGATAAAACGGATAATTATGTCCAAGTGTGGCACCTGCTCCTGTATACATCGCAAGCAGCGGCAGACAATCGCTGCCACTGAAGATCTGGCGCACCAGAAGAATTGGCAGGACACATTTTAAAACATCTCCCGCAAACGTCATCAGTCCGGCTTTTACTCCAAGCACACGCAGTGCATTCGTAGAACCCGAGTTTCCGCTTCCTGTTTTTCTGATGTCCACATGATTGAGTTTCCCCACAAAATATCCGGTCTGAAACAGACCGAACGCATATCCTATGATAAGACAGATAATTCGTTCCATATCTACTGATCCTTTTCCTTTCTCTCCCGGATAAAGAATTTCAGAGACGTTCCCCTGAACCCGAACGCTTCCCGGATCTTGTTTTCCAGATAACGGGTATAAGAAAAATGCATCAGTTCTTTGTCATTTACAAAGATTACAAAGGTCGGTGGTTTTACCGATACCTGGGTGATATAGTAAAGCTTCAGACGTTTTCCCTTGTCTGACGGCGGCTGCTGCATGGCAACGGCCTCCATCATAATCTCATTGAGCACACCGGTCTGAATCCGAAGTGTCTGGCTGTCAATGACCATATCGATCATATCATACAGTTTATTCAGACGCTGTCCTGTTTTTGCAGAAACATACATGATCTCTGCGTATGGCATATACGCAAGTGTCGTCCGGATATCATTTTCATATTGTTTCATGGTCTTGTCATTCTTCTCAATGGCATCCCATTTGTTTACAACGATGATCACACCCTTTCCGCGCTCATGTGCGATCCCGGCAATCTTGGCATCCTGCTCTGTAACCCCTTCTGTGGCATCGATCACCATCAGCACCACATCCGCTCTCTCTACTGCCGTTACAGTACGAATGATACTGAATCTCTCCAGCTCTTCCTTGATCTTATTTTTTCTTCGCAGTCCCGCGGTATCGATAAAAATATATTCTCTGTCCTCGTGTTTGATTGCCGTATCAATGGCATCTCTTGTGGTGCCCGCGATATCTGATACGATCACACGATTTTCTCCGAGAAGCTTATTGACGATCGAAGATTTTCCCACATTCGGCTTTCCGACAATGGCGATCTTCGGACGCTCGTCCTCTTCGGTCTCTCCTGCTCCTTCCGGAAAATGCGAAACCACTTCATCCAGCATATCACCGATTCCCAGTCTGGACGCCGCAGAGATCGGAACCGGATCCCCGATCCCAAGATTATAGAACTCATACACGTCCGGCATAAATTTATCAAAATTATCCACCTTGTTGACAACAAGCACAACTGGTTTTTTAGAACGTCTGAGCATATCTGCCACTTTGGAATCTGCATCCACAAGCCCCTGACGCACATCGGTAATAAACACAATGACATCTGCCGTATCAATGGCAATCTGCGCCTGCTCCCTCATCTGCGGAAAGGATAATATCTTTACTCTCCGGTTCAATTCCACCGGTATCGATCAGTGTAAATTCTCTGTCAAGCCAGGACACTTCTGCATAAATACGATCCCGCGTTACACCTGGCGTATCTTTTACAATGGAGATCATCTCTCCTGCAAGTACATTAAAAAGGGTGGAGTTTTTCCCAACGTTTGGCCTTCCTACAATGGCCACCACCGGTTTACTCATGGTCTTCCTCCTATCTTTCTTTCAAAACGGCCTCAATAAAATTCTGCCCGCTTGACTTTTACAATATCTATGTCAGATTGTAAAGCTTCTTTCAAATCCTCCAAAGTCATGTCATCCAAAAATACCTCTTCTCCGCTCCGAAACATACTGCATGGAAGAAGAAGAACATTTCCCAGCTCTTTTCCCTTAAGCTGTGCTGCAAGATCTGTCCCTGTGATCAGGCCGGCCACGGTAATCTTCTCCCCGAAAAAGTCGTTTCTGATCTCATAGACATGGATCTTTGTCCCGGAATACTTCCCTTCGATCCGATCCGCCATAGCTCTGATAAAAGGAAATGCAAGCTTTCCGGTGGCAATAGACACTTCTCTTGGCTTCTCATCGCCCGGAAGCTCCGCAAACGCCTCCTGAAATTCATTTTCAAGAAGCCTTAACATGCCCACTCCATTTTCCAGCTGCAGGTATCCGTCGTATCTTTCCTCTTCCGGAAGTTCCTGCCCTGCCAGCAGATACCATTCATCTCCTGCATGGATAAAGTGGATCCCCCACTTCTCATATAACTTTTTCTGCCAGCAGTGTATCACTTCCAGTACCTTGATGGCGTCCTCTTTCGCCAAAAGGCTCCAATGGATACAGCCCGTCCCGGAATTTTGTAAGTCCCACCGGAACAACTGACACGCTCT
>ENA-OPYU01000182-OPYU01000182.1-human-gut-metagenome-genome-assembly--contig:-NODE-182-length-25461-cov-3.264072_pt1 | contig 25461 bp, 34 predicted proteins | sample MGYA00242637_ERZ504482 | MGnify/ENA primary metagenome ERZ504482 (study PRJEB26092, sample SAMD00036237) | human gut metagenome | host: Homo sapiens | study: EMG produced TPA metagenomics assembly of... | reverse complement strand
AGAATGGCAGAGCAGGAACATAGAAATAAGAAGCATATAAAGAGAAATGATATGAGAAGAATAGAGACCTTATGAGGTAAACAATCGTTTGCTAAAGAATAGGAGGTTTTGCATGAGTGAAAGAAAAAGAAATAGGATTTTACTGTTGCCTGTGTAAACGAATTTGCACAATATCATAATCTCAGCATACAAGAGGCATTTCGTTACCCTTTTCCAAATTCAAAGGTATCGCATTTATAAAAGAAAATTATGAAGTGGAGCATACTTTAGATTTTGGAACAATAATAGAAGATTTGGGAATCTTATGCCGAAAAACGGAGGTGCTTGCAAAGTTTTCACAAAATGAGGCTCTGAAAGGCAAACTTCAATCTACAGGTATGCGGTATTAGCGGAATGTGCTGTAAGAGATCGAATTTGGGGTATCGGTTTATCAATGAAAAACCCAGACCGATTTGACCGAATCAAATGGAACGGTCAAAATCTCCTTGGATATACGCTGATGATGGTGCGTGAACGCTTGTGATTGATTTATACGAATGAAAAAGTTGATTGGGCAGCTAGTTTTATGGAGATTCACAACGGGTATGGGGAATATCTCCATACCCGAAATATAGTTTTACAAAGTATCTGCAAAAAAATGCAAGCTGAATAGCAAATTCCTGTTTTTTGTTCTGAATACAGTATCTGCCCCTTCAGAAGTGACATTCATTTTTTCTACATTTCGCAGACCAATGTGGGTGCTTGGCACAGAAGAGTCTGCTTCCTTGATTTTGTTTCTGATACGGATTTTTAATTCTCTGGATTCGTAAGAAACCTCAATCAAAACAGGGGTAGATTTATCTCCGTATTTTAAAATATTGGAAAATAAATTTTGGAAGATTCGTTTCACCATGGTGGTATCACTGGTAAAAGAAGCCTTTTGTTTTTTCACTGTTATGGCAGGCGTCATTTCGCAGGAAAAGCCTGCAAGGTGAATATAGTCTATATTTTCCTTTAAACAGTCATAAAAGAAAGAGAGTGGCAAAGACTCCATATCCAGTGTTTCATTTTCCTCATAAACTAATGCATATTCAAACATTCGATCCGTCATATCTTTGATGTCTTTCGTTTTTTGCAGGCATCGTTTCAGATATTCTTCCTCCATTTCAGGAGATTTTTTCAGATGCAATACCTCAAGGTAACCATTTAGAATTGTGAGAGGCGTCCGCAGGTCATGAGACAATGCGGTGATTAAATCCTGATTGGCCTGGCGGCTTTCCTGTTCTTGCTGAAGGGTATCAGCCAGTGTGATACGGAGCTGGTTTAATTCTGAGGACAGGATACCGATTTCATCCCCAGGATACTTTGGCAGGGCTGTTTTTAGATCTCCGGATGCCATTTGCAGAATACCATGTTCAATCTTAGAAATCTGTCTCATTTTGTGAGAGATAAAACAAAGAATAACGGATCAAAAAAAGTGAAAAAAGAAAATCTAAAACAGAATAAAACGTAAGGGTACAGAAACATGGAATTATGATAAAAGTACACCCGGATGATTCCAGAACCGTTTTTAAATTCTGCCGGGAATTCCCGGGAGTTTTCGCCTTCTCCTCCTGTTATGCGATAACCCATATCAAAAAAAGGTCCGAAAAGTACTATCTTCCATGGCGCTTGCATATTTCCCGGCACGATAGTAGCCATCAGAACCATAAACATAAATACTGGTATAAGCATCTCCTAAATCAAACCAGGGCTGAAGCTTCTGAATCGCTTCGGTGTCCGTTTCGGACTCAGGAAGATCATAGTTTGCCGCTTCTTCATAAAGCTGGCCTAAAAAGTTTTCATCACCATGAATGGGCGAAAAATGAAAGACAGGGTCAAGGGCTTCAAATACAGAGTATTTGTTATACCAGAGAAACTGGAACAGAGAATAACAAAAAAATTCCTGTAAGCACAATGAGGAATGCCAGTTTTGTACGGATTTTCATGGTTGATAATTTCTTAATCACAGCGATACCCCTTTCCCCATACGGTTTTTATAATCTCAGGCTGATTTGGATTTTCTTCAATTTTTCTCCTCAGATTACGCATATGTACCATCACTGTATTATTTGCCCCGTAATAATAGGGTTCTTCCCATATAGATTCATACAGATGCTCTGCGGAAAATACCTGTCCGCAATGTTTGATTAAAAGAACAAGCATACGGTACTCCGTATTGGTGAGGTCTATGGTCACTCCATCTTTCGTGACCTGTTCTGTCTGCTCATCAATGGTAAGTCCATGATAAGAAATTGCTTTTGAAGGCTCAAGGATTTCGGTTTTTCCTTTATATACATGGTAACGGCGCAGGAGAGCTTTTGTACGGTTGATTAATTCATTATAGGAAAAAGGTTTTGCAAGATAGTCATCTCCGCCACTGGAAAAACCAAGGGTCTTGTCACTGTCTTTGGTGCGTGCGCTTAGAAAGAGTATGGGGGGCATTGCTGTTTTTCCGCATTTCTATACATGTCTGATAACCATTCATTCCAGGCATCATAATATCTAAAATAATCAAGTCAAAATCCTGTTTTTTTCAACTGATTCAGGGCAGTTAAACCATCTTTTGCCTGAACGGTTTCAAAGCCTTCTCCCTTTAACAGAATTTCTATAATTTCCCTAATTTCCGGGTTGTCATCCACAATGAGTATCTTTGATGTATCCATAGGTTTACCTCCTGATTTCAAGAATACATTATAACAGAAATAAATGTAAATAAAGAAAACTTAAGGAAATATTAAGAAATAATTTGTCCAAAAGTTAAGAGAAAGTTGCTAAATTCATTAGCAGGAGGTGCAGAAAATGAACTTAGAACTGCTTCGGTATATTATGGCTGGTATTTGTACTACATTTGTCAATCTTGGAGTGTTTTCTATTTTAAAATATGGTGTGAATATGGAAACGCAGATTGCCAATGTGGTTTCGATTTTATTTGCTATTGCTTTTGCATTTGTTATCAATAAGAGCTTTGTGTTTGGACAGAAAAGTACAGAGAATCTCAGGAAAGAATGCTTTCGTTTTGTCAGTATGCGGATGATTTCTATGGGAGTAGAGGTATTAGGCATGTATGGATTAACAGAATTAAGTTCTGTACCGGACCTGGCTGCAAAGGTTATTTTACAGGTTGTTGTAATTGGAATGAACTATATAATCAGTAAATTTTACATATTTCAGGAGGATAGAAAATGAAGAAATTAACAGTGATTATTCCATGTTTTAATGAAGAAGAGGCTCTGCCCATTTACTATAGGGAAATGAGTAAGGTTATGGAAGAGATGCCAGAAGTAGACACAGAATTATTATTTATAGACGATGGGTCTACAGACCGGACTTTGGGGGTAATGAAGGATTTGCATATCTTAGATGCAAGATGTAAATATCTGTCTTTTTTCGAGAAATTTTGGGAAGGAAGCGGCAATCTATGCAGGGCTTAAAAAATGCAGCAGGAGACTATGTGGCTGTGATGGATGTGGACTTACAGGACCCTCCTGACATGCTTCCGAAAATGTATAAAATTTTGGAGGAGGAAGGATATGACAGCGTAGCAACAAAACGTTCTACAAGAACAGGAGAGCCGCGGATACGTTCCTTTTTATCCCGTAGTTTTTATAAATTTATCAATAAAATCTCTAAGACAGAAATTGTAAACGGTGCAAGAGATTACCGCCTGATGAAACGAAACATGGTGGATGCTGTTTTAAATATGAGCGAGTATAACCGCTTTTCAAAGGGGATTTTTGAATGGGTTGGTTTTCGTACAAAATGGCTGGAATTTGAAAACGTAGAGCGTTCAGCAGGGAAAACAAAATGGTCATTAAAAAATTATTTTTCTATTCCATGGAAGGAATTACAGGGGTTTTCAGTAGCGCCATTGTCTCTGGCATCCATTATGGGGGTACTGTTTTGTTTCTTATCTTTTATTACTATTGGGTTTATTGTGATGCGGACTTTAATCTGGGGAGACCCGGTATCCGGCTGGCCTTCTCTGGTTTGTATCCTGTTTTTTGTGGGAGGAATTCAACTTCTCTGTACAGGAATTGTGGGACAGTATTTATCAAAAACTTATTTGGAAACAAAGCACAGACCAATCTATATTTTAAAAGAAAGCAGCGAAGGAGAACTTGAAAAGTGACAGAAAAGATATTTGGCTCCAATGTAGACTGGCTCAGTCAGCACAGCGTATTTCCGGAATATTTCCGGCAGCAGTTTTATGAAACCGGAACCGTTTTTCCAGAATTTGCAGCGAATATCGGAGGCGGGCAAAATATCTATAATTTTGCTTATTATGGCTTATATAATCCCCTTTTTCTTCCTGCATATTTCTTGCCCTTTGTCAAAATGAGCGATTATATTATGCTTGTCAGTATCCTTTGTCTTGTGGCAGATGTGGTCTTGTTTTATAAATGGACGAGAAATCATGGGGTATCAAAGGGAAACAGCATCTTAACCTCCATTCTTTTTTTGCTGGCCGGGCCTATGATTTTTCATTCTTATACGCATATTATGTTTGTAAACTATATGCCTTTTCTGATTTTAAGTCTCATGGGAACAGACCGGTATTTTCAAAAAAAGAAATCAGGTTTACTGACAGGCAGTGTGTTTCTCATGATTATGACAAGCTTTTATTTCAGCATAGGCGGAATCCTGGTTTTATTCATTTATGGAGTGTTTCAATACCTGGATATTCAGGAAAAAACAGAGAAAAAAAGTAACTGCAAAGAGCTTTTTTCTGTCCGGTATTTTGTTTTGCATTCCTATTTTAACAGCGGTTATGATAAGTGGATTTTTGTTGATACCTACAGCTATGGCACTTCTGAAGGGTGAGCACAGAGCTACTCCATCGGTTTCCCTGGCAGAGCTTTTTATGCCGGATTCGGATTACATGCAGATTCTGTATTCGCCTTATGGTATTGGCCTTACGACACTTGCACTGACTGTTCTTATTACGGGATTTACCTATAAAAGTGGAAAGAAAAGTATCTTCATATTGCCTGCTTTCTTGTTATTCTCCTTCCTGTTTTTCAGTATGTGTTAAATGGAGGATTGTATATCAGAGGAAAGGTTTTGATACCAATGCTTCCGCTGCTCTGCTATTTGATTGCCATGTATCTGGAAAAACAAAGAAACAAAGAGATACCTTTTTGGCAGGGGATTTTACCTTTTATGGTAACGATTATTATGATAACACGGATGGAAAGGTTTTCTTCTTATAGATGCCGGAGTAATGCTTTTTTGTGGGCTGCTTTTTTTATAAAAAACCATAAGGAAAAAATATTGATTCTGGTGCCCATAGGATTTCTTTTGTTATATGGAATTGCTATGGGAAAGGAAAGTAATCAGATGGTAGAAAAGGATGCTTATCTCCAGCTTACAGACAAGGATTACAGCTATACAGTAGATGAAATTCTGGGGAAAGAGGAAGGCCTCTACCGCATGGAACAGGCGGGAACAAGGAAAACAGATACAGCAAATTTAAACAGAATCTGGTCCGTAGAGCAGTATAGTTCTTCCATATATTCTTCCACTTATAACGAAGCGTATCAGAACTTTAGAAAAGATATTTTTCCAAGTAGAACAGCCCTATAGAAATATCTTTATGCAGGCAAGAGCACAAAATCCTATCTTTCAAAAGCTGATGGGAGTGAAATACATTTTATCAGAAGAAGATATTCCAGGTTATCAGGAAATAGAAGAGAATGTTTATGAAAATCCAGAGGTATATCCCATTGCATATGCAACAAACCAATATCTGTCTGAACAAGATTACAGTACCTTAGAATTCCCCATACAATCAGACCGCATTTCTTGATTTTGCTATTGTGAAAGATGGAAGTTCCTGTGCCGGCTGGAAGGAAAAACTTCAATCCAAGATTCAGGAAATAAATCTTGGATTGGAGCAAAAAGAAATAAAAAGCAAACATTCCAGCGCAAAGAACTTGTCCATTCCAAAAGCAAATAAGGGAGATATTTTGCTGCTTCAATTTGATGTGGAAAACCATAATACATCACAAGATATATTTGTAGATGTAGAAGGTATACGCAACAAATTAACGAAAAAGGAGCATATCTATTATAACGAAAACGAAACATTTACTTATGCTGTGATGTTAGAAGAAGGACAGACAAAAATTCAGATAAACTTTGGAAAAGGAACCTATGAAATAAAAAATTTAAAAAGCTATATCTGGAGAAAGGATAAGGAGGATTCAAAAAATCAAACATTGTGCCGGTCAGATTTTATTCCTGATAAGCAGGCAACAAAAGGAAACAAAATAGCTGGTACAATAGAAACAAAAGAGGCAGGAACGCTCATTACATCCATTCCATTTGATGAGAACTTTATTGTTTCTATAGATGGAAAAAGGCAGAAACGGAAAAAGTAAATGCAGCATTTCTTGGAGTAAAGGTTGAGAAAGGAATACATAATATTGAAATTATATACCATTCTCCTGGGCTGAAAACAGGGGAAATAATCAGTGTTATTGGTCTGTTGTTCTGGTTTTTGGGGAGGAAGTTGAAGGTGAGGGAGAATATATAAGATACAGAGGAATAGAACTACCATTGCCCCACATACCTACTTACACTCCTGCATAGATTGTAACAAAGAAGCTATGCAGGGGTTTTTCATGAAAGATTATATTGAGGAACGGGCGGTTGAGATTGCGGAATATATTATAGAAACAAAGGCTACGGTGCGGCAGACAGCGAAGAAGTTTGGGATTAGTAAGTCTACGGTTCATAAAGACTGCACAGAACGTCTCCTCCAGATAAACCCTTCTCTGGCCGCGGAAGCCAGAAAGGTTTTGGATGTGAACAAGCAGGAACGTCACATACGTGGTGGACTGGCCACCAGGGAAAAATATCTGCACCAACATGGATAAAAAATGTGGAAATGGTTCTTGTATCTTAAATAAGCCAAGAGTATAATGACTTGAGAAACAAAAAGGAAGGGGGCTTATTATGGATACCAAGAACCGTTTTTTCTCAAATGCAGACTTACGGAGACTGATTATACCGCTGATTATTGACCAGTTTCTCCAGGCTTTTGTGGGACTTGCGGATTCCATTATGGTAGCCAGCGTAGGGGAAGCGGCAGTTTCCGGAGTTTCGCTGATTGATACTATTATGGTTCTGATTCTCAATATTTTTACAGCGCTTGCCACAGGAGGGGCTGTCATTGCAGGGCAGTTTTTAGGGAAAAAGAGAGGAGAAATGGCCTGCAAATCTACCAATCAGTTGGTTTCCTTTACGTTGAAAGCATCTTTGGTGGTTATGGTGCTGTGTTATTTTGGAAGGAATTTTATTACGCATGTGGTGTTCGGAAAAATTGAAGCAGACGTGATGTATAACTGTAATGTATATATGCTCATTGTTTTTGCTTCTATTCCAATGACAGCTTTGTACAATGCAGGGGCTGCCATCTATCGTGCCATGGGAAATTCTTCTGTTGCCATGAAAATTTCGTTGCTAATGAATGCCATTAACTTAGGCGGAAATGCACTGCTGATTTTTGGCTTTCACATGGGAGTAGAAGGTGTGGCAATTCCAACCCTGGTTTCCAGGACTGTTGCATGTGTGATTATGATGTTTTTGCTGAATAACCAGAAGCAGACCTTGCACCTTTTCCATCCATTTTCTTTTAAAACAGACTGGGGATTGCTGAAAAAGATTTTATATATCGGTATTCCTAATGGGCTGGAAAACAGTATGTTTCAGTTGGGAAAGATTCTGGTTCTGAGTATTGTTACCAGCTTTGGAACAGCCTCTATTGCAGCCAATGCGGTTTCTAACAATGTAGCTACATTTGCAGTGCTTCCAGGGATGTCCATTGGGTTTGCTATCTTGACGGTAGGCGCTCAATGTGTGGGAGCCGGAGATTATGAACAGGTAAGTTATTATACGAAGAAGCTTATAAAAATAGTGTATGTATCTTTGGTTGCCGCTAATATTTTAGTGGTATTGGCTGTCCCTTTTATTATTGAGATTTATGGTCTGTCTCCAGAAGCAAGCCAGTATGCACACAAAATTTTAATCTATCATTCGATTTGTGCAGTGACGATATGGCCATTATCTTTTTCCCTGCCAAATACACTAAGAGCAGCAGCAGATGTAACGTATACTATGATTTTGTCCATTATTTCCATGTGGGTGTTCCGAATTGGATTTAGCGTGGTGCTGGGCGTATATCTCCATATGGGAGTGTTTGGTGTGTGGGTGGCCATGACCATTGACTGGCTGTTTCGTGCAATTTGTTTTGTGATACGCTATCTTAGGGGGAAATGGAAACACGCGGCATTAGTGTAAAAGCTGAGCAGGACAATAAGAAACATGGTTCTTTAGATATCTTTTTGTTTTGCATACAAGGGAGAGAGGAGATATGTCCGTAACAGGCTTTTGGGTGCCAGAGTTTTATGTGAATCTCGTTAATAAAGAGAGAGGCAGTGCAAAAAAAGAGGAAATACAGCATGGATTTCAGCAAATTTCACGAATAAAAATCCCTTGAAAAATTCAGAAATCGTATTTTATAATTTAAGCTATCTTTTGAAAAAACAGACAGGAGGATACTTCTTTGAAGAGAGAAACCGTTATCGTACTGGACTTTGGCGGTCAGTATAATCAGTTGATTGCAAGACGTGTACGTGAATGTAATGTATACTGTGAAATTTATTCTTATAAAACAGACATTGAGAAGATTAAGGAAATTCAGCCAAAAGGAATTATCTTTACCGGAGGTCCTAACAGCGTTTACCTTCAGGATTCTCCAACCTACACAAAGGAAATTTTTGAGTTAGGTATTCCGGTTCTCGGCATTTGCTATGGTTCTCAGCTTATGATGCACCTGTTAGGCGGAAAAGTAGAGAAGGCTCCTGTAAGAGAATACGGAAAAATTGAAGTAACCGTAGACCAGAATTCAAAACTTTTCCAGAATGTATCTGAGAAGACCATTTGCTGGATGAGCCACAACGATTATATTTCTCAGATTGCTCCCGGATTCCGAATTTGCGCGCATACACCGGACTGTCCTGTGGCGGCAGTGGAATACCCGGAAAAGAATCTCTATGCTACCCAGTTCCATCCGGAAGTTCTGCATACCCAGGAAGGCAAAACCATGCTTTCTAATTTTGTATATGAAATCTGCGAATGCTCCGGCGACTGGAAGATGGACTCTTTTGTGGAAGAATCCATTGCAGCAATTCGGAAAAAAGTAGGAAACGGAAAAGTCCTCTGTGCCCTTTCCGGTGGAGTAGATTCTTCTGTGGCAGCGGTTATGATGTCAAAGGCAGTGGGCAATCAGCTCACTTGCGTATTTGTAGATCATGGACTTCTTCGTAAAAATGAGGGAGATGAAGTAGAAGCTGTTTTCGGACCAACAGGTTCCTATGACTTAAATTTCATTCGTGTAGATGCCCAGGAGCGGTTTTATGAAAAGCTAAAAGGCGTGGAAGAGCCAGAACAGAAGCGTAAAATCATTGGAGAAGAATTTATTCGTGTATTTGAAGAAGAAGCCAAGAAAATCGGTGCAGTAGACTTCCTGGTGCAGGGAACCATCTACCCGGACGTAGTAGAGAGCGGTGTAGGAGGAGAGTCCACAGTAATTAAATCTCACCACAACGTAGGTGGGCTGCCGGATTATGTTGATTTTAAAGAAATCATCGAACCATTGCGCAGTTTATTTAAAGATGAAGTAAGAAAAGCCGGTCTGGAGCTTGGAATCCCGGAATACCTGGTGTTTAGACAGCCATTTCCAGGGCCAGGGCTTGGCGTTCGTATCGTTGGAGAAGTAACAGCAGAAAAAGTGCGTATGGTTCAGGATGCAGATGCAATCTGGAGAGAAGAGATTGCCAAGGCTGGTGTTGATAAAGAACTTGGCCAGTATTTTGCGGCACTGACGAATATGCGCTCTGTAGGTGTTATGGGAGACGAGAGAACATATGATTATGCTGTGGCGCTGAGAGCGGTTAAAACAACAGATTTTATGACTGCCGAGAGTGCTGACATCCCATGGGAAGTTATTGGAAAGACAACCAGCAGAATTGTAAATGAAGTAAAACATGTGAATAGAGTTTTATACGATTGTACGGGTAAGCCGCCTGCGACAATCGAGTTCGAATAGTTGGTGTGTCACTTAACAACCTTCGTTATCCTTTTTTTGAACAAAAGTCGTTAGCGTGGGAAGAATGGCAGGTATAAAAAAAGTAATACAAAGAAAATGAGCATGAAAAGACCTTGAAGGAGAAATCCTTTAAGGTCTTTTTTTAATGAATTTTCTGACCGTATCATCTATCAGAAACCTTGTAAAATCAATACTTTCGAGCATTTACGAATACCTTGAACGAATATCTTTTATGAATATTCGTTAAGAAAATCTTGAAAGAAATCCCGGTGCGAAAACTCGTTAAGAAAGTCGGACAGAAATTCGGGGAGACGCTAACGGAGTTTGTTAAAAAGACGCTAACGGGATTTGTTAAATGACATGGAGCAGAGCTTCAAAGCCTTTATTTTCAAGGGTTTTGAGGCTCTTTCCTTTTAGAATTGCATTTTGATTGCAATTTTTTATTCAATTGTTCTGTGATAGATTGCTGTATGCTGATTGCTGGTGTAATCGGCAACACTGGTTGTTGCCGGAGTATAAGTGAGAACGCCAGTTAATTTTTTGGCAACTTCCACGTTGGTGTTGGGATATAAATGTCCATAGGTTCCTAACGTGGTCTGTATCTTTTCATGCCCCAGACGTTCTTTAATCAATAAAGGATTTTCTCCCATACTGATGAGCAGGGAAGCATGGGAATGTCTGAGTGCATGAATTTTGATACGGTGTACGCCTGCCAATCCAGCAAGCTTTTCTAATGCCTGTGGGAGGGTGTGCTTACTGGTGGGAATCCCATTGTAGCTTAGTACAAGGTCGCAGTCCTTTAAAACCTTTTGCTGTACTTCCTGCCATGCTTTCAATTCTTTGATGGTATCTGTGTCAATATAGATAGTGCGAATACTGGCTTGTGTCTTTGGCTCCACAAATTTGTATTCGCCCATTGTTTTATAGTACAGCGTTTTTGTTATACTTAAAAGTCCGGTTTCAAAGTTGATGTCCGACCATTGCAGGGCTGCGGCTTCTCCGATTCTCATTCCGGTCATAAACAGGAGCCAGTATGAAATGAAAAGGTAATGTTCGTAATAATCTCCCTTGTAGAGCAGGGAAATTACCTTTTGAAATTCATCCAGTGTCCAGAAATCCACTTTTGTTTTCTTGCTCTTGATGTTTCCTATCATTCGTGATGGATTTTTCTTTGCAAGACCGAGAACAACTGCTCTGTCAAAGGCAATAGAGAGCATACCCTGTACAATACGGATATAGTTTGGACTAAATTCTTTTGCGAGTTCAAGCTGCCAGTTCTGGACGTTAATGGGTTCTATCTCATCCACCGTCATTTTGTAAAAGTATGAAAAATGCTTCTGAATGGTAGAACGGCGGTTCAGATAGGTGCTTTCCTTTACTTGTGTTTTATACCAAGGAAGATAAGTTTCCTCAATAAACTGTTGAAAAGATAGCTGCTGTTTCTTTTCTGTTAATTCCTCTGTGGATGTCAGCATAAGTTTTGAATATGCTTCTCTGGCTTCTTTTTTTGTCTTGAATCCACTTTTGTATTTCTGAATCTGTTTTCCGGTAATCGGATGAAAACCTAAGTTTGCTCTAAAATAATAGGTTCCGTTTTCTGCTTTCTTAATAGGGTCTTTTGCCATGATTTCACTCCTTACATAAATGTGCAAGAAGTACAATCAGTTTGATTTATCAGTAAAAGTAATCCCTAGCAATTCTTCCACAGCTTCTCTGGGAACCCTGTCCAGTTTGCGTGACTGATAGTAGGTATGCCCTTTTGAAATCATAAGCTTTTTTGGCTTCTCTTATGATGTCTGCTGCGAATGAAGTTCCATAACCCAGTTCTATTAAGTCTTTTTTTTGTTACTGTAATCATGTTTCTCCTTTCCATAGACCAGATATGGAACCCTCAATATCTGTCTATATTATGTCAGATTTTATGGCAAAAGTAATATTAAGATTGTATTTCCTGCAAATAGTTATTTGCTTTTGAATGAAAAATTCTAATTCAAAATGGTATCTAAGCAAGCCGAACAGCTTTCGCTAAAGCTCATGGGAATCTCACCCCTGCCTGGTTCTCATCCAGCCGTATCCTTTGTCAGCGGTGCTACATCATCACACGAACTAAGGCTGTACGGAAGTATTATTATCACAATAGCCGAGGGGTACGGTTTATTACATTGTAAAATGTACATAATTATGTTATAATAACATACAAAGAAGGGAGCGTGAATTTATGCCAGTAATTAAACCGATTACCGAATTAAGAAATACAAATGAAATTTCAGAGTTATGCCATCAGCAACAGGAACCAATTTTTATAACCAAAAATGGATTTGGAGATTTAGTAGTAATGAGTATAGAAGCATATGATAAACTGATGAGTGAAAAAGTAATAGATAGAGCAATACATGATGCAGAGCAAGAGGTTGCCGAGGGCGCTGAACTTTTGGATGCGAAAGAGGCACTTGCCACTTTGAGGAGAAAACATTTTGGATAAATATACAGTTAAAATGTTCCCACAGGCATACCGGGATTTGGATCAGATTTATGAACAGATAGCATTAAATAGTAATTATGATAATAGTGCGAGGGATGTTATAGATCGAATCGAAAAAGCCATTCTAAGTCTTGACGAACAACCTTATCGTGGGGCAGAACGTAAACGAGGATTTTATGCTTATAAAGGTTATCGGCAGCTATTTGTTTCTGAATATATTATTGTTTATGAAATATTAGAGCCAGAGAAAATAGTAGCTGTTGTAACAGTTAAATATAACAAAAATGAATTTTAATAAGAATAGCAAAACGGCAGTAAATAGTGTCTACTGCCGTTTTGCTACGGGATGAGATATGAAAAGAGCCGCTCAAAAATGGGCGGCTCGAAGTATTTGTAATTGTTTACTCTTTCTCAGATACAGGAGTGTTAATTGGCATCATTGTTTCAATTAAGGAGAGAATCTTAGCTGAATTTTGCTGAAATTGCGTCTGAAAATCTTCTGTAATATTATAGTCCAGATACAGTGAGATCAATGTGGTATTCCACGCTAGGAGCATGGTTTTTTCTGATAGGTGTTCTTCCAGAAAATGCAGATGATTGCAAAGCGTTGCCTGCGTTTTGATCCAGGTAAAGAAATAGTCATCTTCTACTGGAATATCAAAATTATGAAACCATTCACGAACGGTATGTGTTTCGGAACCATCGTCGCATTCAGGATTATTAAAGATTATTCAATAGATGATTCTTTCAGATTTTCCGAAATGTTGCCATCGGTAGGAAGCACAAGATACCTGCCAATCGGGAACATGGCACAGACTGCCGGTTTGACATCGGGTACCATACATACATTTCCGGTTTTTTAATAGCGGACAGCGTTTGATAGTTCCCTGTGGCTTTTTGGCATACTACCAGGAAACGGGAGTTACATCTGATATAAGCTTCACAATATTGTGTCAAAGCAGCCTTCGGTGTGATTCCAAAATTTTTTCGCTATATTAAATAAATCTTTCGGGGATAAAAGAATATCATCCCGATGGATACAACACTTTCCGCATTGGGTATAGTGAAAGGTAAAAGTATCATCGAGACACAGTGTACACCTTGTTCCAATTCATCTTTTGTCCGTTCTGTATTGAGTTACAAGACTCATCTATTCTTCATTTCTCGGATAGGAAAAACTGTAACTTTATATGGAATAATGATTGCTGTCTATCCTTTTTAAATTTTTTTCCTCGGCAAATAATTCTCCCCTCATCAACTGTATTAAACACGCAAATAAAGTACGCACGCATGACTACATATAGATATCGGCTAATCATCTTTGGTGTATCTTCTTTTAAGCTACATTGACAAATAGTATACATATAAGCTTTCATGCCAACACTATAGCATTCATCATAAATATAGTTATTTTGGTAAATTGCAAATTTTTTTCTCAGAATTTTAAAACAAGATTCTCCAAACTCTTGAAAAGGATATTTTTGATATAATTTCTGTACCTGTATATTATTTGTCTGATGAATCCGTTTAATCGTTTTGTCAGCATATTGAAGAATCCGTTTGCACAATAACACACGGTGTTTCCTGTAATACTGTCTTTCATAAGCACTCTTTCGCTCTCTTCGTATTTTTTCTCTTCATTTTTTTAAATGTTTTTCTCCCTTATTGGGATTATACGGCGAATATTTTCCATACCACAACTTTTCTTCCTCGTCCCATTTTCCAATATAATGCGCTGGTAAATTTTTCTTTTGTGTTTTTATTCTTTTCTGTAAATCGTAATTCTTTGTTCGGCCATTTTTTCCTACATTAATCATTTCTTTTCCTTCTAGAAAAAGTACAATTTCCGAACAATCCTCACTAATCAAAATAGACATTTTATATTCTGGAAAATGTTTTAATAGTTTCGAATTAACTGCAAATTCCCCGTTTGTCCATACACTGAGCATTTCTTCTGGTTCTTTTCTACTGCTAGCTTTTATCTGTACAAAGTTAGTAAAATCATACTTAGATTCTTTCGTTTCTTCATTTGTTTCTTTTGACCCTTCAGGTTTATAGTACTTTCCGTCTTTCGTTCTTAGCAGTTCCCCCTTATTTTTCATGCGATATATGAGATTTCTTAATTTTTTTCGTCATAGTTTTCTTCTCCTAGCTGAGTGATTGCTTCTTCTGCAATCTCATGAAATTCTTTTTTTGTCCGTTCTCAAAATTTTTCTACTAAGTTAAAATATAATTCATTTCTTCTCATTTTGAAGTTTCCTTTCTAAGCTAGGTGGATAACCATATTTTTTTCTTATATGCTTTGTTAAAACCATTCACTGTTTCGTATCCATATTTGTCTGCTACTTGACTCGCACAAATTCCATTTTGAAGTTCTCTTTTTGCCTCTTCTAATTTTATATTGCTTATGTAAGTCATAATTGTACAACTTGTCTTTTTCTTGAATTTTCTACATAAATGAAATTTTGAATAGAAAAATATTTTTCTAGTTCTTCCAGCCGTATTCTCTCATTTATATGATTTTGCACATAAGTTTTCAGTTCCTCTTTTAAGTTATCCACTCTTTTGCCCTTCGTAATTGATTAGTTTAGCGAGCTACATGACAATTATACATTTTGAAATTAAAATTTTTTCTGTTCCAAAGTTGCTGTTTTTTCAATATTGACTATTTGGTATATTTATAAAAGTTAAAATTCCCCATTTCATTTGATAGGTATTTGATGTAAAGTGAATCACGAGGACTTCTCTTCTTTTTTGTTTTGTATGATTTTTTGCTGAAGGAATGTGGAGATAATGCTTTTGGAGTAGTGTGTGGGTTAAAAGCTGGAGCAGTAGGTACTTAATTTTGGTTTTATAAACAAGATTACAATTCTTACTGGTCATTGGTAACTGGAAAAACTGCCTTTGCATTTATGAGAGTGTATGGCAATGCTCCTGGATATTGTTTATATCAATTATCAGGATTACAAGAAGGACATAAAAAAGTTTCTTATTAGTGGAACAGGGAAGAAATCTAAAGAATTGGTTTACGAAAAGGAAAATGGGACGAAATTTGAGGAATGCTTTGCTTAACAGGGGTCTTTTAAATTTTAAAATCGTTTATGGAAATGCCATGAGGAATCAGAAAAAATCTTCTGTACATTTTTTGTCCTCCATGCTATCATAAACAAAGAAATACCCATACAGTAGGTAGCTTGATATACCTGTAAATACGATTTGTACAGAGGATAAAAATATGGAAATTCAGGATAAGATGAGAAAGCCGATGTTGGAGGCGAAATATCTGAATGTGGAAAATACAGACAGATATCGCCCTATCATCCGGCTTTTTTATTTAAAATATGAAAAACTGAAATACTGGCTTTATCAAGAAGAGGTTTTTGAGGAGTTAAAAGAGGATCCGTATTTTGCGGATTATACCATGGAACAATGCCAGCAGGATCTTGCAGCCCTGGTCTCATGGGGAAATCTGGTTACCATTCAGGATACCAGAAAGGTGACTACCATTGAAGAGTTCAGGAACAAAAAGTTTCGGTACCAGTTGTCGGAGACAGCTGTGGAAATCGAGCGCATGGTTATAAGAATCGAAAATCTGTTTATTGAGGGCTCTTCACTGGAGCCTACGCTGTTGGAGCGGATTCGGATCAATCTGGGAAAACTGGAAGAAATGTCTGTGAAAGAGGATGAAAAACTTCATGCCTGGTGGAATGATTTGAATAATGATTTCATTCGGTTAAATCAGAATTATCAGGATTATATGCGGGAGCTGAACAGTGTAAAAGCAGAAGAGATGATGAAAACCAGAGAGTTTCTTTTATTCAAAGATCGCCTAATGGAGTATCTGCGTTCCTTTGTGAAAAGCCTGCAAGTGAATGTGACGGCTATTGAACAGGAACTGCGGAAGGTGCAGGAAGAGACTGTGAAGAATGTTTTGAAGAAAGTCACCGCGTATGAGCTTTCTATTCCTCGTATGGATGTGGAAATTGATGAACAGATGATTTATGAAAAAATGAGCGGTCGCTGGGAAAGTATGGTGGAATGGTTTGCAGGAAAAGACGGGCAGGAATCAGAAGCAGGGAAGGTGTTTGATACCACCAACGAGATTATTCGGAAAATTACTCGCTATGCAACCCGTATCAGCGAGATGAGCAATCAGGGCTCCAATCGGCGGGAGGAATATAAAAAGGTGGCACAAATGTTTGCAAAATGCAGAGATATTTCTGAGGCGCACAGGTTGGCAGCAGTGGTCTTTGGCGTGGAAAAACCGCTGCATTTAAAGGGCGAAATGCACAGGGAAACAGATAGTATTAACAGCAGTGTGTATGAAGAGAATCCTCATGTAGTTACGGTAATTCCAAGAGTCCGCACTTATCGAGAAAAGGCGAAAAGAAGTGGGATTATAGACCGCTCAGAAGAGAAAGAAGCCATGCGTAAGGCTGAGATACAGAGGTTGGAAGAGGAACGGAAATTATTAAGAAGCTATATCAAAAACGGGCGGTTGGAGTTTGCAAATCTTCCGGTGATTGAACCTTATGTACGGGATATGTTTCTTCTGTGGATGTCTAAAGCACTGGAAAAGAAAAACCACAGAGCTAAGACAGAAGACGGTCAGATTTATTATATTGAACAGGCAGATACAAAGGAATACTGTACGTTAAAATGCACAGATGGAGAGTTCCAAATGCCTTGTTATACCATGGTATTTGAAGAAAGGGAACAGGGGATATGAAGGTACTGGAAGTGTTGCTGAACCGCAGATGGATTCTGAAATCCAGAGAGCGGGAATTGTATTATCAAGTAAAAGAGGCGCTGGCATCTGGAGAGGAAAAGAAGTTTTTAAGAGAAAAGCTTGGGTATCAGGTGCTGATTAATCCATATATGATTAAGGTGGAAAAACTGCCGGCAGCTCCAGAAAACTGGATGGGAATCTCAGATTTTCGTGACCCTATTGAGTATGTTTTTTTCTGCCTGGTTCTCATGTTTCTGGAGGATAAAGAAGCAGAGGAGCAGTTTGTGCTTTCGGAACTAACGGAATATGTGCAGAGTCAGTATGAGAAGGAGCAGATTGACTGGACCATTTATCGCTACCGCCGCCATATGATAAAGGTGATGAAATACTGCGTGGCCTGCGGTATTCTGGATGTAAATGATGGAAGTGAAGAGGGATTTGCAAAGGATGATACCAGCGAAGTCTTGTATGAAAATACAGGTGTTTCCCGGTATTTTATGAAGAATTTTACCCAGGACATTATGGGATATACAGGACCAAAAGACTTTGAAAAAGAAGAGTGGATTGACTTAAACGAGGATCGGGGAATTGTCCGAAGACAAAGAGTTTATCGAAGATTTCTGATGACCATGGGCATGTACAAAGACATAGATACGGAAGAAGATTTTGCCTATGTACGGAATTACCGGAATATGATACAGGGAGAATTATCAGAGCTGTTTGAATGTGAACTGCAGGTACATAGCAGCAGTGCGTTTCTGATTTTGGGAGAGAATTGCAGGCTTGGACGCACTTTTCCGGAAGAAAATACGTTGTCTGATATTGTGCTGCTTTTGTTTCAGCTCTTGCAGGAAGAAATCAGGGAAGGGAAAATCGAGGTACCTTTGGACGAACAAATCCGTATTCCAAAAGAGAATTTTCAGCGACTTATAGAGAAATGCAAGGAACGGTTTGGTGCTGGTTTTAATAAGACGTACCGGGAAATGACTTTTGCAGAGTTTTATCGGGAAGTCTCTGATTATATGGAAAATCTGATGATGATAGAGCAAGCTTATGGAGATGTGTGTATCAAACCTGTGGCAGGAAAACTTATAGGAAAATATCCGAAAGACTTTCGGAAAGAGGGAGGAAACGATGAATAGTGGGAAGTGGCAGATAAACAAAGTGGGACTGGTGGATTTCTGGTACTATGATGAGGAAGCCTTTGATTTTTCGGAAGGGCGCATGTTGTTAAGAGGCGCCAATGGTTCTGGAAAATCGGTCACCATGCAGAGTTTTATTCCGCTTTTGCTGGATGGAAATATGCGTCCGGAGCGCCTGGATCCCTTCGGTTCCCGTGCAAGGAAGATGGAAAATTATCTTCTGGAAGAAGGGGATGAGCGGGAGGAAAGAACTGGTTATCTCTACATGGAATTTAAACGCTTGGAGAGCGAAGAATACCTGACTTTGGGGCTGGGAATCCGCGCAAGAAAGAATAAAAAGCTGGAATCCTGGTATTTTTGTATTACAGATAACCGACGGGTAGGGCAGGATATTTTTCTGTATAAAGATGTGGAAAACAAAATTACCTGTTCTAAAATAGAGCTGAAAAACAGAATTGGTGAGGGCGGAAAGGTCATGGAAACCCAAAGCGAATATGCTGCCTGTGTCAATCGTCTGCTCTTTGGATTTGAAACTCAGGAGGAATATAAGGAACTTCTGGAACTGCTGATTCAGCTTCGTACCCCGAAACTCTCCAAGGATTTTAAACCTACAGTTATCAACGAAATTTTGAGTACTTCGCTGCAGACCTTGTCAGAAGATGATTTGCGGCCTATGTCTGAGGCCATTGAAAACATGGATAATCTAAAAACCAATTTGGATACCTTAAACGAGAGTATCCGTGGAGCCAGGCAGATTGAGAAGGTCTATGACCAGTACAATCAGATTGTGTTGTATGACAAAGCACTGCTGTTTTCAGATGCGGTAAAGGTTTATGAATCCTGCCAGAGTACAGAGACAAAATTTAAAGAAGAACTGACCCAAAAACAACTGCCCTAAAAGAAGCAAAAACAGAGGTATCAGGAACTTGTGCAGGAGGAAGAGATTTTAAAAGGAGAAAAAGAATCTCTTACGAAAAGTGATGCGGCAAAGTTAAAGGAGCAGGAACTGAAACTGGCAGAAGAACTTAGGGAAAAGGAAGAAGAGCAAAAGACTAAGGAACGTCAGGAACAGGAGAAAAAGGATAAGCTGTTGGAAGCAGAAGAACGGTTCAAAAAAAGAGCAGGAGAAAAACGAAGTAATCTGGGAAGAGATGGAAACCTGCTTGGAAGAAATGGAAGAGGAATGGAAGAAATCCCATTTGACGACTTTGCATTTTTGAAAAAAGAACTGCTGGAAGATAAAATCCCGGATTATTCCTTTGGGTCTCATACGCAGCTTTTGAAGGATTATACAGAGAAAGTAGAAACGGGAAAAGAAAGTCTGACAGAGGAGGAAAAACTGTCAGGAGAAATATGACCGATATTTGAAAGAATTGGATGTGTGCCAGGAAGAGCGAAATGCAGCAGAACGGGAAGTCCAGCAGTATGAGCGCCTGTTGCAAGAAACAAAGGCAGAGCTGACAGAACAAGTGTATCTTTGGGAACGGAAAAATCAGGAGCTTTCTCTTGTACCGGAAATCATGCAGGAAATGTCCAGAAAGATTCAGGAGTATGAGCAGGGAAAAGATTATTCTGAAATACGGGAACTGGCGAAGCCAAAGCTGTATGAGAAGGAAAGGAGTTTTACCAGGGAAAGGCTACTTTTAGAGCAGAATCTGGAAAAAGAAAGTCAAAAACTTCAGGAATTGGAAGAGGAACTTGCAGAGTGGCAGAATCAGAAAGATCCGGAACCACAGCAGCCGGAGTGTGTACAGGAAAATCGCCGTCTTTTAAGAGAAAAAGGCATTCCATACCAGCAGTTTTATAAAACCATAGAGTTTGGACAGGACTTAGAGGCAGAGCATGCAGACCGGCTGGAAGAAGCTCTGCTGCAGATGGGAGTACTGGATGCGTTGATTATTTCAGAAGAATACAGGGAAAGCGTGTTGGCGCTGGACAGCGGCGTATGCGACAGGTATATTTTCAGTGATGTTTCTCATGTGCAGGAAAATCTCAACAAAGTGTTGGATGTGGATAATGGGGAACATGATATTTTGCTGTACCAGAGCATTTCCAATATTTTGTCTTCGATTGGTTTTGGCAGAAAGACAGAGCAGGGAACTTCCTGGATTGACGAACAGGGTAACTACCGCCTGGGGGTTTTGGAAGGAACTGTCACAGGGGAATACAGGGCTAGATTTATTGGCGTGAGGGCAAGAGAACAGTATCGAAAGGAAAAGATAGAAGAACTGGAAAGGCTTTGCAAGGAGACGAAGCAGCAGGTGGAAGAGATAAAAGCTGCACTGGAGAAAAACCAGCGACGTCTGGAGCAGCTTCAGAAGGAATGGACAGAATTTCCCAAGGATGAAGATTTGAAAACAGCGGCGAAAGAACTTGCAGACTGGGAATATCGCATGGAACTTGCAGTAAGACGAATGGGAGAACAGCAAGAGCTGACAGAAAAGGAACGGAAGAAATTAGACGAAGTCAGGGTCAAGGTAAGGGAAATATGTGGGAAATGCTACCTTGCACCACGTTTGGATCTTTTTGTTGCCGTATTAGAATCTCTGTACAGATATAAGGAACTGCTTTTGGACTTGCAGGTGGCTTACGGAAAGTACCAGAATGGAATCCGATATGTGGAAAGCCAGCAAGAATACAGGGAAGGAATCGAGTTAGACTTAGATGATATCCGGTATGATTTGAACAGGATTCTTTTAAAAGTTCGGGAACTGGAAAGCTTTCTGGACTCTGTGCGAAAACAACTGGCGCTTACGGATTATGAAGAAATCAAGGAGCGCCTGGACTACTGTATGCAGCGTCTGGTTCTTCTGCCTGGTGAGAGGGAAAACAGCGTGGGAAGGCAGAACAGACTGGAAAAAGATGCGGATGTGCTGCAGGAAAAAATACAGGAAAATGAGAAGAAAAAAGCAGAACTTCTGGAGAAAAAAGAGAAATACTGTCGTGTTTTTGCAATGGAATACCGTCTGGGATATGTGGAACAATCTTTTTCGGAAACAGAGGATATGGAGACACTGGCAGGGGCAATCTGCAGCCGATTTGCGGGCAGTTTTTGGAAATAAAAAACAGAGTGATGTATTTGGCAGTCTGCAGGAAGCATATCACCAGAACAGGGGATATCTTTTGGATTATCAGATTACCTTGTCCTCCCTTTTCGGAGAACTGGATGAGGAGAATTCCTTTCTGGACGTGAGTATAAAGCGAATTGATATTTCGGCAAAATACAGAGGGACAGCTGTAAAATTTAAGGAGCTGCTGGAAAAAACTCTCTGAAGATGCAGAAGCCCTGGCGAGGATTTTAAATGAAAGAGACAGAGAGTTGTTTGAAGATATTCTGGCTAATACCATCAGCAAGAAAATACGTGCAAAAATCCAGGCAAGCAGACGGTGGGTCGAGAAAATGAATGCCCTTATGGAGTCTATGCAGACCTCCAGCGGACTGAAACTGAGCTTGCGTTGGAAGAATAAAAGAGCAGAAAAGGAAGAACAATTAGATACCAGAGCTTTGGTAGAATTATTGCAGAAGGATGCAGAACTCATGCGGACAGAGGAGATAGAAATGTTATCCAGGCATTTCCGTTCTAAGATTGAGGAAGCAAGGAAAATTGCAGGAGATATGGGAGCTGTGCAGTCCTTCCATGCAATTATGCGTGAAGTTCTGGATTACCGTAAGTGGTTTGAATTCCAGTTGGAGTGTCAGAAAACAGGGGAGAAGAAGAAAGAACTGACTGACAGGGTTTTCTTTACTTTCAGTGGAGGAGAAAAGGCCATGGCTATGTATGTTCCACTGTTTTCTGCAGTGGTTGCAAAATTACACAGGAGCACGTCCAGATGCACCTAAACTGATTTCTTTGGATGAGGCTTTTGCAGGTGTAGATGAAACCAATATCAGGGACATGTTCCGTCTTATGGTAGAGTTTGAGTTTAACTTTATGATTAATTCACAGATTTTGTGGGGGGATTATGATACTGTTCCAGCTCTTGCTATTTATCAGTTGATTCGCCCGGAAAATGCCAGATTTGTATCTGTAATCCGTTATCTCTGGAATGGAAAAAAGAAGATAATGGTGATGGATAAGATAAAAGAGGTATAGAATATGGCTAAAATGGAACCGAAAAAGTTGGCAGAATGTCTGGACTATTTCAGGCAGCGTCCGGTTTATGAAAAGCTTTTTCTAAAGTTCAGAGAAAAGTATACAAGCCTTGGACATATGGGTGGAAAAAGTGGTTCTGTCAGGGCTTACCTTGGAAGAAAAGCAGCAGTTAGGTGGATTTCTGCAAAAGGATTACACAGAGAACAAAACTGTGACGGTTTCCGCCGAACTCCTGGAAAAACGCCTTGGTGAAAGCCGGTTTTCCGGGATTTCCGGGGAAACGCTTCTGCGGGCTTATTTCGGCAAAAACTGACTGTGAAGAAAGAAGAAAAGCAAGAAGAAGAGAAAGAAATGCATGCTTGATACAAATTCTGGAAGGTCAGGAAGAAAATCCGGCAGGAAAATGGCTTAAGGAGGTCTTAGAGAATCGAGGGAGCGGGTATGAGCTTTTGATGCAGCAGTACAGGGAAAATCCTGGGAAGTTGAGGAAGATTCTGGAGAATGTTATGAGGGCCTCAGAGCAGCTTCATTACATAAAGAAGAAACAGCTTCTGGCAGTATTTGCAGCGCAGGCAACAGGGAATCCTCATTACTTTGATACCGGAGAAACAGCAGAAAAACTTTTGATTTTATTCCTGAAATCTCAGTTTCCAGGTAGTTATGAGAAAGGAATCTCGCCGGCAGAAGAGAGAAACCATCTGCTGTACCAGGCAAGGATTCTAAAAGATGACTTGTCTAATGAAACACTGGCTTATGGTCTGCATGCATGGAAACAAGATGGGAGTATGCATGAGGGAATTGAAGGATTTTTGAAAGAACAGGAGCCTGTGCGGCTGACTCTGCGTTCTCTAGGAGGAATCAGTGAAATCAGGGCGCAGCAAAAAGAAAATTTGTGTGGTGGAAAATCCGGCCGTGTTTTCCGTTCTGACAAGCCGAAACCCAGCTTGTGCAGCAGTTTGCGTTAGCGGACAGCCCAGACTTGCCACTTTGCTTTTGCTAGATTTTTTAAAAGAAAACCATAGGTTTTGGTATGCGGGAGATTTTGACCCAGAAGGGCTTTTGATTGCTCAGAGGTTGAAAGAAAGATATGGAGAAGCGCTGGATTTTTGGAAATATGAGGTTCAGTGGTATGAGCAGTATCTGTCTTCTGTAAGACTGAGTGAGAGCCGGATAAAAAAAGCTGGAACATGTTTATATGCAGGAATTACAGGGCATTAAAGAAGGGATACAGAAGCGAAAACGAGCGGCTTATCAGGAGGCTATGCTGCAAGTTTATCTGGAATGATTTCCTGGAAATCTGAGACATTTGTGGGGCTGTCCATGGACAGCCCCATTTGAACTATACAGTAATCTTGTTTTGTCTTAATTTCCGTATATACCACACCAGTACAACAACACACAAGAAGTCAATAATTACAACTGTAATAATAGATTGCATACCATAGTAAATACCGGCAGTCTCAGCAATTTTACCAATAATAGAAGGCATGATAATAGCCCCCAGACTGGCGATGGTTAAAATGAAACTCCATGCCAGAGTATACTTCTGTATAATGCTTCCTGCAAAAGATACCGTGGTGGGATAAAGTCCTGCCATGCTGAAGCCAAAACCCATGATTCCCAAAAGAATCAATGGCGTAGCAGAACTGAACAGGAGCATCAGGAAAAATCCAACCATGCCGATGCTCATAATGAGCAAAAGCCATTCTTTTTCTATTTTCGTAGACAGCCATGCAGTTAAAAGCCTTCCAACCAGAATCATGACCCAAAGCAGACTGGCAGTTACCTGAGAAAGAGATTCAGGAAGCATTCCGGTGTCTTTAAAGTAAGTAATCATCCAGCCAATAACACCTTGTTCCGCACACAAATAAAAGAAGAGAGTTAACGTGCAAAGATAAAACAGAGGCTCCTTAAAGAAAGAAAAATCAGAAGAAGAGTTTTCTTTTTTGTATTTGCAGAGTTTGTAGAAGCAGGAATGATAAAATATAAAATCCAGCTTAAAATTCCCATAATTAACATGAAACAGCAGGCGTAAATCCAATTGGAAGCATGGCTGTTTGTCAGCACTAATAGAAATAGTGGGAAGGAAAAAGCGCCTATAGCAAACATGGCATGGAGTCCATTGAGTAAAGACGCTTTTCCAGGAGCCAGTTCATTGATGGAGGTATTGCAGAAGTTGCTGGTAGCGCCTCTTGCCATACCTGTGAGGAAAAAGGACAGAGCCAGCAAAAAAGGATTGTCTGATAAAATAATCAGTAAGTAAGAGATTGCAAAAAAAAGAATTCAAAAAATAAGATGCTCTTTTTTCGTCCCCATACAGCAGCTAATGCACCGCAGGCAAATCCTGAAATCAGATTTCCGATAGAATGCAGGCTGACAATCATACCGCAAAAGGCATACTGAAGTCCAAGAGAATCTCTGATGTAGGGAAGCAGAGAGCCAATGGACAGGGCCAGCATACCGTTTATAATAAATACACCATAACTGCACAAAAATTGTTTGATTTTGGATTTTTGTCTTGAAACAATGATATCCATCCTTCCTGGAGAAAATATTTATAAAATCCTATATAGTCTAAGATAAAAAAGCTGGTTTGTAAAGTCATATAAAATCTTGAGTTTCCGCAGTTTTTATCCACAGAACCTATAATCATCCTTGCTGATTATTAACAACTTTTTAAAAATGCCAAAAATATAAGGAATCCTATTCTTTTTTGATGTAAAAATTTAATCACCACAAAAAAATCGTACTAAACAAAAAGAGGAGGATTCCCTGTGGTTAATTGTACATCAAAAACTTATCAAATGAAACGGGAAATTTTAACTTTTTCCAATAAAATTTCCAGAAAGCTTCCCAAACCGGAAAAAAAGTTTATAGCTGAC
>ENA-OPYU01000181-OPYU01000181.1-human-gut-metagenome-genome-assembly--contig:-NODE-181-length-25474-cov-3.225036_pt1 | contig 25474 bp, 28 predicted proteins | sample MGYA00242637_ERZ504482 | MGnify/ENA primary metagenome ERZ504482 (study PRJEB26092, sample SAMD00036237) | human gut metagenome | host: Homo sapiens | study: EMG produced TPA metagenomics assembly of... | reverse complement strand
ACAATCTGTGCAACACCACGAAAGACTTCAAGGTGATCCGCCTCGGTACCAGCATCCGGGTAAGCAAGCAGAGCTTTGACGATTGGTTTGCTGCGGTCTGAGGGAGGGAACATCTATGGCATCTATTCTCAGGCGCGGAGATTCCTACTCCGTTCGTTTCAAATACAAAGACCATGCTGGCCGGATCTGTGAAGGCTGGGAGAGCTTCAAAACCAAGAAGGAAGCGCAAGACCGCAAGATCTCGGTAGAGAAAGAACTCTTGGACGGTACGTTCCTCATACCCGATGCAATGACGGTAGCGGAAATGCTGTACAAGTGGCTCCCCATCCAGTCCAGCAAGCACAAGTGGGCACCCAAAACCTACACCCACACGGTAGCCATGATTCAGAATCTTGTCGTGCCCTATCTCGGCAAGAAGCAGATTCAGAAGGTTCAGACGTATGACCTCGAACAGTTTTACGCCACGCTGAGCCGGACACCGCGTGGGCTGTATAAGCAGGGTGTCAAGCAAACGCTCACCGACAAACAGAAGCGGCAGTTTCTTACGGGTGCTTCCATCCGGGAAGTCCACGCCATGCTCAAGACTGCTTTTTCCTATGCCGTTGAGTGGGGTCTGCTCCTCAAGTCACCGATTCCGAGAGAAGCCCCGAAATCGACCTCGGAAGAACGTGCCATCTGGGACGAAAAGACCATGCTTGCTGCGTTGCAGACCATGACCGACCCTACGCTCCACCTTGCTGTTCATCTGAGCATGATTCTCTCGCTGCGTGTCGGAGAGATCCTTGGCTTGCAGCCGGGAGACATCGACTTCGATGCAGCGGATGGACGTGGGACCATCACGGTCGGCAGGAGCTTACAGCGCACCGAAAAGGCTGCACTGGAAAAGACCGACCCGAATCAGATCTACCACATCTTCCCCGACCAGCGTGAGGGCAGCAGCTCCGCACTGGTGCTGAAGAAGCCGAAAACCAAGAAATCCAGCCGCACCCTTTATCTGACGAGACCCTTGAAAGAGGAACTGCTGGCTTGGCTGGAAAAGCTCCGTCAGGACGAACTTGCCATGGATGGCAGATATCGCAACTGTGGCCAGCTCTTCCGCCTGCCCAACGGCATGCCTGTTGCCCCGGAAGCCCTTTCTAAATGGTACCGCACTTGGCGTGCAGAGCACCCGGAGTTTGAGAAGATCGTGTTCCACGGTCTGCGCCACTCCAGTGCCACTTACCAGTTGATTGAATCCGGCGGCAACATTAAAGCCGTGCAGGGCAACACCGGTCACGCCACCACAGGCATCCTGATGGACACCTACGCCCACACGCAGGACAAGCCCCGGTTGGAATTGGCCGAGAAGCTGGAAGCAGACTTCTATTCACAGGACATCGGTTCCCCCAAATCCGGCTCTGTGCCGGTAAAAGAAAATCTGCCGGACAGCATCCAGATCACCCCGGAAGGGATGCTGAAAGTTGTCCGGCAGATGAACCCCGAGCAGCGGCGTGAGTTCACCCGCCTGCTGTTCGCCTGAAAAAAGTATGGAAAAAACGCTCACGATGCACAGAATGCAGACAATGCAAGGAAAAACACGGCTTTCCCGCCGGTGTGCAAAAAGTGTGCAAAAGTGTGCAGAACCCCAGAAAATGGAAAATCCCACGAGGAATCTTGCGATTCTTCGTGGGATTTTGGTGCGCTCGAGGGAACTCGAATCCCTGGCCCTCTGATTAAAAGTCAGATGCTCTACCGGCTGAGCTACGAGCGCATATTTCCGCAGTGAACATACTGCCGAATAATATTACCACAACTTGCGCAAAAATGCAAGGGTTCCCGGCAAAAAGGCGCAAAAGCTCCTGCATCGGTGTGGGCTTCCGCTTTTCATCCGCGCAGCAGATCGAAGATGCTCCGGTGTCGGCAGCGGAAGGGGCTTCATCCCGATAACTTCCTCTTTACAAACCCGGCAAGAATCGTTACAATCAAATCAAATCCGTCTGCAGTGCGCTGCGTTTTACTGCCCGGCAGTGTGCGCCCCGCCGCGCTGCACCCGCAAACTTTTTCCCGGCTTTTGGCATTCTGCCGGGCCGCGCCGATACGTTTTTTGCAGGAGGTTTTTCCTATGAAGATCACTCGCCGTACTGTTCTTCGCCTGACCGGTGCCGCTGCCGCTTCACTGGCGCTTTCCAGCTGCAGTGCTTCCGGCAGTGCCATTCTGGGCAGCAATTTTTCCAGCTGGCTCCAGCAGACACTGGGCATCAGTTCTTCCGGCGCAGCTTCTTCTGCTGCATCCTCGGAGGACATGGTTGCTTCCTCGCTGGCAGCAGGCGAGCAGCCCGCTGCCAGTCTTGCCGCACTGCCCGCTTACGATGCCGACCCGCTGACCGGTGAGGCCAAGCGCAGCAATGGCCGCATCGTGGGCGTGATGGTGAACAACATCTCCAACACCTCCCGTCAGAACGCCCGTCCGCAGCGCGGTCTTTCCTCTGCCGATCTGCTGATCGAGTGCAAGGTGGAGGGCGGCATCACCCGCTTCTGCGCGGTGTTCCACGATGCCGACTCCATCCCGGAGATCGGCCCGCTGCGCTCTGGCCGCGACCAGTTCCTGCAGCTGCTGATGCCCTATCAGGCGCTGTACTACCACGACGGTGAGAGCGCCGCCTGCACCAAATTCATCAGCGTATACAACTATTCCGGCCTGAACATCGGCGGCAAGAGCTACTTTAATACTCCCACCCATCCGCATGTGGCTCACCGCGACAGCCGGGGCCGGGATGTGGCCTATGAACACACCGAGTTCACCTCCGGCAAGGAGATCCGGCAGGCCGCTTCCAACGCGGGCATCGGCCTGAAATACGATTACGACACCACCTTCTTCCGCTTTGCGGACTACCGCACCGGCGAGGAGAACGCCATGCAGGGTGCAGCATCCGGCAGGACGGTCAGCATCACCCACTCGGACCACTACAAGACCAGCTTCCGCTATGATCCGCAGTCCCGCACCTATAAAATGCAGATGTACAGCCGCATCTCCGGCAAGTTTGAAAACACCGTGGACGAGCTGAACGCAAAGCAGCTGAGCTTTGACAACCTGCTGATCTGCTTTGCTCCCATCGAGCGCTATTCCGGCGACTCCGGCGATGTGCAGCAGGTAAGCTACATCTCCGGCGGCGATGCCTATTATTTCAGCCGCGGCGCTGTACAGCATGGCCGCTGGGAAAAGGCTTCGCCTGAGCATCCGCTGCTGGTCTACGACAAGACCGGTGCGCAGATGCTTTTCAACCGCGGCAAGACCTATCTTGCCATCGTGGACGACGACGAGTGGTCCAACTTCAGCTATCAGTAACGAGGGAACCGCATGAAACGCATCTGGAATCTGGCCCTTGGCACGGCGGTGCTGTGCACAGCCCTGCTGTGCGGGTGTGCGCTGTCCGGCCCCACTGCCCCGGACAGTGCAGCGCCCACCGACCCGCTGACCGGGCAGGAGCTACAGTATCCCGGCGAACGCACCGCTGCCGTGGTGATTGACAACGCCGCTTCCAGCACCACACAGTGGGGCATTGGCAGCGCATCGGTGGTGCTGGAAGCCCTGACCGAGAGCGGCCAGCCCACCAGCCTGTGCTTGGCTTATCCTTCGGTATCGGCTATGCCAACCGTCGGCCCAGTGACCCTTGGGCAGGACCTTTACTGGCGGCTGCTCAGCGGGCAGGAAGTACTGCCCATCCAGCGGGGTGCAGGGCAGTTTGCCCGCAACTATCTGGATTATTATAACCTGCGGGCCGTGGACGCGCTGGAAGTGGGCCGCAACGCCTTTTCCTGCGATGATGTCTGGAGCGGCGCGCCGCTGTGGCATACCAGCGGCGGGGAGGTCGCTTCCGTGCTGGGCAGCCTGAACCTTTCCGGCGCATTGGGCGACCACGGCAGCAGCGCTTCCTCCTCGGCCAGCACTGCCGAGGACAGTTCTGCCATTTCCGCTCTGCCCGCCCTGCTGCCGCAGGCCAAAGAGCCCCGCCTGCCGGAGCCCGGTTCCCGGGATGCCGAACAGGTGCAGATCAACTTTGCGCCCCAAAGCACCACCGGCTTTGCCTACGATGCGGCCAGCGGCACCTACGGGATGCTCCGTGCCGACGGCACCGCCCAGCTGGATGCCAACACCGGCGCGCAGGCGCAATTCGACAATCTGCTGGTCCTTTACTCCGCTTCCAGCCTGCGGGACGACGGCACCACGCTGGACTACGACCTGTCCCTTGGCGGCGGTGTCTGGCTGAACGGCAGCCAGCTGTGGCACATCACATGGACGCAGGGCACAGACTCCACCTTTGCCTTTTACGATGCCGACGGCAGGCCGCTGACCATCCGCACCGGACGCAGCTACATTGCGCTGGTCTCCAGCGTGACCGGGCAGGAGCTGACGGTATTGGATTCCGCCGGGCAGAATGTGCTGAATTGACAAAACAAAAAAGACCATCTGAGGCATTTTTAACTGCATCTCAGATGGTCTTTTATTACGTTCAGGAACTCCTTCCGTCATCGCTGACGCGATGCCACTGCTCCCATTTTTTGTCACTTGCGTGACATCTGCTCCTCTCTTTGTCACCTGCGGTGACATTTCTCCCCGGCGCGGGGAGAATCTGTCCCGGCCGGGGGAAGTCTTTCTCATGGAGGGAGGCTTTGGCAATACGGCCAAGTTTTCCTTTTCGCCAGATGCTCCCTCTCCGAGGGAGCTGTCGAGCGTATGCGAGACTGAAGGAGTTACAGATCCACCACGCTGCCGACCTCGGCAGGAGAGGTGGGCACCACGCCCAGCACGGCGTGGTCAGTGCTGCGGTTAACCGTAAAGGTCACGCTGCGGCCCGCCGCGAAATCCGGGTGATAGGTCAGCTCCAGCGTCTGCCAGTTGTCCGGCACTGCGCAGAAGCAGTGCAGCAGCGCGCCGCGGCCTGCCGTCAGGTTCAGGGTGAACACCGAAGCATCCGCCGCGTTCTCGCCGTAGAGCGGCGCAGCAAAGCTGCCGCAGCGCACCGGCTTGCCATCGCACACAGCGGTAACGCCGGTGCCCATACTGTACAGGTCGCCAAGCGTGCACACCTCACGGCTCTGCAGATAGCTTGCGCCCACCGGCAGGGTGGATGCGGAGAGGTTTTCCACCGAGAGGTACACCAGCACATTGCCCATTTCCTGCGCAGGGGCATAGCCCAGCAGCTCCACGGCAGCTTTGCCGTCCAGCAGGGCAGGTTCGCCTGCAAGATGCGGCTGCTGCGCCGCTGCAGGTACGCCGGTGAGCAGCGCTGCCGCAAGGCTGACCGCACCGGAGCCGGCACATTTCAGGAATGACCGGCGGGAAATGGACTGGGACATGGAACTTCCTCCTAAAATAATCGTTCCCTTATACAATAAAGGATTGCGCTGTTTCTGTCAAGGGATAGGCCAAAACTGTAACTGTTTCCTTACCCGCACTTTCAACTGTAAAAGCGGCTTCTTATTCAAAGGCCTCGTTTTCCTCGGCTTCGGCCTGACCGCGCAGGGTGTCGGCATAGCCAAAGGGCACGATGTCGATGGCTTCCACCAGACGGTCCCGCATCCACAGCTGCACATCGGTCTGCACCGTGTAGCCGCAGCCGGGGTCTGCCATCCACTGCTCCGGGCGGCGGGTGGGCACCGCGCGCTGGCTGAGCATGCTCATGATCACGCCGCCATGGGTCACACAGGCTGCTTCGGTCACATCCATGCGGATCATATACTCAAACAGCTTCATCAGGCTTTCGGCGCAGCGGGCGTGGAACTGGTCGGTAGGCTCTGCGCCTTCGGGCACATAGCCGGAGCCGGGGGTGATCCACTTTTTAAAGTCCTCGTCGTGCACCAGCTCCTTGACCGGCTTGTTCTCAAACTTGCCAAAGCCGGCTTCCCGCAGGTCGTGCACGGTAAAGGTGTGCTTTGCATCCGGGAACAGGATGTTGGCTGTTTCCACCGCGCGCAGCAGCGGGGAGGAGAACACGGTATCCACCTGCGGATACTCGAACCGCTCTTTCAGCTCATTGAGCTGCGCGCGGCCCTCGTCGCACAGAGGGATGTCGGTGCCGCTGCCGATGTACAGGCCCTGCAGGTTGCCTGCAGTTATGCCGTGGCGGATGAGATGAAGCTTGAACGTTTTCATGGATAGTGCCTCTCTTTATCGCTGTGCGGCGGCACGGGAACGGGCGGCAAAATCCGCTGCGGAGAAAAAATCTGGCAGAAAAACGTGTCGTCTGCCAGATTTTTTCGCTCTTTGGCGGCAGCTACGGCCCCGCGCACGCCACAAAATGTATGCGTTAATACCTATAGTTTAGCATAGATATGGTGTCCAGAGCAAGTCTTTTTGACAAAAATGACGAAAATCAACGAAAAAATATCGTCACTTTTCTTGCTTTACAAAAGGTTTTCCGTTGTGTATAATCAACCTGCTGTAAACCAAAAACAAGGATGTCCCCCCTATATCGAACTTTGAGGAGCCAAAAAGTCATGGAATTCAACCGTATCATCAAGCTGCTGCGCAAGGAACGCGGCATCACCCAGAAGCAGGCCGCCGAGGATCTTGGCGTCTCGCAGGCGCTGCTGTCCCACTACGCAAAAAAGGCATCCGCGAATGCGGCCTGGACTTTGTGGTGCGCGTGGCAGACTATTATAATGTTTCCTGCGATTATCTTCTGGGCCGCAGTGCAGAGCGCAACGGCATGATGCTCTCGGCAGAAGACCTTCCGAACCCGGACAAGATGAAGGACAACATCTACCACGGCAGCGTGCTGCCCACCATGAACAAAAAGCTGATCTCCAACGGCCTGAACGTGCTGTACGCCAAGATCGGCCAGTGCCACAGCAAGGCCCTTACCACCGAGGTGAGCGCCTACCTGATGATGGCCGTAGCCAAAATGTTCCGCCTGCTGTACTCGGCCGAGCCGCACAACGCCGCCAGTATGTTCAGCATCGATCCCATCCGCTGGCGCGGCTGCTCCGATGCCGTGATGCGCATGTCCGAAGCCAATGTGGAAGCCCTGCTGGACGGACAGGATGTGAACGGCGGCGAGGGCGTAAAGGACCCGGCCTGCCTGACCATGACCACAGAAAGCCTGACCCGCGAGTTCCCGCTTTATACGCCCAGCCTGTTAAATCTGGTCAAAACCAGCGAAACACATGTGAAGGGCCTTACCCACGAAGGGTGATATTCCTGTGAAAAAGCTGTAAATTCAGCCCCCAAACCCTTGCATCTTTCGGACAGAAAGGGTATAAACAGAATAGAACATTCTGGAATACGGTTTTTCCTATCAAAAGGAGGATTTATTTTATGTCCAACTCCATTTCCCGCCGTACCTTCCTCAAGTGCACCGGCGCATCCGTTGCTGCTCTGGGCGCAGCAAGCCTGCTGGGCGGCTGCCAGCAGAATGGCAGCGCCACCATCGTGGATGTCAAGGTCGGTGATAAGGTCAGCAACTGGAACGGCCTTGGCGTTCAGCTGACCAGCCTGTTCAACATTGATACCGCACCTGCACAGGCCGGTTACGAATACATTGCTGTTCTGGTCACCGTGGTCAACCGCACCAAGAACCAGACCTTCAACATCGGCGCACAGAATCTGGCCGAGATCAATGCTGCTTATCCTGTACCCCCGCAGGAAAATGTGGATGCAAACTTCCACGCACTGGCAGCAGCTTCTACCGATTTCTCTGCTTCCTGCGACGGCCAGAGCGTGGAGTGCGGTGCCAACATCTCGCTGTACAACTCCAACTCTCAGACCTTCTCGGATTCCACCAATCTGCCCCCGCAGGGTACCGGCTATCTGCAGCTGATGCTGATGGTCCCCAAGGGCTGGCAGCAGCTGAGCGTTACTTACATGCCCACCTTTGCAGCGGATAAGACCATGACCTTCGTCATGACCGCTGCAGACGTGACCCGCGCCTGATACGCGGCCCGCACAGGACGAAATTTCGTCGCAAAACAACGTCACAGCTCAAAATTTCATCATTTTATTTTGCCAAAAGGCATTGACATCCGGCCCGGTTTCGCCTATCTTATAGGTAATGCCGCAAGGCCGTACTGATCTGCTTTTTAAAGGAGGAACGAACATGTCCTATACATTCTCCCGCCGTGACTTTATGAAATATACCGCTCTTACCGCTGTTGCCATTGCAGGTTCCGGCATGCTGACCGGCTGCTCCAACCCGAACCGTCCTACCGGTACTGTTGGCAGCAAGCTGTCTCCGGGCAGCAACATCTGTGATGCCACGCTGAAGAGCGCCACCTATAATCGTACTACGCTCACTTGCGAGTTTGAGATCTATACCAAGGTGAGCCTGCAGGTCAACCAGCAGCATTTCCAGGTAAATGTTACCGATGCTGACAATAAGCTGCATACTTATTATCAGGGTGTCTCCGGTGTCACGATTGATTTGGTAGATGGTTCCAACGCCAGTGTCGATGCGAAGACTACTGTGACTCCTACGCTGAAGGTTTCCGGTATTGAGAACCTTACCAGCGCATCCAAGGTTCAGGTGCTGTACATTCCGAAGATGTACGCAAACGGTAGTATCACTGATTCCTACAGTGATGTCTATGCCACTTGGGACATCACCGATGCCATCAAGGTTACGATTGTGGACTGATTTTACTTTTGCATTAAAGGCCCGCACCCTGTGGTGCGGGTCTTTTTGCGTATGCGGGCCATTTGTATCCAAGTTTTGGGCGATATCATGTAAAATGCACAAAGTTTTTTTAGTGGATTTATGCCTTGTGCACAGGTTTCTTTTCCGGTACAATAGGGTTATAAAAAATGTGCAGGAGCATCGCAGCGATGCGGTGCTTTTTGCATTTGAGGGGCAACCCGGAAAAACCCTGAAAAGGAGTGTTGTTTCGATGATCAATATGGTAAAGCTTCCCACCAAAAAAAGTAACCTGTTCCTGCGCGTAGCAAAGGGCCACTTTGCTACCAGCCACAGCCATATCAACTATTACATCGATGTCACCACCCAGAAGTCCCGCCTTTCCGAGGCCAAGGCCGTGGCAAAGGAGCTGGTGGCCGCTTACCAGCACAGCACCATTGTGGACACCGTGCTCTGTCTGGACGGCACGCAGGTGATCGGCACCTGCCTTGCCAACGAGCTGACCAAGGACGGCTTTGCCAACATGAACGCCCACCAGACCATTTATGTGATCACCCCGGAGTACACCACCGGCAGCCAGATCATCCTGCGCGACAATCTGGCCCCCATGGTCAAGGGCAAGCATGTGCTCATTCTGTCCGCTTCCATCACCACCGGTTACACCGTGCAGGCCGCTGTGGAGGCCGTGAACTACTACGGCGGCACCGTGGCAGGCCTTTCCGCTATTTTTGCCACCACCCATGAGTGCATGGGCTATGAAGTCACCTCCATCTTTGACCCCGCCAGCCTGCCGGACTACGCCAGCTTTGACAGCCGCGACTGCCCCCTGTGCAAGGCCGGCCAGCACATCGATGCGCTGGTGAACAGCTTTGGCTATTCGGCGCTGTAACCCCTTTCAGTCTGCTCACTTTGTTCGCATCCAGCTCCCCCGAAAGGGGGAGCTTTCTTTGTGCTTCTCGTAAAAATGCAAAAAGCTCTCCTTTCGGGAGAGCTGGCATCGCACAGCGATAACTGAGAGGGTTATTTTTTCGGGAACACAAAGGGCTCGTGCAGGTACACCGCCACCAGATATGCCGTCATGAAGAACCAGATGATGGGCTCGCACAGGATGACCGCATTGTACTGGAATTTCGGGATGAACACCAGCACAAAGATCACCTTGCCCACCAGCTCGATCACGCTGGAGAACAGCGGCAGCACCTTTTGGCCAAGGCTCTGCAGCGCGTAGCGGGTGCACAGCAGCACCCCCAGAACGGCATAGAACGGTGCGTTCCACAGCAGGTACCGCGCACCGTTTTCCAGCACGATGGGTTCCGAAGAGCCGGAGATCAGCTGCACCATCCACTGAGCACCAAAGTTCATCAGCACCACGGCGGCGACCATCACCACCACCGAGTACAGATACATCTGCCGCATTCCCCTGCGCACACGGTCGGGCTGGTTTGCGCCGCGGTTCTGGGAAACGAAGGTGGAACCGGCGTTCGCCATAGAGATGAGCGGCATCTCCGTAAAGGCAAACAGCTTGCGGGCAGCGGTGTGCCCCGCAATGGTCAGGGTGCCAAGCCCGTTGATGCCGTACTGCAGCACCACCGAACCCGCAGACACGATGCTGCTCATCAGGCCCATGGAGATGCTCTGGCTGAACAGCTCCCAGTAGAGATGACTGCCCACGGCGAAATGCTTTTTCTCCGGGATGAGGATGCACACCCTTGCCAGCACGTACAGAACGCACAGCACCACCGAGATGCCCTGTGCAATGACCGTTGCCACCGCTGCGCCCCGCACGCCCATGCCAACCCCGGCAATGAACCACAGGTCCAGCCCCACGTTCAGCACCGAGCTGATGAGCAGGAACACCAGCGGCATTACGCTGTTGCCAATGGCGCGCAGCAGGCCTGCGCACAGGTTATACATAAACATGACCACAACGCCAAGGTCGATCACGATGATGTAGCTGTAGGCATCTTCCAGAATTTCTGCCGGGGTATCCAGCAGCTGCAGCAGGGCATGCAGGCCGAAAAAGCCTGCCGTTGTAATGACCAGCGAGGCGATCAGGCCAATGACGACCGACCCCACCACCGTGCGCTTGAGCAGGTCTTCGTCCTGCGCGCCGTAGGAGCGCGCTGCAACGATGGCAAGGCCATTGCCGATACCGATGCCAAAGCCGACTAAAAGCTCGTAGATCGAACCGCAGGAGCCAATGGCGGCAAGGGCTGTATCGCCCAGCACATTGCCCACGATCATGGTATCCACCGTGTTGTAGAGCTGCTGGAACAGGTTGGAAACCAGAATGGGCAGCATGAACAGCAGCAGGCTTTTTAAAATAGGCCCGTGCATCAGGTCTACGTTCATGTTGAAGACGCTTTTCTTTTGGGGCTGCGCGTGGGTCATAGGGTTCCTCCAAAATTATAACTTTTAAGATATCTGTACACAAAACAAAACATCTGCAATCCCTTCCCGATTTATAAAAAAGCAGGAAAAGGCATTGCAGATGATCGATCTTTTTTCGGGCCTGAACTCCTTCATGACAAATCCATCCGGATTGCAGCTCCTCAAGAGGAGCTTGCATGACGTAAGTTCTGTTTGTCATGCCTCCCTCTCAGAGGGAGGTGTCACCGAAGGTGACGGAAGGAGTCCGTGCCATAAAATTACAGCTCCTGCGTCTCGAAGCCGTTGCCGGTAAGCACCTGCACGCTGGTAAAGCCTGCAGCCTTGATGGCGGCGGCAGCTTCGTCAAAGCCGTAGGTCAGGCTGTTGATATCATGAGAATCAGAAGTGATAATGACCTTGCCGCCCATCTTCTGCCACTCGCCCAGCAGCCACGGGCCGGGGTAGAAGTCCTTGCGGTAGCCGCGGTACACGCCGCCGGTGTTCACTTCCAGCAGGCAGTCGTTCGCCTTTGCGGCCTGCAGTGCCTTGAGGGCAGCGGCCTTGTAGCGGGGCGACTCTTCGTCGAAGAACTCGCCGTTGGCATTCAGCTTCTTGATGAGGTCGATGTGGGCCAGAATATCCGGCTTGAGGGCAGCCACCTTTTCCACCTCGGCAAAGTAGGCTTCCACAGCGGCAAGGGGGTCTGCGTCAAAATCATCGTTGATGCAGTCCCACAGGTCCTGCGGGCGGAAATCGATCTCGTAATACTTGCCGGTGTTCTTGCCGTACAGGTGGTGTGCGCTGCCGATCCAGTAATCGTAGCCGGTGCGCTTATCCTCGCTCAGGATATCCCACTCGATGCCGCACAGGATATCCACCTTGCCCTTGTACTCGGTCTTAAGCTTGGCAATGGTGGCCTTGTACTGGGCGGTGCGGCTGGGGCTCATGCAGTATTCGCGGTCGCGCTGGGTGTAGCTATGGCCGGTGAAGCCCAGCGTGGTCAAGCCCTGCGCACACGCAGCACTTGCCATATCCTGCAAGGTATTTTTGCCATCGCACATGGTGGAGTGGCAATGGACACTGGACTTCTTATAATCTGCCATAGATAATTCACTGCATCCTTTCCTGTTTGACCTTGTGGTCAATGACGTGACGTTTTTCCAGTTCACGGGTCACATCCTCCACCGTGATGCCGGCGCTGACCATCAGCACCAGAACATGGTAGGCAAGATCGCTGATCTCGTAAACGGTCTCTTCCTTATCCTCTTTTTCGCCCGCAATGATGACCTCGGTGCACTCTTCGCCCACCTTTTTCAGGATCTTCTCCTTGCCCTTCTCGAACAGGTAGGTGGTGTAGCTGCCCTCCTTGGGGCTATCCTTGCGGCCCTTGATGAGCTGGTACAGGCCCTGCCAGCTGAACTGCTTCAGCTCCGGCGAGACGTATACTTCATTGAAGAAGCAGCTCTCGGCGCCGGTGTGGCAGGCGGGGCCGGATTTGACCACTTCCACCACCAGAGCATCGGCGTCGCAGTCGGCGGTGATGGACACCACCCGCTGCACGTTGCCGCTGGTCTCGCCCTTGCGCCAGATCTCCTGACGGCTGCGGCTCCAGAACACAGTGCGGCCCTCGGCGATGGTGAGCGCCAGCGTCTCGGCGTTCATGTAAGCGAGGGTGAGCACCTCTTTGGTGTAGTGATCCTGCACGATGGCAGGGATCAGGCCCGTTTTCATCAAATTTCAGATTCATAACGGTTCTCCCTCCCCGGATGGGGATATTACTAGTTTTAGCGTATTCGGTGCGCAAACGCAAGAGTTTGCGGGTTGTTTTTGCGGAAATCCAGTTTCGCGTTACGGCTTCTCCCCGCGCCGGGGAGAAATGCCCCGGCGTTACAGCCGCATCTCCACGCCGTTTGCGTTGAGGTATTCTTTCAGGTCGCGGATGGTCAGCAGCTTCTGGTGGAAGATGCCCGCCGCAAGGCCTGCGTCGATGCCCTTGTGGTGGAACAGCTCCAGAAAGTCTTCCTTTTTGCCTGCGCCGCCGCTGGCAATGATGGGCACGTTCACCCGCGCCGCAACTGCATCCAGCATCTCAAGGTCGAAGCCGCTGCGCACGCCGTCGGTATCGATGCTGTTCAGGCAGATCTCGCCCGCGCCGTGGTCCACGCACCAGCTGATCCAGTCCAGTGCATCCCGGCCGGTGTCCTCGCGTCCGCCCTTGGCGAACACCCGGAACTGGCCGTCCACCCGCTTCACATCGGCAGAGAGCACCACGCACTGGTTGCCGTAGCGCTGTGCTGCCGCCGGGATGAGGTCGGGACTTTTTGAGTGCGCCCGAGTTGACGCTGACCTTGTCCGCACCGCACTTGAGCACCCGGTCGAAGTCTTCCAGCGTATTGATGCCGCCGCCCACCGTGAGCGGGATAAAAATTTCGCTGGCGACGCGGGTCAGGATATCCGTGAACAGCGCCCGGCCCTCGAAGCTGGCGGTGATATCGTAGAACACAAGTTCATCTGCACCGGCAGCGTTGTACATGCGGGCCATTTCCACCGGGTCGGCCACGTCCCGGATGCCTTCAAAGTTCGTGCCCTTGACCACGCGGCCATTGCGCACATCAAGGCAGGGAATAATGCGTTTGGTGATCATGTCGTTTCCCCTCCGTTCACTCCTGCATCAGCTGCACGCAGCGCACAAGGTCCAGTGCGCCGGTGTACAGGCTCTTGCCCAAAATGGCAGCGGCAGTGCCCATTTTTTTCAGTTTCAGAAGCTCTGCTTCGGACGAGATGCCGCCGCTGGCCGTAAAGGCCACGCCGGGCACCTCTTTGGCAAGCGTGCGGTACAGGCCGAGGTTCGTGCCCCTCATGGCACCGTCGCAGGCAATGTCCGTGTAGATGATGGCGGTGCATCCGGCATCTGCCAGCCGCTTGCAGAAGTCCACGCCCGGCTCGGCGCTCACTTCCTTCCAGCCATGGATGGCCACATAGCCGTCCTTTGCGTCCACGCCCACGGCAATTTTATCGCCGTATTTTTTCAGCATCCGGGCGGTAAAGGCAAAATCCGTCACCGCCACGCTGCCAAGGATGCAGCGGCCCACGCCGATGGAAAGATATGTTTCAATGCGCTCCTCGGTGCGGATGCCGCCGCCCACCTCAATGTATAAGCCGCCCTGTTTTGCCAGCGCGGCAATGGTATCGTAGTTGGAAAGGGTGCCGTCCTTTGCGCCGTCCAGATCGACGACGTGCAGATTTTTGGCCCCCGCTGCAAGGAACTCCCGCGCCTGTGCGCAGGGGTCCTCGCCGTAGACGGTCATGCGGCTGTAGTCGCCCTGCGTCAGGCGCACCACCTTGCCGCCCCGCAGGTCAATGGCTGGAAAAAGCTGCATAATTTTTCTCCTTACAATTCCGCAAATGCTTTCAGAATGCGCAGGCCAGTATCCCCGCTCTTTTCCGGGTGGAACTGGGTGCCGTACACCCTGCCCGCCCGCACCGCGCCGGTGACGGGAATGGAATAGTCGCTCACAGCCAGCGTGCTTTCGGCGCAGCTTTTTGCCGTAGTAGCTGTGGACGTAATAGACGTATTCTCCCTCACGGATGTACTTGAACAGCGGGTCGTCCTTTACAATGTGCAAGGCGTTCCAGCCGATCTGCGGCACCTTGAGCGTTTTGTCCGCAAGGTCGGGCTCCAGCGGGCAGACTTCGCCCTTCACAAAGCCAAGGCCTTCGTGCTCACCGTACTCGTAGCTCTTTTCAAACAGCAGCTGCATGCCAAGGCAGATGCCCAGCAGCGGCTTCCTTTCGGCTTCTTCTTTCATGACCGGTACAAGGCCCGTCGCCTCCAGCTTGGCCATGGCATCGGCAAAAGCGCCCACGCCCGGCAGGATGAGCCGGTCGGCTTTGCGGATGGTGTCCGCGTCCGCAGTCACAACGGCTTCCAGTCCCAGCTGCTTCAGGCTGGACTTCAGGCTGAACAGGTTGCCCACGCCATAATCGATAATTGCGATCATACCAGCAGTCCTTTCGTGGAAGGAATTTCGTCCTTGTGGGCTTCGTCGATCTTCACGGCCGCGCCCAGTGCATGGCCTGCGCCCTTGAAGCAGGCCTCGAGGATGTGGTGGGTATTTTCTCCCGCAAATTGTACAAAGTGGATCGTGGCGGGCACGCTGCGGGCAAAGCCCAGCCAGAATTCCTTGGCGCACTCCACGTCAAAATCGCCCACCTTTTCGGTGCTGCAACGGACATCCCAGTTCAGGGTGCAGCGGCCCGAAAGATCGACGGCGCACAGGATCAGCGCTTCATCCATGGGCAGATAAAAGCTGCCGTAGCGCTGGATACCGCGCATATCGCCCAGCGCCCGTGCAAAGGCCTGACCCAGTGCAATGCCCACATCCTCGGTGGTGTGGTGGTAGTCCACCTGCACATCGCCGTGGCAGGTGAGCACTAAGTCAAAACGGCCATGGCGGGCGAACAGCTCCAGCATGTGGTTCAGAAAGCCGCACCCGGTGTCCACCTCGTAGCGGCCGGTGCCGTCCAGATCAAGGGTAAGGTCGATCTGGGTCTCATTGGTGTTGCGTTCCAGCGAGATCATTCGGTTCGGCATGGTTCATTCCTCCATGATCTTATCCAGCGTTTCCATAAACGTCTGCATCTGTTCCGGCGTGCCAATGGTGATGCGCAGCCAGTTCTGGATGCGGGGCGCGTCGAAGTGGCGCACCAGAATGCCGTTTTTCTTCAACTCTTTGTAGAGTGTTCCGCCGTCTTTCCGGTTGGTACTTGCAAACAGGAAGTTGGAGCGGCTGTCCAGCACGGCAAAGCCCCGCTGTTCCAGCTGCTGTTTGTCCATGCGCGGGTGTCCACGATGGCGGCGCGGGTCCTGTCAAAATAAGCGGTGTCTTCCAGCGCGGCCTGCCCGGCCTTCAGGGTCAGGCGGTTGATGTTGTAGGGTTCAGGCTGAACTTGACCCGGTTCAGGTCGGCAATGAGCTTTGCATTGCCCATGGCCAGACCCAGACGCGCACCGGCCAGCTGCCGGGACTTGGAAAAGGTCTGCACCACCAGCAGGTTCTCGTACTGGTCGATGATGGGGCACGCAGCTCTCGCCGCCAAAGTCCACATAGGCCTCGTCCACAATGACCACGTTGTTCGGGTTTGCTTTCAGGATGCCCTCAATTTCCGCCCGGGGCAGTGCAATGCCGGTGGGGGCGTTGGGGTTTGCAAGGACGATGGTCTGGTTCAGGCCGTAGTAGTCCTTCGGGTCAAGGGTGAAATCCTCTTTCAGCGGGATGATGTGGCTGGGAATGTGCATCAGTCCGCACCACACGCCGTAGCAGCCGTAGGTGATGTCGGCATAGGCCAGCGGGTGGTCTGCGTCGCAGAAGGCACGCAGCGCAAAGAAGAGGTTCTCGTCGCTGCCATTGCCGGGCATGATCTGCTCCGGCTGCAAACCGAAGTGGGCTGCGGCCGCCTTGAGCAGGTCGGCACAGGCGGGGTCGGAGTAAAGGCGCAGCTTTTCCACCTCGTGCTCGCTCACGGCAGCGATCACCGCCGGGGAGGGCAGATAGGGGCTTTCGTTGGTGTTCAGTTTGATGTACTGCTGATCCTGCGGCTGCTCACCCGGGGTGTAGGGGGTTGACAGCGGCCATCGTGGGAGAAAGGAATTTACTCATGGTTCAAATCCTCACTTTTCATACCGGATGGTCACACTGCGGGCGTGGCGTGCAGGCCCTCGCGCTCGGCAAAATCGGCGATGCGGGGGCTACTTCGCCCAGCGCTTCCCGGGTGTAGTAGAGGAAGCTGGACTTCTTTACAAAGTCGTCTACGCCCAAGGGGCTTGAGAAGCGGGCGGTGCCGCTGGTGGGCAGGGTGTGGTTGGGGCCTGCAAAGTAATCGCCCAGCGCTTCCGGCACGTTGCGGCCAAGGAAGATGCTGCCTGCGTTTTTGATCTCGTTCAGCACGCCGAAGGGGTCCTCCACGCACACCTCCAGATGTTCCGGTGCAATGATGTTGCAGGCTTCAATGGCCTTGTGCAGGTCGGTGCAGAGGATGATCTTGCCGTTGTCGTCCACGCTGGCGCGGGCGATGGCGGCACGGGGCAGCTGCGGGATCTGCACCTCCAGCTCCGCCTGCACGGCCTTGGCCAGCTCCGGGCTGTCGGTGACGAGGACCGGGCTTGCCAGTTTGTCGTGCTCGGCCTGACTCAGCAGGTCCGCCGCCACCCATGCAGGGTTGCAGCCGCCGTCGGCCAGCACCAGAATTTCGCTGGGGCCTGCGATCATATCGATGCCCACCTTGCCGAATACCTTGCGCTTGGCGGTGGCAACGTAGATGTTGCCGGGGCCAACGATCTTATCCACCGCGGAGATGCTCTGGGTGCCGTAGGCGAGAGCCGCCACAGCCTGTGCGCCGCCGGTCTTGAAGATCTTGGTCACGCCTGCGGTGGCAGCGGCGGCAAGGATGACCGGGTTCACCCTGCCGTCCTTTCCGGCGGGGGTGGTCATGACGATTTCGGACACGCCTGCCACCTTTGCCGGGATCACGTCCATGAGCACGGTGGAGGGATAGGCCGCCGTGCCGCCGGGCACATAGACACCGGCCTTTTCAATGGGGGTATATTTCTGGCCCAGCACGATGCCGGGCTTGTCGTTCACCACAAAATTCTTGTGCACCTGCTGGCGGTGGAAGCTCTCGATGTTGGCGGCGGCTTCGCGTAGCGTTTCGAGGAAGTAGGGGTCCATGCCCGCAAAGGCTTCGTCGATCTCTTCCTGCGTCACCTGCAGGGCATCGATCTTCGCGCCGTCAAATTTCAGCGCATAATCCTTCAGGGCATCGTCGCCCCGGGCGCGCACATCGGCAATGATGCCGTCCACCACATCCTCCACGTTCTTTTCCGCGCGGATATCGCGGTTCAGGATCTCTTCGGGCCTGAGCTCGTCAAAGTTATACAGCTTGATCATTTTGCTTCCTCCTTGTTCTGCAGTTCCGCCCGCAGCTTTTCCAGCATGGTATCCATTTCGGCGTGCTTGAACTGGTAGCTGGCCTTGTTGGCAATGAATCGGGCCGAGATGGGCATGAACTCGGTGACCACCTTCAGGCCGTTCTCCCGCAGGGTGGTGCCGGTCTCCACGATATCCACGATGACGTCCGAAAGGCCCAGAATGGGGGTCCAGCTCAATGGAGCCGTTCAGCTTGATGATATCGATGTCCCGCCCCATGGATGCGTAGTAGCTCTTTGCGATGTTGACGAATTTGGTGGCCACCCGCACCGGGCGCTGGGGTCGTCCTTGTAATCGGCCGGGGCGGCAACGCACATGCGGCATTTGCCAAGGCCGGTGTCCAGCAGCTCGTACACATCGGCAGAAGCCTCTGTGAGGATGTCCTTTCCCGACGATGCCCACATCGGCGGCGCCGTGCTCCACATAGATGGCAACGTCGCTGGGCTTGACGAGGAAGTAGCGGATGCCGGCCTCCGGGTTTTCCACCACCAGCTTGCGGGTGGCGTTGTAGTCCTCCGGGCAGCCATAGCCGATGCCCGCCAGCAGGTTATACACCTTATCGCCCAGACGGCCCTTGGGCAGAGCCACGTTCAGCATCACCCTGTCGGTGCTGTTCTTCTGCACCGGCGGCAACGGGGCGCTCAGGCGGTCCAGCTCGTCCAGATAGACCGCAAAGCCGATGGCACCGGGCACCGGGGGTGAACTTCTGCATCAGCAGGTCGTAGCGGCCGCCCTTGAGCAGGGGGCGGGGCAGGGCTTTCAGGTAGCCCTGAAACACAAGGCCGTTGTAGTATTCCATCTCACCGGCCAGCGTCATGTCCAGCCGGATCACGCCGCCCGCCTTTTCCAGCGGCACAGCCAGCGCTTTCAGCTCGGCCACCGCTGCGCGCATGGCATCGTTTTTGCACAGGGCTGCAGCCTTTTCCATCGTTTCGGCATAGGCACCGGAAAGATCCAGCACGCTGCACAGGGTATCGGCGGCATCGGCAAGACCGGCTGCTCCGGCTGCAGCCCGCAGCTCGTGGGCGTTTTTCTCCCGCAGCTTTTCCAGCAGCTTTGCGCGGGCGGCATCCGGCACGCCCAGCGCGTCGAACAGGCCGAACAGGTAGCCCATGTGGCTCACTTCCAGCACCCACTCGGCCCCCAGCGCATCCAGCGACCGCGCCGCCAGACACACCGCCTGCTGCACCTGTGCTTCGCCCACCGCGCCCAGCATCTCAAGGCCCATCTGGCTGATCTCTTTAAAGGTGTGGCTCTCGGCGGAAGGGCGGTAGACGTTCTCGTGATAGTAGTAGCACAGGGTCTCGCCGGGGGTGGGCTGCGCCGTCTTGGCAATGGAGAGGGTCACGTCCGGCTTGAGGGCCAGCAGACGGCCATCCAGATCGGTAAAGGTGATGACCTGCTCGGACGACAAAAAGCTGCGGTTCTCCTGATACAGGCCGTACTCCTCAAACCGGCCCATATGATACTTGCGGCAGCCCGCTGCTTCGTACAAGGCGCGCAGCGCAAAGGAGGCGCGCTCCTTGGGCTGCAGGTTTGCAATGCTGAATTCCATTGTCGGTTCCCCCATTTCTTACTTGAGTTTATTTTACTTTATCTAGGTAAAGTTGTAAAGTAGGAAAGTGACGGTGTTTTTCAACTCAATGATACGATTTTTCTGTGCGTTTGTACAGGGAAAACGAAGAAAAGGAGCCGTTGCATGGCGCAACAGCTCCTTTTCAGCACGCATATTTACCCCAGCAGCTCCAGCACACTGGCTTTCGGGCGGGCACCCACGGCCTGACGCACCAGCTTGCCCTGCTCAAACACCAGCAGGGTGGGGATGCTCATCACGCCGAACTGGCCGGCCAGCTCCGGCTGCTCGTCCACGTTCACCTTGCCCACCTTCACGTCGGTGCGCTCCTCGGCCACCTCGTCCACAACGGGACTGAGCATGCGGCAGGGGCCGCACCAGCTGGCCCAGAAGTCCAGCAGGACAGGCTTTGCGCTCTGCAGCACCTCCTGCTCAAAATTTTCCTTCGTGATCGTAACAACTGCCATATTTTTACCTCCTGAAGGGTGTTTGTAATTTCACTGACAGCATCAGTATACCCCGTCGGAGTGTGTTTTTCCGTGACCGGGTCACACAGGGCGCCAAAAAAGCCCGAAGCAGGAAGAAAGAATACTGCTCCGGGCAGGGAAACGCTTATTTCAGTGTTCTGTCAGCAGGGTATCAGACACCGGCCACGCAGTTCTTGCCGGCGATGTAGCCGTAGTAGACGCACAGGCTGTGGCTGATGCCGCGCATGCAGATGGGGTATTCCACTGCGTAGCGGCTGCCCTGCACATTGCCGCAGACATACAGGCCCTTGATGATGTCGCGCTTGGGGCTGGCGGGGTCCTCCTCGGTGAAGGTGTGGCAGTTCTCGTCGCTCTCCAGGCCGCCCACGCACACCAGCATGGAAGTGGTGCCCCACTGGCATGCATAGTACGGGGGATTCTCCAGCGCGAACATCCGGCTTGCGGGCTTGCCGAAGTCATCGTCGGAACCGGCCTTGGCCAGCTCGTTGTAGCGCTCGACGGAAGCCAGTGCATTATCCAGTGCATCGCCCTCAAAGCCGCACTGGGTCAGCAGGTCTTCCAGTGTATCGGCCTTGAACTGGTAAGCCTCGGCCTTTGCGCTGATCTTGGTGTACTGACGGTCGGTGTAGTTGGGGTTGGACTCATCCTCATCCTCGGGGATGATGTAGCACAGGCCGCCGTGGTTTGCGGGCATGTAGGGCACCTCTTCGCCCCACTTGGAGTCGTACAGCTGGAAGGAGGTGCACTCGGGCTGCAGCTCGATCTGGTTTTCCAGCTGCTGGCCGGGGATGCACTCGTTCATGAAACGGTCGCCGCGCTTGTTGATCTGCAGGAAGGGGGTCACGCCCATGCCGCTGCCCATGTGGTGGGTCATCGGTGCGTGGAAATCCTGCACCTTTGCGCCGATCCATGCGCCCATGCGCAGGCCGTCGCCGGTCTCCACGGTCTTGCCCTCCACGTCAACGCCCAGCATACCCATGGCACCCATGTTGGCGATCTTCTTCTCCACGATCTCGGGAGCAAAATGCTTCATGATCTTCTCGTCGCCGGAGTTGTCGCCGGTAGCCAGGATCACGCCCTTGGAAGCGTTGAGCTGGATGTACTTGTTGTCATTCTGTGCGTCGCGGATGATCACGCCGGTCACGCGGCCGTCGCTGTCCTTCAGCAGCTTGGTGCCGAAGCAGCCGAAGAAGGTCTGTGCACCGTTCTCAACGGCCTTGTTCAGGTTGGCTTCCACTATAAAGCCCTGCTGATCCTTGCGGGAAGAGCGGAACTCCATGCTGGAAGGGAAGGTGGGGAACTCTTCGTTGCGGTAATCGTAGTGCTCGGGCTGAGGCCATGCCAGCGGCACCAGAATACCCTTGTCGAACTGCTCCTGGGTCACGGCCTCACGGGTGGAGTCGCAGATGGTCAGCTCGGGGTAAGCCTCGATGAACCAGTCCATGACCTCGTGTGCATGGGAAGCCCACTTTTTCAGGATGGAGCGCTTGTTGCGGTAGGTGCACTCGCGCATCAGGCGGTCGACCACAACATCCTCGTCCACGATGTTCTCACGGCCCCAGCGCTTGTTCAGGCTGCCGTTCAGCAGGGCATACTCGCCGCTGCGGCAGTTGAAGGAAGAGCTCTTTTCCACGATGGCAACTTTTGCGCCCTCCTCGGCAGCCGCACGGGCAGCGCAGACGCCGGACAGACCGGCGCCGATGATGACCACATCAAAGTCCTGGGTCTCACTGGCCTGCACGTCCGGCTCTTCGCCCAGCCAGTCATCGCCGGTATCCCCGGCGGTATCTGCAGCAGGCTCTTCGGAAGCAACGCCCATAGCCTGCTCGATGCAGCTGGCGGCAGCCTTCTTGACCGCGTTGGTGGTGACGGTGGCGCCGGAAACATTGTCGATCTCAGCGTTCTGTGCCGCCATGATGGCATCCTGCAGGGTGGGAGCAGCCACGCCGCCGATGCTCTCGGTCTCGTTGGAAGCATCGATGACCACATCGGTGATAGCGGTCTCGCTGAAGGTCATGGTCACCTTCACCTCACCGATGCCGGTAGCCGTGCCGGTGTATGTGCCGGGGGTGTAGACGGCATCGCCGGAAGCGGATGCCGCAGTGCCGGAGGAACTTGCGGAGTTGCAGGCAGCCAGAGCGCCGGCGGTGACACCGCTCATTGCGGCGGCAGCGGCAACTTTCAGAAAGCCTTTGCGGGAGATCTTTTCCATCTTGTTTGCTCCTTTTTCTTTCTTCTCTTCTTCTCGTTTCTGCGGGATTTTTATCCCGCTCCGACACTTAGTATAAAATATAACGAAGTAAAATGGAAACAAAAAATTTTTGCCACAGTGATAAAAGCTCTTTATCAGTCTCCATTGATGTGCTATACTGAAAGCAATCTTATTCTGCCCGCCGGGAAAGGAGAGGTTTCGCCCATGAACGACCGCCAGCTGCTGTGTTTTCTCACCCTGAGCCGGACGCTGAATTTTACCGCCGCCGCCCGGGAGCTGTACTGCACCCAGCCCGCCCTCAGCTACCAGATCCGCAGTCTGGAAAAATGAGCTGGATCTTGCCCTGTTCACCCGCAGCACCACCCAGGTGGCCCTGACCGAGGCCGGCCGGGCTTTTGCGCCCCGTGCGGCAGAGATCTACCGCAGCATGCTGAACGCCCGCACCGCACTGAAGGGCTTTGCCCGGCGGCGCACACTGACCCTGCGTCTTCCGCCTGTGCTGCTGCAGCGGGACCCCATCTACCCCATCCTGATGGCACGGCTGCACGCCGCGCTGCCGGGATATGAGTTTGCGGTGGACACTCGGCCCGTGTCACGCAACCCCCACGAAATGCTCTGCAGCGAGGCAGACGCAGCCCTCTATCTGCCCTTTGGCCGCTGCAGCCGGAGATCGAGCGCCTCCCTATCCTGCACAACACCTTTTACCTGATCGTATCGCCGGAGCACCCGCTCACAGGGCGCAGCACTCTGGCGCTGGCCGATCTTGCCGGGCAGCAGCTGTTTTATGAGCCGCTGTATTTTTATGAGCCGCTGTATCAGGAAATGGTGGATCTTGCCGTTGTTCAGCCCGGCCTGCCGTTTTCCGCACCAAGCTGGCACATGGTGGAAAACTACGAGTGTGTTTACAACGATCTGCTTGCCGGGCGCGGCATGTTTTTGTGCCCGATGAAATACCCAGCCTTTCCGGCGGCGTGGTACCTGCCGCTGCAGCTGCCGTTGCCGGACACCTGTCTGCTGACCCTGCGGGACGACCCGCGTCCCGAGATCCAACGGCTGCGGGAGGTATTCACCGCTGTATACGCCAGCCGTGCAAAGCTGCTGGGCGAAGAATGAACGCAAAAAAGGGGCTGCTGCACCTCGTTTTGAACGAACATGCAGCAGCCCTTCAGCTCTTACTTCAGCTCTTATAATATTCCGGACAGTTTTATTTGCCCAGCATTTCGTGGGCAGTCTTGCAGATGGTGGCAGCATCCAGACCGTAGAACTTCAGCAGATCCCATGCCGGGCCGGAGCAGCCGAACACGTCCTGCACGCCCACGCGGCGCACCGGAGTGGGCAGCTTTTCGCTCAGCACGGCACAGACGGCCTCGCCCAGACCGCCGATGACGTTGTGCTCCTCGGCGGTGATGACCTTGCCGCACTCCTTTGCAGCCTTGAGGACGATCTCCTCATCCAGAGGCTTGATGGTGTGGATGTTGATGACCCGGGCGTGGATGCCCTCAGCAGCCAGCTGCTCCGCAGCCATGCGGGCTTCGTTGACCATCAGGCCGGTGGCGATGATGGCAATGTCGCTGCCCTCGGTGATCTGCTCGCCCTTGCCGATCTCGAAGTGATAGTTCTCGGCATCGTGGAACACAGGCACAGCCAGACGGCCAAAGCGCAGATAGACGGGGCCTTCCATTGCGTAGGCAGCACGCACAGCGGCGCGGGCCTCCACATCGTCGGCGGGGCAGATCACGGTCATGCCGGGGATGCTGCGCATGAGGGCAAAGTCCTCGCAGCACTGATGGGAAGCGCCGTCCTCGCCCACCGAGATGCCGCCGTGGGTGGCACCGATCTTCACGTTCAGGTGGGGATAGCCAATGGAGTTGCGCACCTGCTCGAAGGCACGGCCGGCGGCGAACATGGCAAAGCTGGAAACAAAGGGCACGTAGCCCATGGTGGACAGGCCCGCAGCCACGCCCATCATGTTGCCCTCGGCAATGCCGCAGTCAAAATGACGATCCGGGTAAGCCTTGCGGAACATACCGGTCTTGGTGGCAGCAGCAAGGTCTGCGTCCAGCACCACCAGATCCTCGTGGCCTTCGGCGGCCAGCTCCTTCAGGGTGTTGCCGTAGCTTTCACGGGTAGCAATCTTCTTCACATCTGCCATCTTAGTTTTCCTCCTGCTCCAGCGCGGCGTATGCGGCGTTCAGTTCCTCAATTGCGATCTTGTACTCGTCATCGTTGGGGCCCTTGCCGTGCCAGTCCACAGAGTTGGTCATATAGGAAACGCCCTTGCCCTTTGTGGTGTCCATGATGATGCAGGTGGGCTTTGCAGTCTCTGCATGGAACGCCTGCATGGCGGCTTCGATCTGGTCGTAGTCGTGGCCGTCGATGGTGACAACATTGAAGTTGAAGGCCTTCAGCTTCTCTTCCAGCGGGGCGCTGTTCATCACGGTCTCGGTGGTGCCGTCGATCTGCAGGTGGTTGCGGTCCAGCACAACGCACAGGTTGGAAAGGCCGTAGTGGGCGGCAAACATGAAGGCTTCCCAGCACTCGCCCTCTTCCACCTCGCCGTCGCCCACGATGGTGTAGACATTGATGGGCTTGCCGGCGTGCTTGGCACCCAGTGCCATGCCGCAGGCGGCAGACACGCCCTGACCCAGACTGCCGGTGGACATATCCACACCCGGGGTCTCGTTCATGTTGGGGTGGCCCTGCAGATAGCTGCCGATCTTACGCAGGGTCTTGAGGTCTTCCACCGGGAAATAGCCGCGCTCTGCCAGCGCTGCATACAGTGCCGGTGCAGCATGGCCCTTGGACAGCACCAGACGGTCGCGGTCGGCCTTCTTGGGGTCCTCGGGTCAATGTTCATTTCCACAAAATAGAGGTAGCTCAGCAGCTCGGCGATATCCAGACTGCCGCCCGGATGGCCGCACTTTGCGCTGTGCGTGCCCTCGATCACGCCCATGCGGATGTGGCAGGCGTGCTTGGCCAGAGTAAGATTTTCTGTCATTTGTCATGATGGTCCTCCCGTATGAACCTCAGATTTGCACATGTTCAAAAAAAGCCTTTCGTCAGCGCCGGTGCAGTCCTGCTGCCCGCAGCGCGCTCTTTTTCAAGTTTATATTAGCTATTCTATGCAAAAAGGTCAAGCTTCTTCATGCAAAATGTACACACGCGGGGAAATATTCATGGAAATTTGCCGCTTTTTGGTTAAATTGCAGGCTTTTTGCCGTATCTTGACAAAGCCAG
>ENA-OPYU01000180-OPYU01000180.1-human-gut-metagenome-genome-assembly--contig:-NODE-180-length-25521-cov-4.171773_pt1 | contig 25521 bp, 41 predicted proteins | sample MGYA00242637_ERZ504482 | MGnify/ENA primary metagenome ERZ504482 (study PRJEB26092, sample SAMD00036237) | human gut metagenome | host: Homo sapiens | study: EMG produced TPA metagenomics assembly of... | reverse complement strand
CGTTTGTTGTCGCTTTTTTAGTGATTTTTGCCATTTTAAAACTAACCTACGCTTTCCTTAATCAATCAAAATTTATAGTTAGGATACTGAATTATTTCTTCTTATTTGCTACTGTTCTCTTCGGACCCTTGCGTGTTCTAGCATTGGTCTTGGTCTTCTGACCACGAACCGGAAGTCCTTTACGATGACGGATTCCTCTGTAGCATCCGATTTCCTGCAGTCTCTTAATGTTCAGGGCGATTTCTCTACGAAGATCACCTTCTACCATCATTGTCTCATCAATGACAGCCTGAAGTCTCTTAACTTCATCATCAGTCAGGTCTCTGACACGTGTGTCAGGATTTACATTTGCCTGAGCAAGGATTTTGTCTGCACTTGGTCTTCCGATACCATAAATATAGGTAAGACCGATTTCGATTCTTTTCTCTCTTGGTAAGTCTACACCAGCTATACGAGCCATGTACTGTTTCCTCCATTTTCTTTACTGAAAGTTCTGCGTCTTCGTACATCACTTGTATCAGATACAAGGTGAAATGGGATGCATCCATACGCACTCTTTCTTAATTCTTAGTTCCTAATTGGGGTGCCTCGGTATAACACCCAGCTGCTTTTGGCGATTCGCAGCCTTTCCGAAATTTGCGGCCAACGGGCCAACGTTGCCTCCGGTATTAGGCAATACATGCTTAGTTCATTATATGTCAGATGATACAACCCATCCGGGTGTTTCACCTGCAGCCGCATTCACAAACAATGGATCAATCAACCCTGACGCTGTTTGTGCTTTGGATTCTCACAGATAATTCTGATAGAACCTTTTCTCTTAATGACCTTGCATTTCTCGCAGATCGGTTTTACAGATGATCTACTTTCACTGGAAATCCTCCTTCCGTAAAATATAGCATTAAATCTGCAGTTTAGGGCGCAGTTATACACACGTACAAGCGCGTCCGCATTGTATTGTAGCATTATGGTCTACAAAATGCAAGCAGTTTTTAAATTTTTTCACATTTTCTAATTTTTTAGTTCTGAAAGTTGAAACATTTTTTCTATGTTCATTGCTTCTATAATAATAGAAGAAACTCCTGTACCATGGGAGCTTTTCCCCAGGCACAGGAGTTTTATATTCATTAATCCGAATTTGCTATTAACAAATCTGAATTACTTATCTCGCCAGATGATTCTTCCCTTGGAAAGATCATATGGGGAAAGCTCCATTGTTACTTTGTCTCCTGGAAGAATACGGATAAAGTTCATGCGCAGCTTGCCGCTGATATGAGCAAGTACAACATGTTTGTTTTCAAGTTCCACTTTAAACATTGCGTTTGGCAGCTTCTCTAAAACAGTGCCTTCTACTTCAAGTACATCTACTTTTGACATTTTATACCTCCTGTATCGCCTTAATGATAATGATTAATACTCTGTGAGTGTCAGAATCTCCGGTTCGCCATCTGTAATCAGTATGGTGTTCTCATAATGTGCGGAAAGGGAACCATCCATGGTCACCACTGTCCATTCGTCATCCAGCCAGCATACATCTGCTCTGCCCATATTGATCATGGGCTCTATGGCAAGTGTCATGCCTGGAAGTAATTTCACTCCCCTGCGTTTCTGAGGGAAGTTGGGAATCTGCGGATCTTCGTGAAGATGAGTACCAATCCCATGTCCCACCAGATCTCGTACAATACCATAACGGTATTTCGCCGCATACGCTCCGATTGCCTTGGAAATATCATTGAGATGATTTCCTGCTTTCGCGAATTTTATTCCTTCAAAGAAGCACTGCCTAGTTACATCCATAAGCTGCTTGGCTTCTTTGGAAACTTCTCCGACTGCATAAGTACGGGCCGCATCAGAATGATATCCTTTATAGATCAGTCCTGCATCAATCTTTACCAGATCACCATCCTGGATAATTTTGTCCTCCGAAGGAATTCCGTGGACCACTTCATCATTCAGGCTGATGCAGAAGGAGCCAGGAAAGCCTCCATAATTCAGAAAATTGGGAATGCATCCCATGGAACGGATCATATCTTCGCCGATACGGTCGATTTCCTTGGTACTCATTCCTGGTTTGATATAAGGGATCAGCCCGTCATGGACTTTTTCCAGAAGATGTCCGGATTCCCTCATAAGTTCAATTTCTTGTGCTGTTTTTATTGAAACTGACATTACTTCTTATCCTCTATTCTATTCGCCAAGGATCTTCACAATATCACCAAATACCTCATCCAGGTTCTTGGTGCCATCTACAGTTTTCAGTACGCCCTGACCAGTATAGTAGTCGATAAGCGGCTGAGTCTGCTCATGATATACATTCAGACGCTTCTGTACAGTCTCCGGCTTGTCATCGTCACGAAGCACAAGATCCTCACCACATGTATCGCAAACCCCCTCTGTCTTCGGAGCTGCAAATACAACGTGGTAGGTTGCACCACATTTTACGCATGCACGTCTTCCACCCATACGGTTCACGATATTCTCATCCGGAACATCAACATCAATAGCATAATCAATCTTGCTTCCCAGCTTGCTTAAAGCATCGGTAAGGCATTCAGCCTGTGGGATTGTTCTTGGAAAACCATCCAGAACATAGCCGTTCTTGGCATCCGGCTGCTGGATTCTGTCCACAACAAGGTCGCAGGTAAGTTCATCCGGTACAAGCAGACCCTGGTCCATATAAGTTTTTGCTTTTTCCCAAGTTCTGTGCCATTTTTGATATTGGCACGGAAAATATCGCCTGTAGAGATATGGGGAATACCATATTTCTCAGCAATTTTCTTAGCCTGGGTTCCTTTTCCTGCACCTGGTGCACCTAACATGATAATTCTCATAAAAAGCCCTCCATTTTCTCATACTACGAATTAAGGCTGTGACGCATATAAGCACCACAACCTTTATTCTTTTAGTTGTTCAGGAAGCCTTTGTAATTGCGGACAAGCATCTGTGATTCAATCTGTTTCACAGTCTCCAGGATAACTCCAACAATAATGATGATGGAAGTACCACCGAAGGATACGTTTGCACCGAATACTCCATTGAAGAAGAACGGAATAACCGCAACGATAATCAGGCCTACTGCACCTATAAATATAATATAATTTAAGATTTTAGTCAAATAGTCTGACGTTGGTTTTCCTGGACGGATACCAGGAATGAAACCACCCTGCTTTTTGATATTGTCTGCAACTTCCAGCGGGTTGAATGTGATGGAAGTGTAGAAATATGCAAAGAATACGCAAAGTACAATATACAGAAGCAGTCCCCAGCTATACTGTGGCTGACTTGGATTACACCAGTTATTGGATGATAATCCTCGAATAATCTCACTGCCGATGCCGGTTCCATTAGCTTTTCCTGCAAGCTGTGCGATTACGCCTGGGAAAGACATAATTGAGGAAGCAAAGATAACCGGAATAACACCAGCGGTGTTAACTTTCAGCGGTATATTGGTAGTCTGACCACCCATCAGTTTTCTGCCGACCATTTTTCTGGAATACTGAACAGGAATTCTTCTCTCTGCACCGTTAAGGATCAGTACGAATACCACCATGACAACGATGATTGCAACAATGATAACCCCTGCAAGCAGTCCTTTTGCAATTGTTTTTCCTTTGATGAAGTTCTCATAAAGAAGAGATAAGTCACTTGGAACACGGGAAACGATGTTAATGGTCAGGACGATGGAAATACCATTTCCAACACCCTTCTCAGTAATACGCTCACCGATCCACATCAGCATGGCAGAACCAGCTGTGAGACAAGCAACTACAGTTAAGCCTTTAAAGAAGTTCATGTTCGGGATCAGACCCTGGCGACCAAAACCGATTGCCATTGCCACAGACTCAAACAACGCAAGACCAACAGTTACATAACGGGTAATGGCAGTAATTTTCTTTCTGCCCTCTTCTCCATCTCTCTGCATCTCCTCCAGAGCCGGAATGGCAATTGTGAGAAGCTGCATGATAATGGATGATGTAATGTATGGCGTGATGTTCAATGCAAAGATTGACATCTGGGTAAATGAGCCACCGGTGAACGCATCAAAGAAATTGAATGCGTCACCAGTGTTTTTAGCAAACCACTCTTTAAAGAAATCGCTGTCTACTCCTGGAACAGGAAGCTGTGATCCAATACGGATGACAAGAATCATCCATAATACATAGAGGAGTTTACGTCTCATCTCTTTTACTCTGAAAACGTTTTTGAGAGTTTCAAACATTTGATCACCTCTATTAGATCAGCTCTACTGTACCACCTGCAGCTTCGATTTTAGACTTTGCAGTCTCACTTACAGCGTTTACTTTAACTGTAAGCTTCTTGGTAAGCTCGCCGTTTCCAAGGATTTTTAACGCCGTCACCTAGCTTTGGAAATTACTGCTTGCAAGTAAGCTCTCAACTGTAACCTCTGCACCATCCTCAAAACGGTTCAGAACATCAACGTTGATTGCAATGATCTCTTTAGAGTTTCTGTTTGTGAATCCTCTCTTAGGCAGACGTCTGTATAAAGGCATCTGTCCACCTTCAAATCCCGGTTTCTTGTGTCCGGAACGTGCTAACTGTCCTTTATGGCCTTTACCAGCTGTTTTGCCGTTTCCTGAACCATGTCCACGGCCTCTTCTGAAGTTATCGCTGTGCTTAGAACCCTCAGCTGGTCTTAAGTTTGATAATTCCATTATGGCACCTCCTTTTTGTAATTATGCTTCTTCTACTTTTACCAGGTGCTGTACCTGCTGAATCATTCCTCTTGTTGCCGCATTGTCTGGCATCTCAACTGTTTTGTGCATTTTGGTAAGACCCATTGCTTTAACAGTAAGTTTGTGCTTCGGAACTGCGCCAATCGGAGATTTTACTAAAGTAACTTTTAATGTATTTGCCATTTTAATATTCCTCCTTAAGCCAGAATCTCATCAACAGATTTTCCGCGAAGTTTTGCAACTTCTTCCGGAGTTTTTAACTGTCTTAAGCCTTCGATGGTTGCAAGAACAACATTCTGCTTATTTCTGGATCCCATACATTTTGTACGGATGTTTTTGATACCAGCTAACTCGATAACGGCACGAGCCGGGCCGCCGGCGATAACTCCAGTACCTTCCGGAGCTCTCTTAAGAAGCATGGAAGCGCTTCCGTAAGAACCTACGAAGTCATGTGTAATGGAACCATTCTCATCTCTTGCTACGGTTACTAATTTCTTAATAGCATCCTCTTTTCCTTTGCGGATTGCTTCCGGAATCTCGGCTGCCTTTCCAAGTCCTGCACCAACGTGTCCATTGCCGTCACCTACAACAACTAAAGCTGTGAAACGGAAGTTACGACCACCTTTAACAACCTTTGTTACACGCTTGATTGACACTACTTTATCTTCTAATTCTAACTGACTAGCATCAATAAGATTACGTTTCATGTGTTTCGCTCCTCCTTATTAGAATTTCAGTCCAGCTTCTCTTGCTGCGTCTGCCAGTGCTTTTACTTTACCGTGGTAAATGTATCCACCTCTGTCAAAAACAACTTCCTCGATGCCGGCTTCCACTGCCTTCTTACCGATTACAGTGCCAAGATATGCTGCTGCTGCAACATCGTCGGTGTTCTCAAGCTGTGCTTTTACGTCTTTCTGAAGAGTAGAAGCAGATACTAAAGTCTTTCCAACGGTGTCATCGATAATCTGTGCATACATGTGTTTATTGGAACGAAATACTGCAAGACGCGGAGTTGTTGCAGTGCCATTTAAATGATGACGTAATCTTCTATGCTTTTTCTCGCGAATTTCCGCTCTAGATGCTTTATTAACCATTTTCTCACTCTCCTTAATTATTTCTTACCAGTCTTACCAACTTTGCGTCTGATAACCTCAGTATCATACTTAATACCTTTACCCTTGTATGGCTCAGGTCTTCTCTTATCTCTGATCTCAGCTGCAAACTGTCCAACTTTTTCCTTGCTGATACCGGAAACGATAATCTTGTTACCGTCTACTTTGGTCTCAATACCTTCCGGATCTTCCATTTCTACCGGGTGAGAATATCCAAGGTTTAAAGTAAGCTTCTTGCCCTGCTTAGCGGCTCTGTAACCAACACCGTTAACTTCAAGAGTCTTGGTGTATCCTTCGCTTACACCAACAACCATGTTGTGGATAAGGCTTCTTGTTAAGCCGTGAAGGGATTTCATTTTCTTTAAGTCGTTTGGTCTTGCAACAACTACATGACCATCTTCAACTTTGATTTCCATCTCTGTTGGAAGCGCTCTCTCAAGTGTTCCTTTTGGTCCTTTTACGGTTACTACGTTTCCTTCTGCAACAGATACTTCAACTCCTGCCGGAATAGCAACCGGAAGTCTACCGATACGTGACATACTATGTGTCCTCCTTACTTAGATTATCGGAGAGGTTTTCGCAACCTCTCTGTTTTCAGTGTTTCGTCTACTTCTTGAATGTATGGAGCCGAAGCTTACCATACAAATGCAAGAACCTCGCCGCCTACCTGAAGTTTACGAGCTTCTTTATCGGTGATAACACCTTTATTAGTGGAAAGGATTGCAATTCCAAGTCCTCCGAGAACCTTTGGAAGCTCTTCCTTACCAGCATAAACACGAAGACCCGGTTTAGAGATTCTCTTTAAACCTGTGATGATCTTCTCGTTTTTGTCTTCGCCATATTTCAGTGTGATATGGATGTTTTTAACAACACCATCTTCAACTAAATCGTATTTTGCAATGTATCCCTCATCAACAAGGATGTTCGCAATTGCAATTTTCATCTTGGATGCCGGTACATCTACTGTATCGTGTTTTGCAGTGTTTGCATTACGAATTCTTGTAAGCATGTCTGCGATTGGATCGCTCATTGTCATGTTAGTTTCCTCCTCATATTCAGACTTTACATGTCATAGTATATTTATATAAATTTACGTGTTACCTGTGTAACATCATCCCGTGCTGAACTGGTACTGCACCTTACGGCTTGCACTCGTTAAGGTTCGGGATGGACTTTGCGCAAAATTCCTGTTCGCCTTACGGCTTACATTCATTAAGCGACTTTCAGCTTCGGCCTACCAGGAAGCTTTCTTAACTCCCGGGATCTGTCCTTTATAAGCTAACTCACGGAAGCAGATTCTGCAGATTCCGTATTTTCTTAAATATGCATGTGGACGTCCACAAATTCTGCAACGGCTATATTCTCTTGTAGAAAATTTAGCTGGACGCTGCTGTTTGATTTTCATTGCTGTCTTAGCCATGAATCGTTCCTCCTATATCAGATCTGCTGACCCCGGCAAGGCGCCGGCGGTCAACTTTGGAATGTTCCTCTACTTATTTCGCAAAAGGCATGTTGAACAGCTTCAGTAACTCACGAGCTTCCTCATCAGTATTTGCTGTTGTAACGAAGATAATGTCCATACCTCTTACTTTGTCAACTTTATCGTACTCAACTTCTGGGAAGATAAGCTGCTCTTTGATACCAAGAGCGTAGTTTCCTCTTCCATCGAATGCGTTAGGATTAACGCCACGGAAGTCACGTACACGTGGAAGTGCCAGGTTGATCAGACGATCAGCGAACTCATACATCTTCTCGCCTCTTAATGTTACTTTACATCCGATCGGCATTCCCTCTCTGATTTTGAAGTTAGCAACAGATTTTTTAGCTTTTGTTGCGATAGCTTTCTGTCCTGTGATCAGCTCCATATCTGCAATAGCTGCATCAAGAAGCTTAGCGTTCTCTTTTGCTTCACCAACACCCATGTTAATTACGATCTTGTCGAGTTTTGGCACTTGCATAACGTTTTTTATATTCCGAATTTTTTCGGTCATGGCATCCATGATCTCATTAGTATAAAGTTCTTTTAATCTACTCACTTATGTCTGCCTCCTCTCTCAATTAATCGATAACCTTACCTGTTGCTTTGGCAACGCGGACGTTTTTTGTCACCATCCATCTTAAAGCCAACTCTTGTTGCTTTTCCATCTGCCATAAGCATTACGTTGGAGATGTGAAGCGGAGCTTCTTTTGTGATGATTCCACCATTCTGGTTTGCAGCTGATGGTTTGGTGTGTTTTGTAACCATATTAACGTTCTCTACTAATACGGTATTGTCTTTTACGTTAACGGCAAGGACTTTGCCTTCTTTGCCTTTATCTTTACCAGCGATTACTGTAACAGTATCACCTTTTTTAATCTTCATAGCTGACATTAGGCACCCTCCTATAATACTTCCGGAGCTAAGGAAACGATCTTCATGAATTTTTTCTCACGAAGCTCTCTGGCAACTGGTCCAAAGATACGTGTTCCTCTCGGAGTTAAGTCGTCTTTAATGATTACGGCAGCATTTTCATCGAAACGGATATAGGATCCGTCTTTACGACGAGCGCCTTTTTTTGGATCTAACTACAACAGCCTTTACTACGTCACCTTTTTTCAACAACGCCGCCTGGTGTTGCATCTTTAACAGTAGCAACGATTGTATCGCCGATGTTTGCATATCTTCTTGTAGAGCCACCCATAACACGGATACAAAGGATTTCTTTTGCACCAGTGTTGTCGGCAACTTTCAGTCTTGTTTCCTGCTGAATCATACTGGTTATCCTCCTTATTTAACTCTCTCTACTACTTCAACCAGTCTCCATCTCTTGTCTTTGGACAGCTGGTCTGGTCTCCATAACTTTTACGGTATCACCGATTGTTGCACTCATTGTTTTCGTCATGAGCTTTTAATTTATATGTTCTCTTCACGATTTTCTTGTAAAGAGGATGTTTTACATGGTCTTCAATTGCAACTACGATGGTCTTATCCATCTTATTGCTGACAACCTTACCCACGCGGGTTTTTCTCAGATTTCTTTCCACGATTATGTCCTCCTAAATTCACTATTTGGAAGCGTTAGCTTTCGCAGTGATCACTGTCTGGATTCTGGCAATATTTCTGCGAACCTCTTTGATTCGTCCTGTATTGTCTAATTGATTGGTTGCATTCTGAAATCTCAGATTGAAAAGTTCTTTCTTAGCAGCTACTAATTCTTCGTTTAATTCTGCAGCTGATTTTGCCTGTAAATCTTCTACGAATTTATTAATTTTCACTGTTATCACCGCCTTCTAACTCTGCACGAGAAACTATTTTGCATTTACATGGTAACTTGTGCATTGCAAGACGTAATGCCTCACGAGCGATTTCTTCAGAAACGCCTGCGATCTCAAACATAACACGTCCTGGTTTAACAACTGCTACCCAGTATTCCAGGGCACCTTTTCCGGAACCCATACGAGTTTCTGCTGGTTTTGCTGTTACTGGTTTATCTGGGAAAATCTTGATCCAAACCTTACCACCACGTTTGATATAACGGGTCATAGCAACACGGGCTGCCTCGATCTGATTAGATCTGATCCAGCAAGGCTCGGTAGCAACAAGACCGAATTCACCATAATTGATCTGATTACCTCTAAGGGCTTTTCCTCTCATGGAGCCACGGAATTGTTTACGACGTTTAACTCTTTTTGGCATTAACATTATTTATCGCTCCCTTCCTTAGTTCCTTTAGTTGGAAGAATCTCACCATTGTAGATCCATGCCTTTACACCAACTTTGCCATATGTGGTGTCTGCTTCTGCGAAACCATAATCGATGTCTGCACGAAGTGTCTGAAGCGGAATAGTTCCTTCGCTGTAGAACTCTGTACGAGCCATATCAGCTCCACCAAGACGTCCGGATACGGATGTTTTGATTCCCTTTGCTCCAGATTTCATTGTACGCTGCATTGTAGATTTCATAGCACGTCTGAAGGAGATACGGTTCTCCAGCTGAAGAGCGATGTTCTCTGCAACAAGCTGAGCGTCTCTGTCTGGTCTCTTAACTTCTTTGATATCAACGATAAGCTTCTTGTCTGTGTATTTAGCAAGTTCAGCTTTAACTTTCTCGATCTCAGCGCCGCCTTTACCGATTACGATACCAGGTTTAGCTGTGTAAATGATAACTTTGACTCTGTCAGATGCTCTCTCGATCTCGATCTTGGAAACACCTGCGCTGTATAATTTCTTTTTGAGGAATGTTCTGATGTTGTAGTCCTCTACCAGATAGTCTGCGAAATCGCTCTCTGCATACCATCTTGAATCCCAATCCTTGATAACACCGACTCTAAGGCCATGTGGGTTAACTTTCTGTCCCATGTTTATCCTCCTTATTTCTCATCCAGCACGATGGTAATATGGCTTGTTCTCTTCTCGATTCTGTAAGCTCTACCCTGTGCTCTTGGCTGGATTCTCTTCATTGTAGGTCCTTTATTTGCATAGCAGGCTGCAACGACGAGATTGTCTGCGTTCATTCCGTTATTGTTCTCAGCGTTAGCAATAGCTGATTCCAGTAACTTTTTGATTACGCTGGAAGCGTATCTTGGGTTGTATGTCAGGATACCAAGTGCTGTCTGCACATCTTTGCCACGGATTGCATCTAAAACGTAGCAGGCTTTCTGAACAGAAATTCTTGCATAAGATAATTTTGCAGACGGTCTTGTCTCTCTATTATTCTCATTTCTGGCTCTCTTAATCTGGCTTCTATGTCCTTTTGCCATTTTAAAGTGCCTCCTTTCGTCATATTCAATATTCAGGTAAACACCTGGGTTGCCCGGACCGCTTCTTGCGATCAGGCAGCCTGGTGAAAAGTACTAACTAACGAACACCGGATTTCTTTTCGTCTTTTCCGTGTCCTCTGTAGGTTCTGGTAGCAACAAACTCACCAAGTTTGTGACCAACCATATCCTCAGTAATATATACCGGCACATGTTTTCTTCCGTCATGGACAGCGATTGTATGTCCAACAAAAGACGGGAAGATTGTGGAACGGCGTGACCAAGTTTTGATTACGGATTTATCATTTGCAGCGTTTAATGCATCTACTTTTTTAAGTAAGCTCTGATCTGCAAAAGGTCCTTTTTTCAGTGAACGAGACATTCTTAATCCTCCTTATTATTTGCTTAAAGCTTTTCCATCGCGTCTTCTTACGATGAGCTTGTTGGACGCTTTGTTTTTCTTTCTTGTCTTCAGACCAAGAGCAGGTTTGCCCCAAGGTGTACACGGACCTGGACGTCCAACCGGAGCGCGGCCCTCTCCACCACCATGTGGATGGTCATTCGGGTTCATAACAGAACCGCGAACTGTAGGTCTGATTCCCATGTGACGCTTACGGCCAGCTTTACCGATGTTGATCAGGTTGTGATCACCATTTCCGATGATACCAACTGTAGCACGGCAGATGATCGGAACCATTCTCATCTCACCAGATGGGAGACGAAGTGTAGCGTATTTGCCTTCTTTAGCCATAAGCTGAGCACCATTACCAGCGGAACGAACCATCTGTCCGCCCTTTCCTGGGTGAAGCTCAATGTTATGAACCATAGTACCAACCGGGATAAGCTCTAACGGTAAGCAGTTACCTACACGGATTTCAGCTTCCGGTCCGTTCATAACTTTCTGTCCAACTTTAAGTCCTTCCGGAGCAAGAATGTATGCTTTCTCGCCATCTGCATAGCAGATAAGTGCGATGTTTGCTGTTCTGTTCGGATCATACTCAACAGATTTAACTACTGCCGGGATTCCATCTTTTCTTCTCTTGAAGTCAATGATTCTATATTTTCTACGGCTTCCGCCTCCCTGATGTCTTACAGTGATCTTACCCTGGTTGTTACGTCCAGCGTTTTTCTTTAAAGACACGGTAAGGGATTTCTCTGGTGTTGCTTTCGTAATCTCAGAGAAGTCGGAACCAGTCATATGTCTTCTAGACGGGGTATATGGGTTATAACTTTTGATTCCCATTTCTTTTCTCCTTTCAAATTTGTTCTCACGCTTTTGAATGCGTATATTCGCGATATTCAGAGTGCCAAGGATTCAGAAGAAGCAGGTCGTCATGCTTGCATGTAAGACCGGATTCTTATGAAGACTTGAAAGCGTGTAACGCGACCGAGGAAGCAAAGCTTCCGAGGTGCACTCGTACGAATCGCAAGCTATCAATTAAAGACCCTCGAAGATCTCGATGTCTTTGCTGTCCTCTGTAAGGGCTACGATAGCTTTTTTGGATTTAGCAGTTTTTGCCAACTACCATTCCACGGCGTTTTTTACTTACCATCAAGATTCATGGTATTTACGCTTTTAACTTTTGTTCCATCGAACATTTTCTCAACAGCTTCTTTGATCTGAGCTTTGTTTGCTTCCGGATGAACAAGGAAAGTATATTTCTTCTCACCCATAGCAGCCATGGATTTTTCAGTGATCACTGGTCTTTTGATCACGTCGTAATATTTAATATCTGCCATTATGCGTATACCTCCTCGATGGATGCTACAGCGTCTTTAGTTACTACTACAGTACCGTGGCTCATAACATCATATACGTTGATGCCGTTAGCAGCTACAGTCTGTACGTTCTCGATATTTCTTGCAGAAAGGATTACGTTCTTGTCTTCCTGTGCTGTTACAATAAGAGCTTTCTCTGCTTTCAGGTTTGTAAGAACCTTCTGCATTTCTTTTGTCTTTGCATCAGCAAGTGCAAGGCTATCAACAACTACGAATTTATTGTCCTGAACTTTAGAAGTCAGAGCGGATTTAAGAGCTGCTCTTCTTTCTTTTTTGTTCATTTTTTACTTCATAATCTCTTGGAGTTGGTGCGAAAATAATTCCGCCGCCTGTCCACTGTGCAGCACGGATGGATCCCTGTCTAGCATGACCGGTTCCTTTCTGTCTCCAAGGTTTTCTTCCGCCACCGCTTACTTCAGAACGAGTTTTCGCTTTCTGAGTACCCTGGCGTTTATTTGCAAGCTGACGAACAACAGCAAGGTGAACAAGATGCTCATTGACTTCAACGCCGAATACTGCATCGTTCAGCTCCATTGTTCCAACTTCATTGCCTTCCATATTATAAACAGTTACGTTTGCCATTTGTGTGCTCCTCCTTTCTTATTATAAGGACTTTACTGTCTCTTTGATTGTAACCAAGGATTTCTTAGGTCCTGGAACAGCACCTTTAACTAACAGTAAGTTATTTTCTGTATCTACGCGTACGATCTCAAGATTCTGAACAGTTACCTGCTCGCTTCCCATATGACCTGGCATGTGTTTTCCTTTGAATACCTTGCTCGGATCAGAACAAGCACCATTGGAACCTGCATGACGATGATATTTGGAACCGTGAGCCATAGGTCCTCTGGACTGTCCATGTCTCTTGATTGCGCCCTGGAAGCCTTTACCTTTTGAAACTGCTGTTGCATCGATGTGATCTCCAGCTGCAAAGATATCAGCTTTAATTTCCTGTCCTACCTCATATTCAGCAGCGTTCTCAAAACGGAATTCTTTAACGAATCTCTTAACTGCAACGCCTGCTTTTGCAAAGTGGCCTGTTTCCGGTTTGTTCACCAGTTTCTCTCTGATGTCGCCGAAGCCAACCTGAACTGCTGTGTATCCGTCGTTCTCATCTGTTTTAACCTGAGTTACGACACATGGACCAGCCTGTAAAACGGTTACCGGAATTAACATTCCATCTTCGTTGAAGATCTGAGTCATTCCGACTTTTGTAGCTAAAATAGCTTTCTTCATCTTTCTTCCTCCTATAGCGGATTGCCCTTTCGGGTAATCATATAATAAATAGCTAAATGCTTATGCATTTACAAGATTAATTATTTTGCCTTCATCTTGATGTCGATATGAACACCAGCAGGCATTTCCAGTCTGGACAGTGCATCAACTGTCTTCTGGGTCGGAGCAATGATATCAATCAGTCTCTTATGTGTTCTCTGCTCAAACTGTTCTCTGGAATCTTTATATTTGTGAACAGCTCTTAAGATTGTAACAACTTCCTTCTTAGTTGGAAGCGGAACCGGTCCGCTAACTGTTGCACCATTCTTCTTAACAGTGTCGATGATCTTTGCAGCAGATGCATCTACTAACTGATGATCGTAAGCTTTTAATGTGATTCTCATTACCTGATTTGCCATAAAAAAAGTCTCCTCCTATTCGTACTCACTATCAGTACGACAAGCGGCGACTGTACACATCTCCGTGTGTGTCCTAAAACATCTTCCTGCTACGGACATTCTTTCACACGTCCCATCCCAAGATGGCTATTGAACTTGTACAGTGACTTGTCGTCAGTTTCCTAACTTGACATTCGCTCCACGGAAAACCCGCCTTAGTCGGCGGCAACCTCGCGCTTCATTGCTATCATGTCACAGCAGATATTAGTATACACAAAGGTTTTAAAAATTGCCAAGTGATTTTTTTCTAAAAAAATCCAGATGGTTTTTTTGTATTATTTTAAATACAATCCAGAGTGTGTCTGAAAATGGTTTTATGCAAGATGTGAGTGTGTATATTCCAGTTTTTTCTTTCTTCCTATTATATAGTGCTTCTAATAGCTGTCGGTTACACTCCTGCTGGCAACTATCAATCAGCTTTCATTATTTAATACACTGGCTCTAAACCCTTACGAAACCATGTCTTTCCTAATATAAAAACGAGAAGAGGCATCATCGAATGCCTCTTCTTTCCTATTATAATAATGAATTAATCTTCATCATCATAGTATTCGTCTTCATCCTCATCTTCGTCAGCAAAGATATCAGAATAATCAAACAAAGTAACCTTTGTTATCTCATCCTTCACAATGTCAGGAGCATCTCCTTCTTTCTTTGCTTTCGCAGCAAGCTGCGCCGGTGAATATCTTGGGATTGCCAGTTTCTTGATCTCAACTGGTTTATCCTCTTCTTCCTCATGAATCTCCGGAGCTGCTTTCTTCTTCGGTGCTGCCTTCTTAGTCTGTGTTGCAGGCTTAGCAGACTTCCTGACTGGTTTGGAGTCCTTTGCGGTAGCTGCTGCTACTTCTTTCTTCAGAAGTTCATGTGCTTCACTTGTAGCACTCTGTACAGCTCTTTGTGGCGCTTCCTCTTCCTCTACATCAAAATCGTCTTCATCGATTTCATCCACAAAGCCACCGGTACGGATCTTACGCTTCTCTTTCTTGCTGCGCTTGCCCTGTGCTTTGATCTCACGCTCTTCATCACGGTACTCACGCTCTTTACGCTTCTCTTCTTTCTTCAGCTCTTTACGGCTCTTCACGTATCCTGGTTCTGTATCCTCCGGATAGTCGTCATAATCATCCTGATCTTTTTTCCAGAGTTCTGCGATTACATAAAGAATAATCAGAAACAGAACGGTAAGTCCAAGAACAATCAGCCCCTCAATACTCTTGGTAGCTGCCATCAGATATCCGATAAACGGAATTGTTACAACAATTTTCGGAAGGTAGCTTCCAATTGCCACATTAATCGGCTGTCCCTGAGAAACAGTTGGATCCATAGCAGTACCTGTACCATTTGCGACATCAGCGCTGGCCAGTGTATAACGATACACTGCATTCTCATCATTTACAAGGATCGGTGTACCCAGAGCTGCTTCTTCGGTTTTAACCGGAATTGCATATGTAACAGATCCCATTGCCAGATTTGACTTGACTGTGGAGTCGTCTCTGATTTCAGTCGTCACTCCAAAGAATGGAGGAACCGCTAATGCAACCACACAAAGTATGGTACATATTACAACAAAATGTACTATAAATTTTAAAAACTTAGACATTGGTAACCATCCTCACTTTTTACGGCAGCCTTTACTGGTTGCTCAGATACTGTTCAATACTGCTCATCGCAGCTTCTTCATCTTCACCATTAGCAGAAAGTGTAATCTCCTCACCGGCGTCAAGTCCCAGTGTCATCATACCCATAATACTCTTGGCATTCACTTTCTTCTTACCTACTTCTACGTAGATTTCACTGTTGAACTGACTTGCCACCTGTACCAGCTGTGCAACGGGTCTGGCTTCAAGCCCTGTGGACAGGTGAATGGTGATTGGTTTTTTAATCATAATAACTCCTCCTTGTTTTCCCTCAGGTCATCTGCAAGCAGGCTTAATTTACGAAGCCGGTGATTTACTCCAGACTTTCCAACCTGTGGGTTCAACATCAATCCTAGTTCTTTAAGTGTTGCTTCCGGATACTGCAGCCGCAATCTGGCGATCTCTTCAAGTCCTTCATTCAGACTCTCCAGGCCCACCTTTTCCTCAAGAAGTCTGATATCCTCGATCTGCTTCACTGCTGCATTAACCGTCTTATTTATATTAGCAGTCTCACAGTTTACCTTCCGATTCACAGAATTGCGCATCTCTTTCAGGATACGGATATTCTCCAGATCCATAAGAGCTACATTTGCTTCCATAATAGCAAGCATGTCTACAATCTGCGCCCCTTCCTTCACATAGAGTACATAAGACTTCTTACGCAGAACCATCTTGGCATCTATATGAAAGCTGTGAATAATTTCCTGCAGCTGCCCGCTGATCTCCTGGCTGGGACATACAATTTCGAAATGGTATCCCTTCTGAGGATCACTGATCGAACCTGCCGAGAGAAAAGCACCGCGTACAAACGCCCTTTTGCAGCAATCCCTCTGATATACAATAGAATTGGATACAAGTGGCATCCCTCCGCTCACTCCCGAAAATTCCAGCTTGGCAGAATCCAGTATTTCCTTTACTAAAAACTGATCAATAATGGAAATACAATAAAGATTTCCCTTTCTGAAACGGTCAATCCGGGAATTTGATACATCTGTCTCTATATTAAATGTTTTTTTGCAATAATGTAAAGCCTTTTCTTGAAAGTGCCTCATTTTCTGTCTGGATACGCAGGGATTTTCTCCCATCAGTTCCAGCCTCCAGGCTGCCGCAGAAAGTAAAGATTGCAGCCAGTTCCGCAATCCTGCAGTGTCTTCCGGAGCCGATATGCCTGGAAAGTTCTTCTTTCACCATCCCTGAAAAAGACATTCCACGATCTCCTCTTTCTAGTTTTTTCAATAGGCGATCTTTATCCACATCTCTGTGCTCCAATCGAAAACCATATTCACCATTTCTGGCAATCCGGCTGTACAACTCCCTTGCAATGGTAACAGAACGGTGCTTGCCCCCTGTGCAGCCAACTGCAATTACAAGGCTTGTTTTACCTTCCTGTGCATACTTAGGAATCAGGAACTCCACCATATCTTCCAGTTTATTTGCAAAAATCCTTGCGGTCTCATTATCCATTACATAATTAAACACGCTCTCATCCATACCGGTAAGGGGACGTAATTCATCCTCATAATATGGATTCGGAAGAAAACGCACATCGAATACCAGGTCTGCATCTGCCGGAATTCCATACTTAAATCCAAAAGACAGAACCGTGACCATCATATTACAGAATTTTTCATTATTTACAAAAATCTTCTCAATTTCCTGGCGCAGCTCCCTTGTAAGAAGGTGACTGGTATCAATAATATAATCAGCTCTCTTACGAAGAAAATCCATTTTCTGGCGTTCCAGACGGATTCCGTCATCTACCCTGCCGTTACTGGCAAGCGGATGGCTGCGTCTGGTTTCCTTATAACGCTTTACCAGCACGGAATCTTCTGCATCCATAAAAAGAATCTCAAAATCATATCCAGCTTCTTTCATATGATCCAGAACCTGTGCCAGTTCTTCCAGAGAGTGACCGCTTCTGGCATCAATACCAAGAGCCGCATTCTGGACTCCTTCTTCATGTACTTCCAGCATCAGGGAAGCAAATTTCTCCACCAATGGAATAGGAAGATTGTCCACACAAAAATAGTGGGCATCCTCCAGCATTTTCAGCACAGTAGACTTACCTGCGCCGGAAACGCCTGTAACAATTACAAATCGCATAATTTATCTCCTGCCGGGCAAAACAGTGTCACTGCTCACGGCCTGACCAGTAGCAGTAAAACGGACTCTTCTGCCTCTTATGTGTCTTAAATCCATTCCAAAGGATTCTTCATGGCTCTAGAATTCTCCCAGAAACTTCACCTCTGGTTCAAGCTTCACACCAAATTTCTCCATAACAATTCTTTGAACATCAGACATCAACGTGGTAACATCTTTCGCTGTGGCATTTCCTGTATTGATCACGAAACCGCAATGCTTCTCAGAAACCTGGGCACCGCCTACCTGATAGCCTCGCAATCCGCTGTCCATGATCAGTTTGCCTGCAAAATAGCCCTCTGGCCGTTTGAAAGTGCTTCCTGCACTTGGATAAGAAAGTGGCTGCTTGCTGGTTCGCATCCCTGCTAGCTCCTGCATACGGCTGCGAATCTCCTCCTGATCACCCTTTTCAAGAGAAATGACAGCTTCCAGAACAATATAGCCTGCTTCTTTTATCACACTGGTTCGATAACCCATGTGAAGTTCATCTGCCTGCAATGTCAGGACTCCGCCCTCTGGAGTAAGAACCGTGACTTCTTTCAGAACATCCTTCATTTCTCCGCCATACGCTCCTGCATTCATCACCACAGCGCCGCCTAAGGTTCCCGGAATTCCCCTGCAAACTCAAAGCCAGTCAGCGATGCCTCTCTTGCAGCTGCAGCAATTCCAGATAAAAGAGCTCCTGCCTGGGCATGGATCTGGCTGTCTTCAACTCTGATCTGTCCAAAGTTTCTATACAGCTGCACTACCACTCCCTGATAGCCCTTGTCGCTTACAAGAAGATTGCTTCCATTTCCAAGAATAAAATATGGAACACTTTTTTTCCTTACAAACTGCTATGATTTTCCTAATCTCGTCAGCATTCTCCGGTACCAGAAAGAAATCTGCCGGACCGCCAATTCGGAATGTAGTATGCCTGCTCATAAGCTCCGCTTCCAGTATCCGGTTATCTTCCAGAATTTCCTGGAACCGCTGTTTTAAATTTACATTCACAGATTTACATCCTCTATCTTTCTATACTCAACTTTTTATCAAACAATATCTGCGCCAATCCTATTCTTTCCATTGCCGCATCGTTTTATTATACTATTTAACTTCACAAATGTACAGAAAAAACGCATATTTCTAAGATTCTTTCCATACTAAATGTTGTTATGATAGTTGCAAAACAACAAACATTTTCTCAGCGACAGGTCCGTTTCGTGAAAGGAGATCTCACCCATGATCCAGCAAGTTTTCCTATCCATAGTTGGCTTCTGCTCTGGAATCATCATCGCAGGCGGTGTAGTTGGCCTGCTTATCGGTCTTTCCATCGTTCCCCGCTATGCCGGTATCACTCATACAGGAAAACATATATTGTTATATGAAGATATTACGCTTCTTGGCATTGTATGTGGTAATCTTTTTTCCTCTATGGTTGGCACATTCCAGGCGGAACCTTTACCCTGCTCCTTTATGGACTTTTTTCCGGTATCTTTCTGGGCGGATGGATCATGGCACTTGCTGAGATGGCAGATGTTTTCCCCATCTTTTCCAGAAGGATCAAACTGACCAATGGAATCCGATGGGTCGTGATCGCAGTAGCCTTCGGAAAAGCTTTTGGATCTTTGTATTATTTTATAAACGGTGGTTTCCCTGAATTGCGTTAAAAATCAACACAACTAATTTTCTATTATAGTAAATAGGATGGAACATTTTTGTCTGACTTCCCTTTTTTATCCCGCTTTGACACCTTGGCGCTTTCTTCTTTATTTTCTCTGGTGATTATCGGACATTCATCTGACAAACAACGGTACCATTTCCGATAATCCGCGGGAGAACAGCCCATCTCTTTTCGGAAAGTCTCTGAAAAATAGCTTGCTCCTGCAAAACCATTTTCCACTGCAATATCTCCCATAGAAGCGGTCTTATCCAGAACTGCATCCATACTGTTCCAGATTCTGCATTTCTGCAAATATTCGAATGGAGTCATCTCCATATGTTTCTTAAAGAAACGGCAAAAATCACCAGTGCTTACCTGGCATGCTTCTGCCATAGCAGAAAGAGTCAGTTTCTCGTTACAATGCTCAGTGAGATATCCTGTCATACGATTTAGTTTCAACCGTTCCCTGATCACCGCATTCTTACATTCTGGACGCGGCTGGGCAAATTTCTTATAAAGGCTTCCCCATGCAGTGAACAGCCAGCTCTTCATATCCAGTTCATAGGCCATATCCCTGCCTTCTGCTGTCTGCGCAGCGGCAAGAAGTGCCTGAAGAAGAATATCTTCATCTGTATCTTCCTCAGCTGACGGCATAAACCTGCAATAAGCGAAGGATTCTGCTTCTGCAACCGGTGAAATATATTTATTCTGAAGGCTCTCATCTCCAGCTGCCAGATACTCTCCAGCCACCTCAATTATATAAAAACTGCTGCTTTCCTTCTCACTTCTGACCAGACGATAGGACTGTCCTGCATTGATAAATAACGCCTCGCCAGCTTCCAGATCTACTTTTTCCTGATTTATCTGACACTGTATTTCTCCTTCTTCTGCCAATAGAAAAGTGAATGCATTCCCACTGATGCATGGCATATGTCCAAATTCCGGCTGAAGCAGTCCCAGCTTATAGATTCTGATCTTATTCTCAGTTTCCTCTGTAAGGAGCTGTACTCCCTTCCCTATAAAATATTTTCCCATAAGGTACCTCTCTTCTTCGGTTTATAATATGAGGCTACTGTCATTCTGTTTATGAGCAATAGCATCATCTTCCGTAATAACTATAACAATACTATCATGATAGTATAAATTCAGCTAAAAAGAAAGTATATTTTACATATTTTTTTCACATAATAATAGAAACCAAAAGGTTACTGTACTCTAAGCAAGCAATTCCATTCATCATAGCTACAGGAGGCATTTATGAACAGTTCCATACCAAAAGCAAAGCAGAAACAATACGCCGACTATGTAAAACAGATCACCCCTACCCACAGTCTTCCCATGAACATGGCAAAGGCTTTTCTCACAGGCGGTGTAATCTGTGTCGTTGGGCAGATTATAACAAATTTTGCAAAATCCAGAGGATTAGACCAGGATATGGCCGGTACCTGGTGTTCTGTTACCCTGGTTTTCATCAGTGTTATTCTTACTGGATTTAATATTTATCCAAAGATTGGAAAATTTGGCGGAGCGGGAAGTCTGGTTCCAATCACCGGTTTTGCTAATTCCGTAGCCGCCCCTGCCATTGAATATAAAACGGAGGGTCAGGTCTTTGGAATCGGCTGCAAGATTTTCACCATTGCAGGTCCTGTAATCCTTTACGGAATCATGAGTTCCTGGATTGCCGGAGTGATCTACTATCTTCTGAAAATAATGGAGGTGATTTCATGAATCCACAGACACCAGCCAGACTTACCGGTTCTGCCAGTATGAGCTTTCAGAATCCGGTTTACGTTGTAAGCTGTGCTTCTGTAGTTGGAAAAAAGGAAGGGGAAGGACCTCTTGGAAGCAAATTTGATCTGGTCTGCGAAGAACCTATGTTTGGAGAGGCTACCTGGGAAGCTGCGGAAAGCACCATGCAAAAAGAAGCAGCCGCATTGGCCCTTGGAAAAGCCGGACTTACTCCAGGGGATATCCGCATGACCTTCGCAGGTGATCTTCTGGCTCAGACTACCGCCTCTTCCTTTGGAATTGCCGGAATGGGAATCCCATTTTACGGACTTTTCGGTGCATGCTCCACCATAGGGGAATCCCTCTCTCTTGGCGCCATGTCTGTTGCAGCCGGATACGGAGAACATATTCTCTGTGCCACTTCCAGCCATTTTGCCAGCGCAGAAAAAGAATTCCGATTTCCTCTGGCTTACGGAAACCAGCGTCCTCTCTCAGCCACGTGGACGGTTACCGGGAGCGGTGCCTGTGTTCTCTCCGGAACTTTGCCTGTTCCGGAAATTCCGGAAAAGACTGATCCGCTAATTTCAGCAGAAGGATGTGTCCAAATAACAGGACTCACCACTGGAAAGCTGATTGACTTTGGACTTAAGGATTCTCTAAACATGGGTGGATGCATGGCACCTGCCGCCTGCGATACCATTTACCGGAATTTTTTGTGACTTTGACCGAACACCTGATGATTATGATGCAATCTTCACCGGAGACCTGGGAGCTGTTGGAAAACGGATCCTGCTGGATCTGTTAAAAGAAAAAGGATATGATATAGAGTCCATTTATCAGGACTGTGGACTTTTAATCTTTGATGGTGAAACACAGGATACTCATTCTGGTGGAAGTGGTTGTGGATGCAGTGCATCTGTGCTGGCTGCTTATATTCTGCCGGAACTGGCAAAAGGAACCTGGAAAAAGGTGCTCTTTGTTCCTACAGGAGCATTGCTTTCCAAAACAAGTTTTAATGAGGGAGATTCCATTCCGGGGATTGCACATGCTGTAGTATTAGAGCATGTTTCAAAAAAGATCAAAAGCAGTAAACTAAATAATTGTGCGTACTTCCTGTATAATTGCAGTCCTATAAGCCGTACTGTATTAATTATAATCTGTCTCTACCAACTATCTTTTTCTGTATCTATGAGGAGATGATTTCATGGACTATTTTAATGCATTCTGGGTAGGTGGCCTGATCTGCGCCCTTGTCCAGATTTTACTTGATAAAACCAAACTTATGCCTGGACGTGTCATGGTTCTTCTGGTATGCACCGGCTCTATTCTTGGCGCCATAGGCATTTATCAGCCTCTGATTGATTTCGCCGGTGCCGGTGCTGCTGTGCCATTACTTGGTTTCGGGAATACACTATGGAAAGGTCTGAAAGAAGCCATCGACACAGATGGTGTCATCGGGCTTTTCACAGGAGGCTTCACCGCCTGCGCAGCTGGTGTCTCTGCAGCCCTGATTTTTTTCTTATCTGGCAAGCTGGTTTTTTAAACCGAAAATGAAAGAATAACAACGTACTTTATCCTTGCCTGAAACCAACATTTTTTACAATGGGAGTGAATTTCATGAGTGACACACTATACATCCAAACCGAAGAAAACGTGGAGGTCCATCACCCCCATGTCTATCTTCAGGACATTGCCAAGCTATCCTGCACCAATTCCAAAATTTTAAATCACCTAAGGGTTCTCCCGGTAGCAAACCTGGATCCGGACAAGACAGGCCGGTATGTGATTTCTGTTATGGATCTTATAAATGATATCCAGCTCAAAGAGCCTGATCTTGATATTACGCATATTGGCGAACCAAACTTCATCATCACCTATCAGAAGGAAGGAACTGTCAATATTGTTATAAGATGGTGCAAAGTCATATTTGTCTGCCTCGCCACCTTTTTCGGTGCAGGCTTTTCCATTATGACCTTTAACAATGACGTAGACATCCCCGCTCTATTTGAGCAGATCTACACCCAAGTCACCGGACAGCCCACAACCGGCAATACTGTTCTGGAAATCTCCTATTCCATCGGTATCGGTCTCGGCATCCTGTTCTTCTTTAACCACTTCGGAAGAATGAAACTCACCAACGATCCCACACCTATGCAAGTGCAGATGCGTCTGTATGAAGATGACATAAATACCACGATCATTGAAGATATTTCGCGAAATAAGAAGTGACCGCTCACAGTAACCCGTTCTGTTACTGTTCACTGGTAACGTTCCGCGAGGTGCTTTTTGTGAACAAAGTTCACAGAAAACCCGAGAAGTGCGGCGCGAAATCATGCGAATGCATGATTTCTGTGCATCGCGAAGCGCGTTACTGTGAACGGAGTGAACAGTAACCCGTTCTGCAGGATGTACGTCACAATTTGCATCAAGCCGTTGCTATTTTTATGAAAAAAATGATACTATATCTCTATGTGAACGCTCTCTGTGAACACTTCTCCACAGGGAGCTTATTTTACCAAATGAGGAGGCACATCATGAACAATTACAGAATGGGAACAAAATGTGTTCAGGCTGGATATAAACCTGGCAATGGTGAACCAAGACAGATCCCGATTATTCAGTCAACAACATTCAAATACGACACCAGCGAGGATATGGGAAAGCCTTTTCGACCTTGAGGCTGAGGGCTATTTTTACTCCCGTCTTCAGAATCCCACCTGCGACCATGTAGCAGCCAAGCTTGCATCAATGGAAGGTGGAACCGCAGCTATGCTTACTTCTTCCGGACAGGCAGCTAATTTCATGGCACTATTCAATATCTGCGAGTGTGGAGACCATATTGTAGCTTCTTCCTCCATTTACGGCGGAACCTTCAACCTGATCTCTGTTACCATGGCCAAAATGGGAATCACCGCAACCTTCGTTTCCCCTGATGCTACAGAAGAAGAATTAAACGCAGCTTTCAAGCCAAATACCAAGGTTATGTTCGGCGAAACCATTGCGAATCCGGCACTTACCGTCCTGGATATTGAACTTTTTGCAAAAGTTGCTCACGAACATGGGGTTCCCCTTGTAGTAGATAATACCTTTCCTACACCAGTGAACTGCCGCCCCATCGAATGGGGTGCTGACATTGTTACTCACTCCACCACCAAATACATGGATGGACATGGTGCAGCATTAGGCGGTGCTATAATTGATGGCGGTCACTTTGACTGGATGGCGCACAAAGACCGATATCCAGGACTTTGCACGCCAGATGAGAGCTATCACGGAATTACATATGCTGAGAAATTTGGAAAAGAAGGCGCATTCATCACGAAATGTACCGCTCAGCTTATGCGTGATTTCGGTTCCATGCAATCCCCAAACAGTGCTTTCATCCTGAATCTTGGACTGGAGTCCTTGCATGTACGCATGCCGAAGCATGTGGAGAATGGACAGGCTGTAGCAGAATTTCTGGAAAGCCATCCGAAGGTAGCTTACGTAAATTACCCTGGACTTCCATCTAATAAATACTATGACAGAGCGAAGAAATATCTGCCAAACGGCGGCTGCGGTGTTGTTTCCTTCGGTCTGAAGGGCGGCCGCGAGGCAGCTTCCACCTTTATGCAGAACTTAAAGCTTGGCGCAATTGAGACTCACGTAGCAGATGCAAGAACCTGTTGCCTGAACCCTGCCACCTCCACCCACAGACAGATGACAGACGAGCAGCTTATCGAAGCTGGTGTACCGGCAGAGCTGATCCGTATCAGCCTTGGTCTTGAAGATAAAGAGGATCTGATCGCGGATATTTCCAATGCGCTGGATGCAATTAAATAATTGCATGCTTTCCACAATAACGGATTGAAATTATAGAGTTTTACACTTTTTTATAACTATTCCTACACATAAATCCCCATAACAGACCTTAAATTTGATCTGTTACGGGGATTTTTCTTTTCCTCACTAAAGCATATACCACGTCAATTATTTTCGACGGAGAACTGCCATGCTTTTTTTTCCATATTATTGAACTTCGAATAAGCAATAACTTCTCCATCTCCATCTCCATTTTTACATTTTACATTTTACAAATGCTATGCCAGAATTTTTATTGTAATTCCAGGGCAGGTATGATACAATTTATCCGGTTAACGGAATGCAGCACCAGGGGGAGCGCCCTTGTGCTGCGGTCAGAATTTGTGATGACGAAAACCAGATTGCGAGGGAGCCCGTAAGTCCGGGTTGAGAGGATCCCGTCAGGATCGACCGAAACCTGTTCACCTTTTTTTGCAGGTGAATTGTCAGCATCTGCTCGAAAGTCATTTTCGATACATGCTGGGAGGCATGTATTTTTTTATTTACGCGAATAAGAATAATGGAAAAACCTTTTTTCAAACAT
>ENA-OPYU01000179-OPYU01000179.1-human-gut-metagenome-genome-assembly--contig:-NODE-179-length-25544-cov-5.048904_pt1 | contig 25544 bp, 34 predicted proteins | sample MGYA00242637_ERZ504482 | MGnify/ENA primary metagenome ERZ504482 (study PRJEB26092, sample SAMD00036237) | human gut metagenome | host: Homo sapiens | study: EMG produced TPA metagenomics assembly of... | reverse complement strand
TTGGCGTTCTGCTCACTCATACAGTCAGCGCCTACTGAGCCATAACGTCGAGGACGGCCTTCTCGGCAGCGACGCGGTTCATGCCGGTCATGAAGGGCACGCCACTCACGTACGGGCAGGTGAGGCCAAGAAGAGCCGGCATATGAAGAAGCAGAGCCGGAGTATGCAGAAGAGCCGGTATATGAAGAAGCAGAGCCGGAGTATGCAGAAGAGCCGGCATATGAAGAAGCAGAGCCGGAGTATGAGGAAGAACCGGAAGTAGAAGAACCGGAACCGAAGAAGGCTGAGCCGGAGAAGAAAGCACATGGATGGAGAGCATTTTTCGGAATTCATAAAAAACACGAAGAACCGGTAAAAGAAGAAAAAGAGGAAGAAAAACCGGAAATCCAATATCATGAATTTGATTATTCAGAAGATGGAGAATCAGGTGAACTTGCAGAAGAGTTTCTTCCAGATGAACCTGAGGAAGCAGAGACATATGCTGCAGAGACAGAAACGGCTGCATATGAAAATGCAGAACAGTTAAATACGAACTATGATGCAGGACATCAGAACAGGTATGCACAGGAGAATGAAGAGGATTTATTTACATCAACGGAAGAGGATCTTGAGAAAGGGGAACTTAACCCTTATACCGGACATGAATATGAATCGAACAGTGTAAGAATGCATCCGAACCGGATCGGCTATGTGCAGGTATATGACCGTGGAACTCATCAGTGGACAGATATGACGGAGTGGGCGTTTCTCGGATATCAGGAGCGTAAGAAAGCGTTACTTGGCAAAGATTATGAGCCGCCGATCTATCTGGATTAATGGAAAATGAACTTAAGAAAGTAATGCTGTAAATAAGGTGTTCAGCCGGAGATCCGGCTGGACACTTTTTGACAAAAAGGAGGATGTAAAATGGAGTGGACAAGACTTTTATCGACAAAGAGACAAAGGCCGGGCAGACATCAGGATGTACGTTCCGCCGATACCGATCTGAGAAGCGAATTTGAAAAGGATTACCACAGGATCATCGGAAGTGCATCATTTCGGAGACTTCAGGACAAGACACAGGTATTTCCATTAGATAAAAGTGATTTTATTCGGACCAGGCTGACCCATTCTATGGAGGTATCATCGCTGGCAAAATCGCTGGGACAGAATATCGGCGAAAGCATACTGGCACATAAGAAAGATACAAGTTTCACTCCGGGGATGAAAGAAGATATTTGCAATATTCTTCAGTGTGCAGGACTGATTCATGACATTGGAAATCCTCCGTTCGGACATTATGGGGAGTTTGCGATCAGAGAGTGGTTTGAACGGAATCTTCCGGTGTTAAAATATCACGGAACACCGATAGAAGAATTGCTGGAAGAACAGATGAGGGAAGATTTTTATCATTTTGAAGGAAATGCGCAGGCACTCAGGCTGGTGAGTAAGCTTCATTTCCTGGTAGATGAAAATGGAATGAATCTTACCTATGCGCCTTTTAAACACAATTATAAAATATCCGGTGGCATCTACACAGATCCGGCCAAGTCCGGGGATATCCGAGGAAAAAAAGTGGGTATTATTATGCGGACCGGGAGTTATTCGAAGATATCGTGATGGAGACAGGGGCGGGAAATTGCAGACATCCTCTGACATTTATTCTGGAGGCAGCAGATGATATTGCATATAAAACGGCAGATATCGAAGATGCATTTGTGAAAGGGTTCATTACTTATCACAGTCTGCGGGATGAATTGCGGAAGCTTCAAAACAGGGAAAAGAAGCTGGCAGTTCCGGGACAGGCGGAATGGAATAGGTTCCGGCCGGCAGATAAACTGGTGGAATTATATGAACGTGCAAAGAAAAACGGAGTAGATAACCCCGGAGATTATGCAGTGAAAAACTGGATCGTAAAGGCACAGGGATTTCTGATCGGATATGCAACATCTGGATTTACTTCTCATTACGATGAGATTATGAATGGAGTATATAAAACAGATTTATTCGCAGATACACCGGCGGAAGGACTTGTAAAATTACTTGGAGAGATTGCATGCAAATGTGTGTTTAAGTCAGAAACAATCTACCGGATGGAAGTGAAGGAAGCAGAGATGCTTGACAATCTGATGGACCGCTTCATGGGTGCGATAATTAAATATGATGATCCGGCACAGAAACTGAATTCTATAGAAGAACGGCTGGTTTCGTTTGTTTCCAATAATTACAAAAAAGGCATACCGCTATCATGCGGAGGGACAGCCAGACATTTACCGGTTGTATCTGAGATTATTACTGGTTACGGACTATATCTGCGGAATGACCGACAGCTATGCGAAGAGGTTGTATCAGGAATTGAATGCGATTATGGCATAAAAGAGAATATTTCAGAATAGATTGTGATAAATAGCCGTAAACAGGAGAGGGTATTTTGAGACGGTTTATTCGATATCTGTATGAATACGAACAAGAGAAGAAGATGCGGAATGTAGGCTTCGTAAAAATAGAACAGGATATGGAACAGTGTGTGATCCATGTACACGGAAAAGGATTCCGGATGGAAGAAGACGCAAAGGGACTGGAAGTATATTTGTTCTGGAATCAGGATGAAAAATGTACCGGAATCAATATGGGAGTGACAGAGCCGCCGTCTCCCGGACTGAATTATCAATTGTGTTATACACCGGAAGATATGGGGGAGAAAGAAAATTATGGTCTGGTCAACGGAATTATTTTTGAAAGACATAAGCGGGCACTGTTATGCTGCAGTGTGGGAATGACGATGCGGTAAATATCTGTCAGATGGAAAAGTGGGAGATGGCGGAGGAAGAGACGCATGAAAAAGAAAAGAGTAATGCAGAGGCTTCAGAGGAACAGGAAGTAAAGGAATGTGGGAAAAGATACAAAGTCAGAAAAATCCAACGGAAAGATATGGTATGTCTTCCGAGATGTGAATGGAAGCATGCGAACAATAGTTTTCTGGTTCATGGATATTATAATTATCATCACCTGATATTGACAGTCTGTGATGGTCAGTTAAAATTAGGAGTACCTGGAGTATATCATCCACAGGAAGCAAAAGCAGCAGAAAGTTTTGGGTTTCCGGAATTTCTGCCGTTTGAGGAGACCGGACTTGCGCTTACGGAAGAAGAAACGAATGACAGAGAGACATTCGGATACTGGTGCAGAGATGTCCGCGGATCGGAAGACTGCGCAGATATACAAAGAAAAATATAATCAGATGGAGTGTGGAAATGCAAAGTACAGATGAAAAATATATGAAAGAAGCAATCAAACAGGCGAAAAAAGCTTATGCGATCGGAGAAGTACCGATCGGGTGTGTGATTGTGTATCAGGATAAGATCATAGGAAGAGGGTACAACCGGAGAACGATTGACAACAATACCCTGGCACATGCGGAACTGGCTGCGATCAGAAAAGCAAGCAGGAAAATGAATGACTGGAGATTGGAAGATTGTACGATGTATGTGACACTGGAGCCTTGCCAGATGTGTTCCGGTGCAATCGTACAGTCCCGGATGACAAGGGTGGTAGTCGGTTGTATGAATCCAAAAGCCGGTTGTGCGGGATCTATCTTAAATCTTTTGGATATGCCGGAATTTAACCATCAGGTGGAATTGACGACAGGAGTCATGGAAGAAGAATGCAGCCAGATGATGAAATCATTTTTTAAAGAATTAAGAGAGGCAAGGAAGAAGAAAAAGCAACTGGAAAAAGAGCAGACAGAGGAAATATAAGAGACAGGTGACCAGATGAATGAAAAGACGGTAGGAATGCTGATCGGTAAGAAGAATGTATATGAATATCCGGAACTTTCCAATGCAGTTGCCTGTATGAATTATGTAAACAAAGAGACCGAGATACCGCCGGTACTGATGATGCACGGACTTGCAGATGACAAAGCATGGAAATCCGGCATTCTGGACAGAGAAGAATATGGATATTGTGGAAAAATTTCTGAAAGTCCACATGGATTAAGGTGGTACAGACTATATTATTTACTTTATTCCATTCCAGATCTTCAATGCAATGTATCCGGTGTTTATCTCTATCGGGGCAGGATTTGGAATTCCGGCAGTAACGAATGCGATCGTAATATTGCTGGCAGTAATATTTGGTATAATATAAAAAATATCCACATGCGGGAAACTGCAGTGGATATTTTTAATATCAGTTTATTTTATTATGTGCATTGCGCTTCGAACGAGCCTTCACAGACGTTACCTTAGTAGTTAACTCAGCCCAGGCACCCTTACGGCACCCGGAAGATTCCACTTAATGCTGCTTCATTCCTGACCTGACATGGTTCATGGAGTTCCGTCGCGTAAGACCCAAACATCAACGCCACTTTCCAAGGGCAGCTCTGCAAAAACAAGCCTCTGCGCAATATCACCCCTGCTATAGCGGATTGCAGGTGCAAGGTACCGCTAACACCCCGGCTGCACAGCTCAACATTTAACGTGTTCCGGACAAAAAGTCAATGGAATGTTGTCAAAAAAGGCGATACCAATTTATAATACCTAGATATATGAGGATTTATCTTATCCGGTATATGACCGGAGGGGAGATTCTGATCTGGAGGGAAAATATAATGAAGATATTACTGGCAGCAGTCAATGCAAAATATATACATTCCAATCTGGCGGTCTACAGCCTGAAAGCCTATGCCGGGGATCCGGCGGTGGAGATCGGAGAGTATACGATCAACCAGCAAAAAGACGATATCCTGATGGACATCTATAAGAGACAACCGGATATTCTCTGCCTTTCCTGCTATATCTGGAATTTGGACTATATAGAAGAAATTGTGCTTGAAATCGGAAAGCTGCGTCCGGATATGCCAATCTGGCTTGGCGGACCGGAGGTTTCCTATGATGCAAAAGAAGTATTAAGACGACTTCCATGTGTCAAAGGAGTGATGAAAGGCGAAGGAGAGAAAACTTTCAAAGAAATCTGCCGGATATACCGAAATGAATTCGAAAAAAGAGAAAATGTATGTGGATATCAGGATAAAAATGTGGATAATTCCTGGAAGAAATCGGAGAGTGTGGATAACCAGTTAAAGGGTGTGGACGGAATCACTTTCCGGGAAGAAAAAGAGAAAATTATCGACAATCCGTGGCGTCCGATCATGGATCTGAGCGAAGTCCCATTTGTCTACGATCATATGGAAGATTTTGAACATAAGATCATTTACTACGAGACCAGCAGGGGATGCCCGTTTTCCTGCAGCTATTGTCTGTCATCCGTAGATAAGCGTCTGCGTTTCAGGAATATAGAACTGGTGAAGAAGGAATTGCAGTTTTTTCCTTGACCACAAAGTACCGCAGGTGAAATTTGTTGACCGTACATTCAACTGCAAACACGACCACAGCATTGCTATCTGGAAATATATCATGGAGCATGATAATGGCATTACGAACTTCCACTTTGAGATTGCCGCGGATATTCTGAATGAAGAAGAAATGGAACTTCTGGAACAGATGCGCCCGGGACTGGTACAGCTTGAGATCGGTGTACAGTCAACAAATCCGAAGACGATCAAAGAGATCCACAGAGTTATGGACTTTGAAAAAGTATCTAAAATCGTGAGGAGAATTCAAGATAAGGGAAATGTGCACGAACATCTGGATCTGATCGCCGGACTTCCGTACGAAGATGTGGAAAGCTTCGCACATTCCTTTGACGATGTGTATGCATTAAAACCGGAGCAGCTCCAGCTTGGATTCCTGAAAGTGTTGAAAGGATCCTTTATGCAGGAACATCAGGAGGAGTATGGCATTGTCCATAAAGCACATCCGCCGTATGAAGTACTGTATACAAAGTGGATTTCCTATGAAGATGTACTGCGCCTGAAAGGGATTGAGGAGATGGTGGAGGTCTACTATAACAGCCGTCAGTTTACGAATACGATGGAAGAACTGGAAAAGGAATACGATTCTGCATTTGCCATGTATGACCGGCTTGCATCTTATTATGAAGACAATGGTTATAACGCCGTTCAACACAAGCGGAGTGCCAGATATGAGATTTTACTGAATTATATACGGCTGCATCATAAAGAAAAAGAAGATCTGTTCCGGGAAGTGCTCACATACGATTACTATCTTCGTGAAAATGCGAAGAGCCGTCCGGAATTTGCCGGGGAATATCTGGTGGAAAAAGACGTGGCGAGAACATTTTATGAAAAAGAAGAAGAGACACACACCTACCTTCCGGATTATGGAAAATATGACAGAAACCAGATGCGTAAAATGACGCATTTGGAATATTTTAAGTTGGCAGATACCTATATTCTGTTTGATTATCAGAACAGAAATCCACTAAATCAGGAAGCCAGAGTCTGCAAGGTAAAGGCCGGGACAGGGCAGCGGTAAAGAATGAAATATAAAAAGGAATAGAATTATGCAAAAAAAGAACAGGAGAAATTCTCAGCCTTCTGGATGCGAAGTACGGAACCGAATTCATCTGCTATCTGAATTATGAAACTCCGTGGCAGCTTCTGATCGCTACGATGTTAAGTGCGCAGTGTACCGATGCAAGAGTCAATATCGTGACAAAAGATCTGTTCCAGAAGTATCCGTCTGTCGAAGCATTTGCGGACACGGATCTGAAAGAATTAGAACAGGATATCAAACCAACGGGATTCTATCATAATAAAGCGAAGAATATCATAGCCTGTATGAAAGATATCCGGGATAAATATAACGGAGAAGTCCCATCAGAACTTGAAGACCTTTTAAGTCTGGCGGGAGTAGGCAGAAAGACAGCCAATGTGATTCGCGGAAATATCTATCACGTGCCGAGTGTGGTCGTGGATACACATGTAAAGCGCATATCCAATCGGCTGGGACTTACGAAAAACCAGGATCCGGACAAGATTGAACAGGATTTGATGAAGGAACTGCCGGTAGATCACTGGATTCTCTGGAATATTCATATCATTACATTTGGACGAACAATCTGCAGTGCAAGAAGTCCGAAATGTGAGGATTGTTTCTTGCAAAAATATTGTAAAGAGTATAAAATGTAGAGAAATACGTTGCTGTTCGGTAAAATATTTACGGAGAGTAACAGAACTATGATCAAAGAAGGTAGGAAAAATGATTTCAACAATCAAAAAACAAGAAGAATTGTATCAATTGTTGTGCTTATCGTCATCATTGCCATGGTGGCAACGATGATTATTCCGTATCTTGTATAAGGCAGAAATGTAGAAACGATATAAGATAAAGTATCAAGAAAAGATAAGAGATAAAGGGGAACGTAATAGGGATGAAGTTAGAGACACAGACAGAACAGCTTATAAGTGAAACAGTTACCGTCTACGGATTATCACCACAGATCGGTATTCATGCACTTGCACAGACTGTGAACGCACTGGCGGCACAGGGTGCAGTATTTTCTGTCTGCCCTGAAACTACCACAGAAACATCCGCAGGCGTTACTGTTCAGATTGCCTGTCCGGAATACATATTCAAATCCAGGATTCACAAGATTGAAAAGCTTCTGAAAAAGGCATGTAAAAAATACAATATAAATCCTGACCGGATACAGGCATCTGTGAATCCTGCAGTTCAGGTAATTGCAGTGACAGTTACGGGAATCGCAAAAGCACCGAAAGAAGAGACCTGGAACAGGGAAACCGCACGAGCCTGTAAGGATATTGTCTTTGTGGGGTATGCCGGAATGGATGGCATGCTCAGGATCACAGAGGAAAAAGAACAGGAGCTTAAGACCCGTTTTGCACCGGTTTTCTTAAAGCAAGTACTGTCATATGAGCAGCACATTTTTGCTTTGAGAGAAATCGAAGCCGCAAAAGCCGGGGGCGCATTTGTCGTACGTCAGGTCGCAGATGGCGGGATCTTGGCAGCACTGTGGAATCTGGCACTGGAATTAGAACAGGGACTGGATCTTGATATGAAGAAAATCAGTATTTTACAGGAAACGATCGAGGTATGTGAACATTTCCGACTGAATCCATATCAGATGATATCTACAGGAAGTTTTCTGGCTGTGACTGACAATGGGGAAGTACTGGCAGATGCGCTGAACAATCAGGGGATTACAGCAGCAGTAATCGGACATACAACAGACAACAACGATAAGATCTTAAGAAATGGAGAAGAGATGCGTTATATCGACCGTCCGGCTCCGGATGAGATCTTGAAGCTATATAGCGGAGGTATGAATGATGGAAGAATTAAGAAAGCAGATACTCCTGTATCTGGAGAAGCATAGCAGGGTGGACCTCGGAGAACTGGCAGTTCTTCTTGGAAGCGACGAAGTAACCGTAGCAAATGAGATTTCTGCCATGGAAAGAGCAAAGATCATCTGTGGCTATCATACACTGATCGACTGGGATAAGACAGGAACAGAGTATGTGAATGCCCTGATCGAAGTAAAAGTAACACCACAGCGTGACACAGGATTTTGATAAGACAGCAGAACGGATCTGTAATTATCCGGAAGTATCAGCCGTATATCTGATCTCCGGCGATTTTGATATGATGGTTCTGATCGAAGGCAAGACTTTGCAGGAAGTGTCAAAGTTCGTATCAAGTAAATTATCACCGATTGAAGATGTCACAGGAACCAGTACACAGTTCGTACTGAAGAAATATAAGGATCACGGAACAATTATGTTCGGACAGAAAAAAACAGAAAGGATGCTTGTAACACCATGATGAGAAATCCACTATCTAAGAAAATTACAGGCATCGAACCATCTGGAATCCGGAAATTCTTTGATCTGGTAAGTGAGATGCCTGACGCAATATCCCTTGGCGTAGGAGAACCTGATTTTGACACACCGTGGAGAATCAGAGAGGAAGGTATCTATACCCTGGAACAGGGCAAGACTTTCTATACATCGAATGCAGGTCTTAAAGATCTGAAGATCGAGATCAGCAAATATCTGGAACGTAAGATCCATGTAGAATATGACCCGGATCATGAGATCATGGTGACGGTCGGAGGAAGTGAAGGAATCGATGTGGCACTGCGCGCAATGCTGGATCCGGGAGATGAAGTCCTGATCCCGCAGCCGAGCTATGTATCGTATGTACCGTGCACCATTTTGGCAGACGGTAATCCGGTTGTGATTCCCCTTCAGGAAAAGAACGAATTCAAACTGACGGCAGAAGAGCTGGAGGAAGCGATCACGCCAAAGACGAAAATGCTGGTGATGCCATTCCCGAACAATCCGACAGGATCGATCATGACAAAAGAAGATCTGGAGCCAATTGCGGAAGTTGTGAAGAGACATGACCTGTATGTGCTTTCGGATGAGATTTATTCTGAACTTACATACAAGACAGAGCATGTGTCTATTGCATCTCTTCCGGGAATGCAGGAAAGAACACTGGTGATCAACGGATTTTCCAAAGGATTTGCCATGACGGGATGGAGACTTGGTTATATCTGCGGACCGTCTGTGATCATAGAACAGATGTTGAAGATCCACCAGTTTGCGATCATGTGTGCGCCGACCAACAGCCAGTATGCAGCCATCGAGGGCTTACGTCACTGCGAAGATGAAGTGCAGCAGATGAGAAATGCATACAATCAGAGAAGAAGATACCTGGTAAATGAATTTGCGAAGATGAAGCTGGAATGCTTTGAGCCATTTGGTGCATTCTATATTTTCCCAAGTATCAAAGAATTCGGTATGACTTCCGAAGAATTTGCAATGCGTTTCCTGGAAGAGGAAAAGGTTGCGGTCGTACCGGGAAGCGCGTTCGGTGAGAGCGGGGAAGGATTTCTGCGTGTATCGTATGCGTACTCACTGGAAGATCTGAAAGAGGCGATCGGAAGACTTGGAAGATTTGTTGAGAGACTGAGAAGTCAGAAATAAGGTTGACGGAAGCTGATTTGAAGAGAATTTTATATAAATAATAGAAATAGAAAAGCCGTCAGGGAATGTTAATGTATGAATTAGAATTACATTCCCTGACGGCTTCCGTGTTACCTGATCCGGTGGGATTTCTACAAGTTTTCCTTTTGAAATTACTTCCCGAAAGACTTCTATCCCAAGACAGGTACAGAGAGTATCGAATACTTCCGTTACGCAGGCCTGTGTTTTTTGAGCAGGCATTACAGACATGGGGTGCTTTTGTCAATAAAGTCTTATAATCAGGAAGTTACTTTTACATTTAACGTACATTTTTTGCAAAAAATCTTGACTTGGAGTGAACTCCAAGTGCTATAGTAATGAACGGAAAGGTGGTGTCTGGATTGACGATAAAAGAAGTAAGTGAAGTATATGGCATTTCTGCTGATACCCTGCGTTACTATGAACGCATCGGCATGATACCGGAAGTAACACGTACGGCAGGCGGAATCAGAGACTATCAGGAATCAGACCTTGGCTGGGTAGAGCTTGTAATCTGTATGAGAAAAGCAGGACTTCCCGTAGAGGCGCTAATCGAGTATGTAAAATTATATCAGCAGGGCGATGAGACATTTGAAGCAAGACTTCAGCTTCTTTCGGAAGAAAGAGAGAAGTTAGAAAAGCAGAAAGCGCAGATAGAGCTAGCGGTCAACCGGCTGAATCACAAAATTTCCAAATACCAAGAAGCAGTAAAGACAGGAGTATTAAACTGGGAGGAGAATAGTTCATGTATATAGAAAAGATTAACGGACCAGAAGACGTAAAGAAATTAACCGTAGATGAGATGACCGTAATGGCAGGTGAGATGAGAAAGGCATTATTAAAGAGAGCCAGCATCCACGGCGGACACTTCGGACCAAACTTCGGTATGGTGGAAGCAACGATCGCACTGCATTACGTGTTCGAGTCACCAAAAGACAAGATCGTATATGATGTATCACATCAGACCTATCCGCATAAGATGCTGACAGGAAGAAAGGATGCATATCTCTATGAAGAGCATTACGATGATGTATCCGGATACAGCAATCCGAATGAAAGTGAACATGATCATTTCACGGTAGGTCATACTTCTACATCGGTCAGCCTTGCATGCGGGCTTGCAAAAGCAAGAGACCTGAAAGGAGAAGAGGGCAATGTAATTGCAGTGATCGGTGATGGTTCCTTAAGCGGAGGCGAAGCACTGGAAGGACTGGACTACGCAGTAGAATTAGACGGGAATCTGATCATCATTGTAAATGACAATGACATGTCTATTGCAGAAAATCATGGCGGGTTATATGGCAACTTAAAATTACTCCGCGAGACCAACGGACGGGCAGAATGCAACCTGTTCAAGGCTATGGGGCTGGATTACATTTGATGTAGATCATGGAAATGATGTCGGAGATCTGATCGAAGCATTCAAGAGTGTCAAAGACAGCAGGAAACCGGTCGTTGTTCATATTAATACCTTAAAGGGAAAAGGATATGCACCGGCAGAAAAGAACAAAGAAGCATGGCATTATAATGGTCCGTTCAAGATTGAGACAGGCAAGCCGTTATACGAAATGACAGAAGAAGACTATTCAGATATTTCTTTAAATTATCTTCTGGATAAGATGAAAAAAGATCCTGCAGTGGTAGCAATTACATCCGGAACACCGACTGTTATGGGATTCACAGAGGATAAGAGAAAAGAAGCCGGAAAGCAGTTCGTAGATGTCGGTATCGCAGAAGAGACAGCCGTAGCACTTGCTTCCGGAATCGCCGCAAATGGCGGAAAACCGGTTTATGGTGTCTACAGTACATTTGTACAGAGAACTTATGACCAGATCGCACAGGATCTCTGCATCAATAACAGCCCTGCAACGATCGTCACATTCTGTGGAAGCGTATATGGAATGAACGATGTGACACATCTCGGACTATATGACATCCCGATGATGGCCAATATACCGAATCTGGTATACCTTGCTCCAACAACGAAGGAAGAATATCTGGCAATGCTTGACTGGAGTATCGAACAGAACGAGCATCCGGTAGCAATCAGACTTCCGGGTGGCAGCGTGATCTCAGCCGGAAAAAAGATTACAAAAGACTTCGGAGATCTGAATAAATACGAAGTAACACAGAATGGTTCCAAGGTTGCAGTGATCGGACTTGGAACATTCTACGGACTTGGGAAAGAAGTTGCAGAAGAGCTTAAGAAAGTAACCGGAACAGATGCAACCGTGATCAATCCATATTATATTACCGGTATTGATGCAGAACTTCTGGAAGAGCTTAAGAAAGACCATGATGTTGTGATTACTCTGGAAGATGGTATCCTTGACGGCGGATTCGGTGAAAAGATCGCAAGATTCTATGGAGATTCCGATATGAAAGTCCTGAACTTCGGACTGAAGAAAGAATTCCTGGACCGTTATGATGTGGCAGAAGTTCTGAAAGAGAATCATCTGACGAAAGAGCAGATTGTGGAAGATGTTAAGAGCGTACTGTAAAAAAGTGTATTAGAGAGGCAGAGATGTCTCTCTTTTTGGGGCTTGTTGTGCAAAGCGTCGCAAACAATGTGCTGAATAATGTGAGAAACGTTACAGAAAAGGTATAAAATATATTGAAAAACGTCGTAAAAGTATAATTTGTTGGTATGCCAACAGCTAAAATCATGTAAAATAAGATAGAAGCATACGATCAATAATTTTAAAAATACATACGAAAAGAAAGAGAGGACACACACATGGATCACATATATGACGTAATCATCCTTGGCGCCGGTCCGGCGGGATTAAGCGCAGGCTTATATGCAGGCAGGAGCAGACTGGACACCCTGATCATCGAAAAAGGACAGGCCGGCGGCCAGATTATCAACACAGACGAAATAGAAAACTATCCGGGACAGATCGTAGAAGGAGAGACGGGAGTTTCTCTTGTACGCAGAATGTACGAACAGACGGAACAGTTCGGCGCAGAACATGTCCGTGATACGATCACAAATGCAGAACTGAGCGGAGACATCAAAGTCCTGACAGGCGAAAAAGATACCTATCAGGCGAAAAAGTATCATCATTGCAACCGGTGCATATGCAAGACCGATCGGATGCAAAGGCGAGCAGGAGTACAAGGGACGCGGAATCTCTTACTGTGCAACCTGTGATGCGAACTTCTTTACTGACCTGGAAGTCTATGTAGCAGGCGGCGGGGATGCAGCGGTGGAAGAAGCGCTGTATCTTACCAAAAATTTGCCAGAAAAGTTACGATCATTCACAGAAGAGACGAGCTGCGTGCAGCAAAGTCTATTCAGGAGAAAGCATTTGCCAATCCGAAGATCACATTTCTGTGGGATTCGGTAGTCAAAGAAGTGGGCGGCGACGGACTGCTTCAGACGATGACTGTGAAGAATGTGAAGACGGGAGAACTTACAAAGATAGAAGCCGATCCGAAAGACGGACTGTTCGGACTGTTTGGATTCATCGGTATGATCCCGAATACGGGCGTATTTGCAGACAAAGTAGAGACGGATGACAAGGGATACATTAAGACAGATGAGGACATGCATACCAATGTACCGGGCGTGTATGCGGCAGGAGATGTGAGAGTCAAGAGCCTGCGTCAGGTAGTGACGGCAGTGGCAGATGGTGCGATCGCAGCAGTGCAGGTGGAGAGAAGTATGTCGGGATTATTAGAAGAATATGGGAAAATGAGGATCCGCCGGATGAAAAAAATGTCCGGTGGATTTTTGCGTATAACGATGTATTCGAAGTAGGTGTCAGGGCTTCGGTGTTGTTATAGATGAAAAAAGTGGATGCATATTTGGAGAAAATGGAATAATATATAATGAAATATGGAAAATATACTTGATAAACGGAATAATATATAATAAAATATGGAAAACAATATTAGAAATATAGATTGTTATGCGTTCAGAAGAAGGAGATGAGCCAATGACCGTTGAAGAGATGAAAAAATGAAGAAAATCAGAATTAGGTTTCAGCTGTGAGCAGATATCAGCTCGCTCCGGGGTACCGTTGGGAACGGTGCAAAAGATATTCAGCGGAATACCAAAAGACCAAGATATGATACAATTTGTCAGTTGGAAAAAGCATTTCCGATGGAACCTGATTCTAATCCATATCCTTGTATGATGAAAGAAAGCGTATCGGCTTATCTCATCTATGGAGATGGCACAGATCATGAAAGTGATATCTGGAAAAGTTTTCGTGGAAAAAAGCAAGGCGAATACACACTAAAGGATTATGAAGCAATTCCGGACGAATATAGAGTAGAATTGATTGACGGAGTCATCTACGACCTGAATACGCCAACCACGATTCATCAGCAGCTTGCATTTGAAATCAGTATCAGATTAAGAGAGTACATTAGGCAGAACAAAGGATTATGTATGGTACTGCCGTCACCGGTCAGCGTACAGCTGGATGAAGATGACCGGACGATGCTGCAGCCGGACGTCGTTGTATGCTGTGACAGAGATAAAATCCTTCGAAGTCATGTCTATGGAGCTCCGGATATGGTAATCGAGATATTATCACCATCTACAAGAAAAAAGATATGGGATTAAAACTGAAAAAATATATTACTGCAAGAGTCAGAGAATACTGGATGGTTGACCCGGATAAGAAAAAAGTTGTAGTATATGACTTGGAACATAATGAGTTACCGGCCATCTATGGCTTTGAAGACCAGGTACCGGTGAATATATTTGCTGGAAAATGTCAGATTGACTTTTCGGAAATATACAGCTATATAGAATTTTTATTTGAAAAAGAATAGAAAAAACGGAGGAACACAACATGTTAAACATCGTATTACACGAACCAGAGATACCGGCAAACACAGGCAACATCGGAAGAACCTGCGTAGCCACCAACACCAGATTACATTTGATCGAGCCGCTCGGCTTCCGCTTAAATGAGAAGAACTTGAAGCGTGCCGGCATGGACTACTGGGAGCATCTGGATGTCAGAACCTATATTGATTACAATGATTTCCTGGAAAAGAACCCGGGAGCCAAGATCTACATGGCAACGACAAAAGCACCAAAGGTATATACAGAAGTGAACTATGAACCGGACTGCTACATCATGTTCGGAAAAGAAAGTGCCGGAATCCCGGAAGAGATTCTGGTAGATCATAAAGAAGACTGCGTGCGTATCCCGATGGTGGGAGACATTCGTTCGCTGAACCTTGGTAATTCGGTTGCAATTGTGCTTTATGAAGCACTCAGACAGAACGGATTTGCAGGAATGAATCTGGAGGGACATCTTCACGAATTACATTGGTAGAAAAAGAATCTGATGGTATAAATTCCATATTATTTAGACAAAATAAGGATATTGTCCATTTTCGTTAAGAAAATGAGATGATATCCTTATTTGCATACCAGGTATATAAGTAAACGCAGGAGGTTTTTCAGTATTTCTACTTATTAATATGTGCACAGATATAAAACGACAAAATGATAAAAATGTATCAAAGTGACATACAATTTAAAGAAAATATAAGAAATATGTGGCAAAATCACAAAAATAAGCTTATAATTTAAACTAGATTTTGTAATTTTTTTGAAGGAGAGGTGGTAGAAAAATGGTAGAAGAAACCATTAAGGCCATCAAGGAAACGGAGAATGAAGCGGATGAGATCATAAGAAAAGCAGATGCAACGTGTACCGAGATCCTTGAAAAAGCTGCTAAAGAAGCAAAAGAGATAAAAGAACAGACTGTAGCAAATGCAAAGAAACAGGCAGAAACAGAACTTTTGCAGGTGAAAGAAGAAGGCGAAACCTTAAAGAAAAAGGCTTGCGAGAAGACGGAACAGGAGACAGAAGCGTTAAAAGCACTGGCTCAGGGAAAAGAAGAGGAGGCGGTATCCGCAGTCATGAAAGCGTTTCTTTGATGATACGGGAAGAGAAAAAGCCTGAAAAAGAAGAAAAGGAGGGATGCAGTTATGGCAGTATTGCAGATGCAGCGAATCAGTATCTGCGCATTAAAGCATGACCGGAAAGCGATTCTGGAAAAACTGCAGTCCATGGGCATGATAGAGATGCATCAGGTCGCACAGGACGAAGCCGGATTCGAGAAGATGGATACGCAGAGTGCGAAATCAAGCTTTGAGAAACGGGTGCAGATTACGGAAAATGCACTGGATGTGTTGAGTCAGTATACTCCGGAGAAAAAGTCGATGTTCGCCAGTCTGGAAGGCAATAAGCTGATCGATAAGAAGACGATGGAAGCAGCAGCGGTGAAACAGGAGGAGGTCATGGAAGTGGCGGAACTTCTGATTGCTGATCATAAGAGAATTGCGGAAGCACAGGCCGAGATCGTGAAGCGGAATGCCCAGATAGAAGCACTTGCGCCGTGGATGAGTCTGGAAGTTGCGATGAATTATCCGGGCACGAAAAAGACGGCAATGCTTCTTGGAACCATGGCGGCGGAGACGACACTGGAAATGATCTACGGAAAGCTTGCCGAAGAGCATCCAGAGATTGAAGCTGTAGATATATCGGTTATAAGCCGGGATAAAGATGCCGTGTACTTAAGCGTATTCTGTATGAAGGAGCAGGCGGCAGACGTGGAGAACACACTCCGTACGGCTGGATTCTCAAGACCGGTCGTATCGGCAGAACGGATTCCGGCACAGCAGAAAGCAGAACTGGAAGAGCAGATCAGACAGATTGAAGAAGATATCGCAAATATCCGGGAAGAGATCATATCCCACGCAGAAGACCGGGAGGAACTGAAGGTCATCGGCGATTATTACCGGATGCGTGCAGAAAAGTACGAAGTACTGGGAACACTTCCGCAGTCCAGACGTACATTTATTATCAGTGGTTACGCAGCGAAAGAAGCGATACCGGCGATCCAGAAAGGAATCGGGGATGCGTATGACTGTGTGATCGATGTAGAAGAGTTAAAAGAAGACGAAGAACCACCGGTGATCCTTAAGAATAACGGATTTTCGGAAAGTGTGGAAGGAGTCCTGGAGTCTTACGGACTTCCGCATAAAGGAGAGATCGATCCGACCGCGATCATGTCATTCTTCTATGTATTTTTCTTTGGAATGATGTTATCAGATGCAGCATATGGTGCGATCATCGCAATCGTGTGTCTGATCGTCCTTAAGAAATTCCCGCGCATGAGTGCCGGTATGAGGAAATCTATGAAAATGTTCATGTACTGTGGAATTTCTACCGTGGTATGGGGAATCTTATTCGGTGGATATTTCGGAGATGTCGTAGACGTCGTATCGAGCACATTTTTTGGAAAAGAACTGACGATCAAGCCGCTGTGGTTTGCACCGTTAAATGATCCGATGCGACTTCTGATCTATTCGATGGCATTCGGACTGGTCCATCTGTTCGTGGGTCTTGGAATCAAGGGATATATGTTGTTAAAAGACGGAAAGGTACTGGATTTCTTCTGCGATATCGTATTGTGGTACATTTTCCTGATCGGACTGATCCTGATGTTACTTCCGTCAGAGATATTTGCTTCAATCGCACAGACCAAGATCGTGTTCCCGGCAGCGCTTGTTACATTGTCAAAAGCACTGGCAATCATCGGGGCACTCGGACTGTTACTGATGTCCGGAAGATCAAGCAAGAATCCGGCACTCCGGCTGGCACTTGGAGCATATGATATCTACAACATTACCGGATGGTTAAGTGATGTATTATCATACTCCAGACTTTTGGCACTGGGACTTGCAACAGGTGTTATCGCATCCGTTGTCAACCAGATGGGAAGTATGCTTGGTAAGAGTGTATTCGGGGTCATCTTATTTATCGTAGTATTTATAGTCGGACATGCAATGAACCTGGCAATCAACCTGCTTGGTGCATATGTCCACACCAACCGACTTCAATTTGTGGAATTCTTTGGAAAATTCTACGAAGGCGGTGGAAAACCTTTCGAACCGTTTCATGCGGAGACAAAATATGTAGATATTAAGGAGGAAAAATAGATATGAGTATTTGGAATGATATGGGAATGGTATATGCACTTCTTGGTGCGGCAGTGGCAGTATTCCTGGCAGGTGCAGGATCTGCGATCGGAGTAGGTATTGCAGGACAGGCAGCGTCCGGAGTTGTAACAGAAGACCCAAGCAAATTCGCAAAAGTATTGATTATGCAGCTGCTTCCTGGTACACAGGGAATCTACGGATTGCTGGTTGGATTTATTACATTATCTAAGATCGGACTTCTTGGCGGCGGAGCAGCAGATCTGGATCCGAAGACCGGACTTCTGATTCTTGCAGCTTGCCTTCCAATCGGAATTGTAGGTCTGATTTCAGGAAAAGCACAGGGACAGACAGCAGCGGCAGCAATCGGAATCGTAGCAAAGAAGCCGGATCAGTTCGGTAAAGCAATGCTGTTCCCTGCAATGGTTGAGACATATGCCATCCTTGCACTTCTGATTTCTATCCTTTCCGTAACAGCAATTCAGGTATAGAAGGAGTGTGAAGGAAAATGGCTGGATTAGAGAAGATCAAAAGTCAGATCCTTGACGAGGCAAAAGAGACGGCAAATGTAAAGATCGAAGATGCGAAAGCGCAGGCAGAACAGATGAAGACTCAGGCGCAGGCAGAAGGAGCCGCACAGGCAGAACAGATCCTGAAGAAGTCTGAAGCGGAAGTTGCCGCACAGAAAGAGCGTGTGAAGTCAGCCATCGATCTTCAGAGAAGAACGAGACTTCTGGAAGCAAAGCAGGAGATGATCGCAGAGATCATCGGGAAGGCGTATGAAAAGGTTATAAGTCTTGCGCCGGATGAGTATTACCAGATGCTCCTGTCTATTCTGGAAGCATACGTACTTCCGCAGGAGGGAGAGATCTATTTCTCTGTAAAAGATCTGGAAAATATGCCGGTAGGATTTGGCAAAGAAATTGAAGAAATAGCTCTGGCAAAGGGAGGAAAACTTACTGTAGCCGGAGCGGGCAGAGATAATATTGACAATGGATTCATTCTTGCGTACGGTGGAATTGAAGAGAACTGTACGATCAGGGCAATGTTCGATGCGAAGCGGGATGAACTTGCGGACATCGTTCACCGGATGCTCTTTGTATGATATGGAGGGACAACATGAGTGAACAATATACCTATGCGGTCGCAAGAATCCGTGCCCTGGAAGTATCCCTGTTCTCTGACAGTACCATCGACCAGCTGATCGCGTGCCAGAGTTATGATCAGGCATTGCAGTTCTTAGAAGAGAAGGGATGGGGAGATACCGAAAGCAGCGGGGATGCGGAAAAAATCCTGACGAGAGAAGAAGAAAAGACATGGGAAGTAGTCAAAGACCTGTCGATCGGAATGGAACATTTCGATGTGCTTTCTTATCCGAAGCTTTTTCATAATTTAAAGGCAGCGGTCAAGGAAGTATGCACCGGAGATAAGAACCGGCATATCTATTATGAAGATGTTCGGATTCCTGGAGAAGAGATGCGTAAGATCGTAGAAGACAGAGACTTTGGAAAGCTTCCAGACAGTATGCGGATCGCAGGAGAAGAAGCATACGAGACACTTCTTCATACAGGAGACGGGCAGCTCTGTGATGTGATCATAGACCGGGCGGCACTGGATGCTATTTATCAGGCGGGAAAAGAGTCACCGGATAAGATCATACAGGATTATGCAGAATCCACAGTGGCAGTGGCGGACATCAAGATCGCTGTCCGGTCACAGAAGACCGCAAAATCAACAGACTTTATGAAACGGGCAATGGCGGAATGTGATTCCTTAAGTGTCAGCCAACTCTCGAAAGCGGCACTTAGCGGCATGGATGCCATCTGTGAATACTTAAGAGGAACGGCTTATGCAGAAGGTGCGGATGCACTGGCAGAGTCGCCGTCGGCATTTGAAAGATGGTGTGACAACCGGATCATTCAGACGATAAGCCCGGAGAAATATCATGCATTTACGATAGGACCGGTAATTGCCTACGTAATTGCAAGGCAGAATGAGATTAAAACGGTACGAATCATTTTATCCGGAAAGCAGAATGAACTGCCGGATGATTCGATCCGGGAAAGGGTAAGGGAAATGTATGTATAAGATCGCAGTAGTGGGTGATTATGACAGCATCTTCGGATTCGCAGCACTGGGCCTTGATACATTTGCCGTCCAGACCCGTGAGGAAGCCGCAGAGAAATTACACCAGCTGGCACAGGGAGGATATGGGATCATCTATATCACGGAGAAACTGGCCGCTGAGTTAACGCATGAGATAGAAAAATATCAGGAACAGGTCACACCGGCGATCATTCAGATTCCGGGTATTGCCGGAAATACAGGCGCCGGAGTTGCAGGTGTGAAGAAATCGGTAGAGCAGGCTGTCGGTTCCGATATTATATTTGGCAGCTAAAGGAGGTTGATTCGTCCGTATGAGTACAGGAACGATTAAAAAAGTAGCAGGACCGCTGGTCATTGCAGAAGGTATGCGTGACGCCAACATGTTTGACGTGGTACGTGTAAGCAGCCAGCGTTTGATCGGAGAGATCATAGAGATTCACGGAGATGAGGCATCCATCCAGGTATACGAGGAGACATCAGGACTTGGACCTGGAGAGCCGGTAGAGTCTATGGGAGTACCAATGTCAGTAGAACTTGGACCCGGACTGATCACAAGCATATACGATGGAATCCAGAGACCGCTGGATGACATTATGAAAATCTCCGGAAATAACTTAAAGCGAGGCGTGGAAGTTGCTTCGTTAAAACGTGATAAGAAATGGGAATTTGTCCCGGCTGCAAAAGCCGGCGATGAGGTAGAAGCAGGTGACGTACTCGGAACTGTGCAGGAGACCATCGTTGTACAGCAGAAGATCATGGTTCCTTATGGAGTAAAAGGAACGGTAAAAGAGATCAAAGCCGGAACATTTACCGTAGAAGAAGTGGTAGCAGTGATCGCTACCGAAAAAGGTGACAAAGAACTGACGATGATGCAGAGATGGCCGGTACGAAAGGGCCGTCCGTATCAGAAGAAGCTGCCGCCGGTAAAACCACTGGTAACCGGACAGCGTGTTATCGATACATTCTTCCCGATCGCCAAAGGTGGTGTGGCAGCTGTTCCGGGACCTTTCGGAAGCGGTAAGACAGTTATCCAACACCAGTTGGCTAAGTGGGCAGAGGCTGATATCGTGGTCTATATCGGATGCGGAGAACGTGGTAATGAGATGACAGATGTTCTGAACGAATTTCCGGAACTGAAAGACCCGAAGACCGGACAGTCCCTGATGGAAAGAACCGTACTGATCGCAAATACATCGGATATGCCGGTTGCAGCCCGTGAGGCTTCCATCTATACCGGAATCACGATCGCAGAATATTTCCGTGATATGGGATATTCTGTAGCGCTGATGGCAGATTCTACATCCCGTTGGGCAGAGGCACTTCGAGAGATGTCGGGACGTCTGGAAGAAATGCCTGGTGAAGAAGGTTACCCGGCATACTTAGGTTCCCGTCTGGCGCAGTTCTATGAAAGAGCCGGACATGTGGTATCCCTTGGTAAAGAAGGAAGAGAAGGCGCACTTTCCGTTATCGGAGCCGTATCTCCTCCGGGTGGTGATATCTCCGAACCGGTATCACAGGCAACCCTTCGTATCGTAAAGGTATTCTGGGGACTGGATTCTGCATTGGCGTATAAGAGACATTTCCCGGCGATCAACTGGCTGACCAGTTATTCACTGTATGTAGACAACATGGCAAACTGGTTCAACGATGAAGTGGCAGCGGACTGGATGGAAGACCGTCAGAAGATGATGACGATCCTTCAGGAAGAAGCTGAGTTAAATGAGATCGTGCAGATGGTAGGTATGGATGCTCTTTCACCTACAGATCGTCTGAAGATGGAAGCGGCAAGATCTATCCGTGAGGACTTCTTACATCAGAACTCCTTCCATGAGATCGACACTTACACGCCGCTTCGTAAGCAGTATCTGATGATGAAACTGGTACTGGCATTTTATGAGAAATCTGTCGACGCACTGAACAAGGGTGCGGACATGAATACACTGATCGCTATGCCGGTAAGAGAAAAGATCGGACGTTATAAATATACAACAGACGCTGATATCGAGAGTGAATATAAGAATGTAGAAGAAGAACTGGACAAAGAAGTCGCAGCTGCATTCGGGAAGGAGGACTTCTAAATTATGCCAAAAGAATATAGAACCATACAGGAAGTTGCCGGACCTCTGATGCTGGTACGCGGCGTTGAAAATGTAGCCTATGACGAATTGGGTGAGATTGAGCTTGCAAGCGGTGAGAAGCGCCGCTGCAAGGTTCTGGAGATCAATGGAAATGATGCACTGGTGCAGTTATTCGAAAGTGCCACGGGTATCAACTTAAGCAACAGTAAAGTACGTTTTCTGGGACGAAGCATGGAGCTTGGTGTATCGGAAGATATGCTTGGACGTGTCTTCGACGGACTGGGCCGCCCGATCGACGGGGGACCGGAGATCCTGCCGGATGAAAGACGTGATATCAACGGTCTGCCTATGAACCCGGCGGCAAGAAGCTATCCGGAAGAGTTTATCCAGACAGGTGTATCGGCTATTGACGGACTGAACACATTGGTTCGTGGGCAGAAACTTCCGATCTTCTCGGCATCCGGACTTCCACATGCTAACCTGGCAGCACAGATTGCAAAGCAGGCAAAGGTACGCGGAAGCAATGAGAAGTTCGCCGTAGTATTTGCCGCTATGGGTATCACATTCGAAGAGTCGAACTTCTTCGTAGAATCTTTCAAAGAGACAGGTGCCATCGACAGAACCGTACTGTTCGTCAACCTGGCAAATGACCCGGCGATCGAACGTATTTCCACACCTCGAATGGCGCTGACGGCAGCCGAGTATCTTGCATTCGAAAAAGACATGCATGTACTGGTAATTATGACAGATATTACCAACTATGCAGATGCGCTCCGAGAAGTATCTGCCGCACGTAAGGAAGTACCGGGACGCCGTGGATATCCTGGATATATGTACACCGACCTTGCAACGTTATATGAAAGAGCCGGGAGACAGAATGGCAAGAAGGGAAGTATCACACTGATTCCGATCCTGACCATGCCGGAAGATGACAAGACGCATCCAATCCCGGACCTTACCGGCTACATCACCGAAGGACAGATCATCTTAAGCCGTGACTTGTACCGCAAAGGTATCAAGCCTCCGATCGATGTATTGCCATCCCTGTCCCGTCTGAAAGATAAAGGAATCGGAGAAGGTAAGACAAGAGCCGACCATGCAAATACCATGAACCAGTTATTTGCGGCATATGCGCGAGGAAAAGATGCGAAAGAATTAATGACTATCTTAGGAGAGGCAGCTCTTACTGATATTGACCTGGTATATGCGAAATTCGCAGATGCATTTGAAAAAGAATATGTATCACAGGGATACGATACCGACAGACCGATTGAAGAGACACTGGAGATCGGATGGAAGCTGTTGTCTATGCTGCCAAGATCAGAGTTGAAACGAATTGATGATAAGTTCTTGGACGAGTATTATGGTAAGCAGTAAGCCATGCGGATTCGAGCCGGCATGGCGTCCAATATATAAAGTATAGAAAGGAGTGATACTATGGCGTCAACCCAGGTAACCCCTACCCGTATGGAACTGACCAGAACTAAGAAGAAACTGGTCACAGCCATAAAAGGTCACAAACTTCTGAAAGATAAACGAGACGAACTGATGCGTCAGTTCCTGGATCTGGTAAAAGTGAACATGGAGCTTCGGGAAAAGGTAGAAGCAGGGATTCGTTCAGCTAATAAGAACTTCGTCATAGCCAAAGCCGGCATGGATGAAGCAACCCTGAACACGGCACTGATGGCACCGAAGCAGGAAGTAGATCTGGAAGTCGGACAGAAGAATGTCATGAGTGTAGACATTCCTGTATTCGAGACGAAGACCAGAACGGCAGATGCGAATGATATCTATTCGTATGGATTCGCATTTACATCGAGTGATCTGGACGGAGCCGTAAAATCTCTGGCAGATATCCTACCGGATATGCTGAAGCTTGCAGAGACAGAAAAAGCCTGCCAGCTTATGGCAGCTGAGATTGAGAAGACCAGAAGACGTGTCAACGCCCTGGAGCATGTGATCATTCCGGAGGCACAGAAGAATATCAAGTATATTACGATGAAACTGGATGAGAATGAACGAAGCACCCAGATCCGTCTGATGAAGGTGAAAGATATGATGCTGGAGGATGCGCATCATTACAAAGAAAAGGAGTAAAAGCCTATATTGAAGAAATCCGCAGGGATAAGCCTTCCAGCTTGCATCTGCGGATTTTTTGGCTATGAGTTTATAAAGAGTTGTAGAAAGTTCACAAAAAATGCAGCATTTCAAAATGAATATTGAAATAAAATCAGGCATGTTATTGTATCGATACGCAGATGAATTCTAATATCTGCACTGTATCTATAGTTACCATTCATTTATTTCAGACCCAGATAATCGGGAAAGAATCTAAAATGAACAATACAACAAACAGATAATGCATGCCTAATAAAAGAAGTTGACTGTATATACTGGTATATATATAAACTCTGCGTTATCATATCCATAAAGATAAACAGCTCTTCTTTACAGGGAACATATCTGTATAAGAGAGGAGAGCTACTTATGGACCAAAGAAGATCATTAAAAGAATTAAACTTGCTGGACAAATCATTGACAGTAAACTATTACTACCGGGAGCCGTTGATTTCAACTTGTTGAATGAAGTCCTGGTTGTGATGATTACGCCATTTGATTTGTTTGGATATGGCTTATATCGTTACACATTTCAGATGGAATGTGAGGAGATCCCGGAATTGAAACTGGATGATGGAGCAACGAGGATATTTTTAAATACCAGAGGGGAACATCCAGAGTTGGTACTATCAGAGCTGATAGAACTTTTGAAGTATATGCAACATAGTACAGATGAAGTGTCAGGGGCATGCGAAAGTAAACGGATTCAAGAAATGCATAGACGTGTTTGTCAGATCAGAGCAAGTGAGAAGACAGAGGTGAAGTATATGCAGACGTGGGAAGAAAAGATACAGAACGAAAAAGCTGCTGAAGGATAATGGTGAAAGGCTGCTGCTGTAGAAGTACAGGGCAGCTTTTTTGCTTGTATCAAGATAAGAAATATTAAGAAAGTTGTTATAGAATCGCCCAAAAGAATAGAGTATAATCAAAATTTAAAGAAATTACGAAAAGAGGATTGGCCTATGAAATTAATGACAGAATCTATCTATATCGGACATGACATGAAGCGGTTCAACGAGATCCGGGATGCGCTGGATCTGGCGAAGATTCCATACAAACATAAAGTAAGAAATCAGGACTCAGAGTGGTTTTTTCAGGGAAAAGGAACGAAGAGATCCCAATTTGGAAGTATCGGAGTAGATCAGGATAAGGCATATGAATATGAAATTCTGGTGAGAAAGGAAGATAAAGCAAGAGCAGAACATGAGATTATATAATGCAATCATGAAGCATTTTACTCAGAAGATTCTTGGAAAGATGAAAGAGTTGTAGAAGTTTTATAAAAATTGAGCATTTCTAAATTACATATTGAAAATAAAATAAGGAATGTTATTCTAATCTAAAAATAGGAGCTTTATTCAAAAATATACTCTGTTTTAGGAGGTGCCGCATGT